>PJTO01000594.1_pt1 | contig 11390 bp, 7 predicted proteins | sample 1512101 | NCBI WGS metagenome assembly PJTO01 (sample SAMN08177690, study PRJNA422409) | Soil metagenome, whole genome shotgun sequencing project.
AATTCGAACCGTAAATACGGAGTGATGGAAGAAAATTAAACCACTAAAGTGGCATCATTTGAACCGTAATAGCTGGCACCATCAGACCGAAAGGACTGGCACAAATCGAACCGTAATATCCAGGAGCCGTATGTTGGCAAAAGTGCCGCTGTTGATACTCGATGATTTTGCAGCCACCCCGATCGATGCACAGAGTAGGCAATTGCTGATGGAAATTGTGGACAAGCGATATGAAAAATGCTCTGTTATCATTACTTCACAAATACCTGTCGCAGGATGGCATGAAAGGATCGGGGAACCAACCCTAGCAGATGCAATCCTGGATCGGTTGGTCTATTCGTCCCATCGGATAGAGTTGGATGGGGAATCTATGAGAAAAATGAAAAAACTGAGTACTTAAAAAAAATCACTAATATTGCTGATGGAAAATGGCCCATCATGCTCCGTTTTTACTGGCCCGTTATCACCGTTTTACACACCTTGTCGTAATTAGCAAAGACACGAATGTTGCCAAATCTGTTGCGAGACTCGAAGATATCTTGCTAAAAATGGGTTGTACTAATGTTTTGTCTATTAGATTGCCTGTCGGTTCCCTAAAGATAACGAGTAAACCAATAATTAATAGAAAATGTACTAAGCCTAAATTTTCTTGTTTTCTCTTCACGATGTTATAAAGTACTCCCTTTTGTTAGGACAATATTTCCGGTAATGTTAATTATTTAATCTGTTATTGTTGTTTGAGGTGTGGGAATGTGGTAAACTCCCTTCAGAGTTTTCCATATTTCCACACCCTTTTCTTTTTGCTTCTTTTTCTTTTATACTAAGCGGCGAGCTGTGTATAACTTTCCTCAGGTGTTCTCCTTTTCAGCGATTTATGCCGTCTTTCAGTATTGTAGAAATCGATATAAATCTGGAGGCCCTTGAACAACTGCAGACCATCATCGGCTGGCTCCAGGTACACATGCTCATATTTCAGGCTTCTCCAGAAGCGCTCGATGTAAATGTTATCCAACGCCCTTCCTTTTCCATCCATAGATATCTGGATAGCATTGTCTTGCAGCACTTTTTGAAACTCAGCAGAAGTGAATTGGCTTCCCTGATCAGTATTCAAAATCTCTGGTTTGCCGTGAAGGGCTATCGTTTCTTTCAGCACATCGGTGCACCAAGACGCGTCCATTGTATTAGAAATACTCCAGTTTAAGATAAACCGGCTCTTGACATCAATAATGGCCATCATGTACATAAATCCCTTTTTCATGGGAATATAGGTGATATCGGTCTGCCATACTTGATTGGCCCGCTTGATGAGGAGCCCCCTGAGCAGGTAAGGATAGATCTTGTGGGCTTTGTTTCCGATACTGAGCTTCTTAGCAGGGTAAACAGCCATAAGTCCCATTAACCGCATCAGTCGGCGAATGCGCTTTACATTGACGGTAAATCCGCAAGTAAAGCAAAGGTAGGCGCATAAGGTCAGAGCCCCGCTATGAGGATGCTTGAGGAAGTACTCATCAATTAATGTCATTAGTTCCAGATTTAGATCGCTCTCTCCCTGCGGTTTATAATAAAATCCGGAGCGGTGGATACTAAGCATTTGGCATTGTTCGCCGATACTGAACTCGGGTACCTTGGATACCATCATCCTGCGTTCAGCAACGCTGTACTTCATGACAATTTTTTTTTTAACCATTCGTTCTGCATCTGAAGCTTGCCGATCTGCTCGTACAAACGGCCCTGGACAGCTTCGCTTTCCTTGCTATCCGTTTGCTTCTCTGAGAAGGCGGCTGCGCTGTTTTCAAGAAAAAGCTTCTTCCAGGTAACGATCTGCGTTGGGTGGATGTCAAACTGCAGGGCCAATTCCGCAATCGTCTTTTGCTCTTTAATGGCCTCTAATGCCACTTTTGCCTTGAATTCTGGACTGAACTTCTTTCTGCTTACTTTTTTCATCTGTCAATAAATTTACGGTTTTTTTGATACCTTAAACTATCGACCTAATATTGGGGAGTATTATAGTTATTTATCTTACTTACTGAGATAGGATGCTTATTGAGCTATTTTTTTGGTTTTATTGTAGATTCTAAATCATGGCCCAACATATCTTGGATTAGCAACCGATAGCCTTTGTAAACATCTTCCTCTGTACGTTCAGGAACATCTTTCGGTTTGTATTTAATGATCCAATCAACAAGCTTTTTTGGAATAATTTCTTTTATCTTATTTACGTTGAGATTTTTTTCCATGTCACCACTGGCACATTCATTTTTTAGAGTGATATAATCATTATATTTTTTGAATGGAGATATTATTGCTGTCTTGGATAGATATGGAAAATGTTCAAATCCTGAAGCATGGATATCTCTAGTTGCTAATTTGTCGTAATACTTTTGGTCAGAATACGATAACCCTCTTTCTAATAAACTATTAGGCTCTAAAAAGCTGGCTAGGTATTTATTATAATCGCCATTTATTGTTATTTTTTCTCCTTCTTGGCTTGTTAATAGAAAATTTCTTGATTTATCAGAATAATGTATTTCCTTAATATGATAGTTTACCAGTAAATAATAGTAAAAGAAACCCTTGTGTTTGATGAGGATTGTTTGTTCACGATTTATGTAAGTAAAGTTGGCTATTATTTCTTCTCTGTTTTCTTGGATAAGTAAAAGTTCTTTTCTTGATTGTGAGTCAATCGCTGGCACGATAACATTAGGGTACGTGAAGAATGATACCATCGAGACTTGACTACCATCTAGATTTTCTGCTAAATCAATAGGTAGTAATTTCTCTTTAAAAATTTCACTATCTGAGATATCTTTACCTAATCCATTTACACTTTTTGTTAGTAATATTTTAAAATATATTGTTGAAAGGTGGTCTTCATTTACACCGTGATTTTCAATTAGTTTCTTCCAATTGTCTAAAAATAAATTTTCGACAAATTTTAATGAATGGGGTACTATATCATTCAAAAATGTGTTTTGCAATTCTATTTTTTTCTTCGCAATAAACTTTTCCCGTGTAAGAGAAAGTATTTTGTCACTTTCTGGACTCATAAAGTTCCAATAGAGCTTCGAGAAGGATAACTTGTAGTAATTTATAGTACTGCTTTTAACCGGAATATCTCTTACAAAATATTCTGTTTGACGAATGGTCCAATTGTCATCTATGTCGTATTTAAATTCCGGGAAGAAGTAATAAGTAAATTCTGAACCGATAGATTTCTCATGAAATTCAAAGAAAATATCATTGTTGTATACAAGTAGCCTGCTTTGCATACCTAAAAGTTGGTCTGTACTTGAATCAATTTGAAATAGTTCATCATTGTGAATAACATTTTTGTACTCTAATAATTCTTCAAAAAAGTTTATTCTCAAATTAGATATCTTTGATAATACCTCATCAATATACATTCTTATCTTAGGTATATATATACTATCATGCTTATCTGTAAAATAATCATAGTTCGATATTATATCCCAACTAAATGTTGAGCCGAAAATTTCTTGGAATCTGTTTTTAACAATTTCAATGATTACTCTTGTTCCTCTATTAAGAGTAGTATTTGTCTTGCCTACAGAAGAATACTTTCCTTTCTTAGAAGATCGGAAAATTATTTCTTTAGGTTGCTCACCATTTGCTTTGGTTATTACTTTGAAATGATCAGTAATAATAAAGACTGATTGCATTCCGATGCCAAATGCTCCAGTAGGTTTTAACCAAAAAGGCATCCTTTTCAAAAACTTCTGAAACTCTTTGTCCTTTTTTCTGCTCTCTCCGACTTTATTGGTTATTCGAACTAAATCAGAGTCAGAAATTCCGGTACCACTATCTGTGATTTCAAATACTAAAACATCCTTATTGTCGTCTTTCCAATTTACGTTTAGTGTCACATTAAAACTTTTGTATAATGTTTCGGGGATATCTGTAGGAAATTGAATGCGGCTAATGATTTGATCATGTGTTAAGGACGAATCTTCAAAATCAGTTTGGAACACAAAATCAAAAGTCCCATTTTCGATGTCTTTCCAAAGTTGGATTTTTGAGGCATCTAGTGCGTTCTGGACTATCTCTCGAATGAAAGTTAGCTCTGCCTTGTCATAGATTGATGCGCCTTCTAAAATTTCAAATATTTTTTTGTTGGACACTTCAAACCTTAGGTTTAAAAGCTTATCGTCTACTTCCTGGTTTTTAAAATATACTTTGATTTTTCCCTTTGGTATCGTTGGTGAAGAGCCGCCCAAATCGCTTGGCGCTATGATAGACCATTCTTTGCTTTGCTTTTCTACTTCATCCTCCAACCAATCAAACCAGTTTCGAGCCAATCTATATACTTCCTCTGATGGGCAGTCCGAGGTAATTTCAATGGCTTCAGGCGTAATTAGGATGTGCTTAATAGATGCATGCTTTTCTACGTGAAGTCTGGAAGAATTTGGATATTCAAATACTTTTTGTGTAAAGTTGTTGAATCTTGAATCGTCCACATCTAATAAATCCCCTAATCTCAATAAACAGGCTATTAGTCTCGGATTTATTTTGTCACTTGATATGCCATTAGATTCATACTCTAGTCTTTTAAAGATTTCGTAAAACTCGACACCGTGTAAAAAAGCTACTTCACCTAGTATATTTAATAATCGTTTCGGTATTTGGTCAGAGTAAAAGGAATTCGCTATCTCATAAAACTGTTTGTCTGCCCCCTTTATAATATCAGAACTTCTTTCATGATGTATTCTCCTGATATATTCTGCGACAATCGTTGTTACTGCATTTTTTATCTTAATGGGAGTCAGTTCTTCATACTCTTTTTCAGTTTGAATTTTTTCTTTTAAAGCTTGTATAGTAAGCAATAGGCTTGCATCTTCTTTTAATTCAATATTGTCACATTCACTTAGCTCTGTTAGGAAATCTTGAAAATTGTCTGAAAGCCACTCTTTATGAATTAAATCTTGAAAAACGACCATACCCAAATCATGGGTATAGGCAGACATAAGTATTAACCAAGTATTTGTAGGGCTTAACCTTTTTATTCGATCCTCTCCTAGAAAAGACTCAATATTGCTAAGAATAGTGCTAGAATGACTTCTTTCGTGTAAACTATAATGTGGGAAGTACTGACTTACGTTCGATAATGCGGAACTTAAATTTCTTTTATTTAGCTTCCAAATAGCATTTAATATCTCAAACTGCTTATTGATAGACGCACTCTCTTCAAGATGCTTTTCAAGGGTATAATATGATTTTAGATGTTCCATTTACTATGTATTTAGTTCATTCTGAACTGGTAATTGTTTTTCGACTTACTTCGTTATACATCAATATTATTAAAAAAAATCCCTCAAGAATAATTATTTGGCTTACACTCGGGACGTATCCATTTGTGCTGGTCATATTGTAATTTTACTGTTCTATCGGTATCCATATTTATTTTTCTACTAAAGAGCAATACGGTTTTCTCTCGAGAATCGTCAACTTTATCTAGTTTTTCTATAAACGATTCTATATCCGTGATAAGATTACTACCAACTACGGATTGGGAGTGTGCCAAAAAACTATCAAAGTCTGAATCGAGTTTAAATATTTGTTTATAGAAAGGTTCCGGAACATGTAAATAATACTCATAGTCAGTATTATTTGGACCGCTATAATATGGTCTTATAAAATAGCGTAAGTATTCTGTTGGGTTTTCAAGGATATAGTTTCTAAATTGTTCTATCGCATCATCTTGTATGAAGATTTTTCGTTCTTTACCAAGCGTATCTACACAATTATAAAAATTTGATAGAATTATTTCGTAGTCCAATTTTTCCTCGATGGATTTGGTGAGAAACGAATTATTTACTTCTTTTAATTTTTTCTGAAACTGATATTCATCAAAATTTGTTTCGTGCTCGTTGAAAGCAATATCTTTGTCTTCTATTGAGATAATAAATTCCCTAACCAGTGTAGAAATATTTACATAATTGGGTACACTGTCTGTTTTCAGTATATCCACAAATTTGTTAACAGTTTCTTCACTTTTTAAGATATGTGGCAGCCCTTTTAATACTCTACTTTTGATTGAATGATAAAATGTTCCTCGATTGTTTTCTGCTTTTTCTATCAATAAAAGCATAATCCGAATGAGATTTTGGAATTTGCTGTCAAAATCTCCAAAACGATAAGTGTTCAGTTTGGCCAATAACTCTGGAGCTAGACCATCAGATATAAATTTTAATATTTTTTCTTTATCCATTTATTAATTCTTCTATTTCATCAAATGATACACCATTTTCTTTGAGTTCTACGTAGTTATAAAAGTTAAATGGATATACGATTGAGAATTTTTCGTTAAAATCTTGATCTTTAGGTCTGTTAAAAAGTTCTGTTACCAAATCTTTGTAGATTTGGAAGTTAATTCTTTTCAATATATCATATTGCTCATTTTTTACATTTATGTAATCGAAAGAATCCCTTGTACTATTTTGGTCTTCATCTTCGTAAAGTTCATAGAATTTTGCTCCATCGTCACCATTTGATTTTTCGGTCAAATAATTCTTGTTCTCAAAAAGCATTCTATATACTTCTAATTGATTTGCTTTTAATAATTCTATAATGAATAGATCTGGAATATACACTCTTGAATGGTTGTCCTTTAAAGATAATGCAATTGCATTCGTAAAACGGATTATATCTCTTCCATTTTTGATGAAATTGAAGAGAGCAGAGTGTATCTTGGTATACTTTTCTGTTGAAAAGAATGCGAGTCCCTCATCGAAAATTATACTTCTTATCTGGTCTAATATTTTATCTGCGTTTTCATTTGTTATTTGGCTTAATCTGTTATAGACGACATCTTTTAAAGAATCAAATAGCATGTTTTGAAGATTGTGTTTGGCTATTGGAGGAAGTGATATTTCAGCATCGAATATCTTTCTTAAATAATCTTCAGGCAGGTATATTTTTTGTTCTGATAGTGAATGTCGCACATACTCCTTGTCAAAAGGAATTATGAATATCAGTTGAGGAAAATTGGCTGAGTTTCTTATTACTCGGAATAAATTGAATATTTCTTTAGACTCTAATCTATCCAGATCGTCTATTATTACGAATATCCGTTTATTAAACTCGACTATAATATCTTTGATTTTTTCAAAATATTTCTGATTGGATCGATCTCCTATTAAGTGATCTGGCAAATATTTTAAAGGATTTAATGGGTTGTTTATGTTAGTTAGGTTTTTCGCATACCTTCTTATTAAAGATCCTGTGTACATATAATTTGATAATGCATAATCCAGAGTTTGAAAAAAATCAAAAGTTAGATTGTCGACGTTTGACGAAAGCCAAGGATTAAATTTAATGATGATTGTATCGTGTTCTTTTTTTAGTTCAGCTTCAAGGAATATGATAAAAGATGTTTTGCCTTCTCCCCATTTATTTATCAATCCGATCGTTATGCTTTTATGCCTGCTAATTTCTGCATTTTTAATAGCTTTTATTAAACTTTCATATACATGTTTTCGATTATACTTGTCCAATTCAATATCTTGTATAGGATAGTCGGGCTTGATTATAGACTGCCAATCAGTTTTGTTCTTTTTCTTAAATATCTTGTGAAATGATAATGTAGCTGTAAGGATCGTAACCACCAAAATTGGAATGTCTAATATTTTGATCCATTCTAGTTCTTTTATGTCAAGCAGAGAGTAGAAGGTAAAGTCGCCAGATAAGAAACGGTGGTACAAGTAGAATAGTAGGGAAACAATAATTATTGCTATGTAATCACTTTTTATAAAATACTTGTTTTTCCAAAATTTAGAAAAGCAAATATTTAGCAAAATAAAATTCAATGATAGGAACAAAAATGCCGTTATGAAATTTAGTCCATGACTTTGAAAATGTTGAAAAATATACTTTGTTGGATATTTTTTTATAAAATCAATAACTATAGGTTGTGTATATAAAAAGGCTAAAGCTAGTGGAAGTATAAAACTTTCTTCTTTTATTGACATGCTATTGTCCTTTAATTTGTAATCCTTGTGTCTTGGAGATATGTATACATATATCGCATAAATCGATGATGTGATCGCCATCACTTGCATCAAAAGAATAACTGTAAGATTGAATTTTTCAAGCATAAATATGGTGATAACTAAGAATAACTATTACAATCTCAATTTGTATATCCCTATTTCTAAACTTACATAATCCGATGGCTTCTCTTAAAAGCTTTAGCTTTTACAAAATATTAAAGAATTTCAGGTTCATTAGTCTCGTTTGGGTCATAATTGCTTTCTCTTTGGTATCACATATTGTGATACTCGATTTACTATACTATTACTTCTTCCGTCATAAAATCGTTTGGACTACACTTAAAAAACTTAGCAAGTTCGTTTAGCTAGACATAGGAGTACACGCTTGACGAGTTTACCGATTCAATTTGCCCAATATAGCCAGCAGTAACCTTCATGCAATCTGACAACACCTTGTTATACAGGCTATAATTGGATCGGGCTAGTGGCTGGTTTTATTCTTACACAATAAAATTAGCATATCTTTTCCAATTTCCCAAAATGATTGTTGGTTATTTCTTAGAAAAGGAAGACAGGCGAGGGGGGAAATCTTTCCAGAAAGAATAAGAGCTGATAGAAAACTAATTATTTCTTTGACAGACCTGAAGTGGATTATAAAGTTCTATCAGTCCGGTACTGTCAAAGAGCATTATTTAAGTTCTGGTACTTTGGGAGATTTTTTAAATTAGTATTTATCGGGCTCCAATTCTTTAACATTGATTTTTAATGCTGAATAAAAAGCTTTGTGAACGTATACTCTTGAATTGTTTACTATATCGTTAATATCTAAGTCAATGTTTTTTTCATAGAAAAATTGAATAGGATATTCTTTGTCTTTTTTTAATCCGATAACTCCGATGTTATATAATAAGAACAAGATATTCTGTAAAAAAGTATTAAAATTTATTTTTCCATTTTGCCAGCTTTCAACCCATTCCAACAGTTCTCCATTAAAAGTGTCTTTAGTTTTATCTGTGAAATAAATCTCTGTGAAATCATCTTCTTTAATATTGCGCACGCTAAATCCGTTGTGTTTGGAATATAAAAATTTAAATAGCTTTTTCAAATCTCCATAATTCTCTCCCCACTCATCCTCTAGCGCCTGTAATCTATCATGTGAATAATCTATTTCTGCTTTTTTTAGAATATCCAACGTGAAATTAGACTTATTGTCTGCATTTTCAATTGCATGATTGACATATGAAATCACGTCTCTCGGGCGATAGAATGTTCTGTCAAGCATGTATGTAAATCCATCAATCCCTTTATTATAAGTCTTTTCAAAAGCTGTTCTTATGTCAAGGTTTTCTGTTAACGTAAGAAACCTCTTATTTAAAAACTCTTTTAATTCTAATGCATTCCAAGTCAATTCTGTATAAAGAGGTTTAAACTTTTCCCTTTGCCCACCTTTATGATTTTTACCTGAAAAAACCATTTGGTATAAATTATCTCTAAGCGATATTATTATTTTTACACCTTTAAAAACTTGAAATTCTTTTATAACTTCGATCATAGCTCCAATTAGCTCGTATCTCATCTCAGGCGAAATCCAATCCTTATCTAGATCATCAATGATAATAAAGTGTTTTTGTTGGACGTTAATAAATAATTCCTCCTTTAAAATTTTTATTATTTCGTGGATATCATTAGCTAAAGACTCAGTGATGATGTGTTCAGCTTTAGATTTTACTTCCGTTACTACCCGTGTCCTATCTTCGGAGTTTTTAAATGCTTTCCCGCTAGCATAATTTAAATCGAGACCCATCTCTTGTTCAAATCTTTTTTGAACCGTATTTTCAATCTCCTTAATTCTTTTTTCTGTATCTATCCAAAATTCTTGGCTCCATTTCTGAAAATATTCTAAAGCTCTCTCCCTTTTGGGATTAAATTTATTTCCTAGTTTCAGTATGACTTGAGACACCCAATTATCATTCTTCTTTTTATCATAAGAAAAATATAACCTTAGTAGTTCTATTACAAAGACATGTTTCCATAATATTTTATAGAAAAAATTTAAATTAACGTCGTTTTTTTTGAAATAATTAATTAAAGTCGAGTTAGATAAAAATCTCAGAGACATTGCCTCAGGATCAATTCGAACGACTCTTTCTTGATTTTTTTCAATATGTTGTAAGATTGCAGATTTGCCACTGCCAGTTCTTCCTATCAAGACGGAACGTTGACTATTCGTATCTGTTAATACTATTAAGGCATCTTTCTCAACAAATACGCTCTCTAAAATATGGTCCGTTTCAGCATCTGGAGACCCAATCTCTTGATATTTTTTGAATTTAAATTTAGTAGTAATTTTATTCTTTTTATTTGCCATTACCAATGTTCTATAATAATTTTAATCACAAACTGTGACTTCAAAACTTTACTTCTTATTCTCCACAGCCTTATCCGGCATAAAATCCTGGGACTACACTTAAAAAACTTAGCAAGTTCGTTTAGCTAGACATAGAAGTACATGCTTGGCGAGTTTATCGATTCAATTTGCCCAATATAGCCAGCAGTGACCTTCATACATCTGTCAACACCTTGTTATACAGGCTATAATTGGATCGGGTTGGTGGCTGGTTTTTATCCTTACACAATAAAATTAGCATATCTTTTCCAATTTCCCAAAATGATTGTTGGTTATTTCTTAGAAAAGGAAGACAGGCGAGGGGAGAAATCTTTCTAGAAAGAAGATGAGCTGATAGAACACTAACTTCTTTGGCAGACCAGAGCTGGAATTGTTTATAGAGTCCTATCAGTCCGGCATGTAAAGAATTGGGTTTGGGCCAGAGTTGTATGGGACGAAAATAGCTCGGATAAAGCGGCCGTATCGAAGCTCAAAAGCTTCTGAAAGGAGTGTTTGCTGCCTGTAAAAAGCTGCATATAGGTGTTGACCGTATTACGGGAAATACCTAGAACGGAACCTATTTTACGGTTACTGTAACCGTCCAGATGTAAAGTGAGTATTTGTTTTAAGTCCATCGGATCAAGTGTGTTGGCCATATCGCTTCTATAGTTAGAGCGACAAGGTAATGTCCTGATCTTTTAAAGTGGCACTGTTCGAACCGTAATATTCCGGTGATCTGTAAGTTCAGATAGTGCCGGTAAAGGTGGCACAAAACGAACCGTAAAACTATAATGCCATATCAAACTAAAATGGCACAAATTGAACCGAAATCCGTGGCATCATCCGAGGTTCTTCCTCACTTTTGGTGGTAATCCTATCATAACTGTCGTGTGCTGACCGTTAACTTTCTAATGAATGTATCAAAACTCGTTTTTTCAGACGGGGATCGCTTCAAAGTGATATCGGTTGACAGCGGACAGGACGAACTGCGTATTTAT
>PJTO01000595.1_pt1 | contig 11380 bp, 6 predicted proteins | sample 1512101 | NCBI WGS metagenome assembly PJTO01 (sample SAMN08177690, study PRJNA422409) | Soil metagenome, whole genome shotgun sequencing project.
CATTGAGTTTTAATTTCGCAGCAAGAAATTTAGGATTGTTATGGGTTAAAAACGATTTAGGAATTGATCCTCAGTATTTGTCAAACAACAACTACAATACACTTCCTCCACAGCGTACCTACACCTTACAATTTAACTGCGGTTTTTAATTTTAAAAAAACAGATTTATGAAATTTCTTAAATTCACACTATATATTCTGCCTGCACTTCTGCTAAACTCTTGTAGAGATTATGTTGAAGTAGAGCAAGTTGGAAACAACAGAATTTTAAAATATACTTCAGATTACAGAGCCATTGCTAATGCCTACACCGACATTAGCGGTTCTGGAGGAATTTATTTGTTGGCCAATGCCGATGCAGAATTTCCTGCGACCTATCAAAATGGCGTAAGTACAATTTGGGCAAACAGTTATACCTGGCAGGACAAAATCTACGATCCTTCTCAGGGAGATTCAGATTACATTGGGTTATACAAAGCCGTTTATTACAGTAACGTTCTTTTGGACGGCGTTATGGGCAGTGAAAAAGGAACAGATGCCGAGAAAAAAGAAATCTATGCCGAAGCCTTTGTTCATAGAGCATTTGCATACCTTCAGTTAGTAAACACTTACGGTCCTCAGTTTGATCCAGCTTCTGCTAATTCAGAAAAAGCGGTTCCGCTATTATTAAAACCAGAACTGTTTTCATCATTGGACAGAAGTACAGTCGGTCAGATTTACGATCAGATTATTTCTGATTTAAAGAGTGCTTTGGCAAATGATATCCAGGATACACCTCCTTTTAATGTGCTTCCATCCAAAAAAGCAGTTTATGCATTATTGGCAAGAACGTATCTTTATATGGGCCAATATCAATTGAGTCTCGAAAATGCTGAGAAGGCCTTACAAATGCAAAATGGATTAATTGATTTAAAAACATTTGCAACGGGTTACAGTTATCCCGTTTTAATTCAGAACCCTGAGGTTATATTTTCAAAAACTTTGCTGTTAACTTATAACAGAGCACCTCTTTCTAATGATTTGCTAAGTAGTTTTGGAACCACCGATTTGCGTTATGATTACTATACAATAGCTGGTAACGTTTCTATTTCTCCAACTTACACTGGAAGAGGTTTTGGAATTGCCACCTATAGCAATACAAACGGAATTAACGTGGGAGTTTCGGTTCCCGAAATGTATTTAATCGCCGCTGAATGTTATGCCAGAGCAGGACAAACTCAAAAAGCCGTGGATTATCTTAATATTCTTAGAGCAAAAAGATTCAGAGCCAATGCAGCTTATCAGGTAAGTGCTGCAACAAGTACTGAAGCTTTAAATCTTGTTCTAACAGAAAGACAAAAAGAATTTATAGGAAGAGGTTTCCGCTGGTTCGATCAGCGAAGATTAAATCTTGATCCGGCTTTTCAGAAAACATACACACGAATTTTTAAAGGAAATACCTTTACCCTTGCTCCTAACAGCGATGGATATGTATTCCCAATCAATCAAAATTACATCGATTTAAACCCGGAACTGGGCAAATAAATTCATTACAATGTTAAAAAAATTAAATATCAAACTTTTGGTATTGGCGTTTTGCGCCCTTACCATAAAAGTTTCGGCTCAAGAAGTTACATCCAGATTACAAGGAATGGCAGACATTCCTATTTCTGGAACGACTATAAATATGACGTATGATCCAAAAGGCGGTCCATTAGAAAACATACAAGAAATCAACGGTTATGCGTATGTTTTCAATGATTACAGATGGGAAATTGAAGATATTAAAATGAAAAAAAATGGCAGTACTTGGAATGCCGATTTTACGGTTCCGAAAAACTGTGCTTTTATGGCTTTCAAATTCTATGGCAATACCGAAAATGGATTAGTTACAGACACCAATCAGGACAAAGGGTATATGCTGGTAGCTTTTAAAGAGCCAAAAGTAAAAATGCCCGGAGCCGATTTGGCTTGGGCAACTTTTAGAAACAAAAACTTCAACGGAGAGTTTAACGGATATTTCAAAGATTTTTCTATTGATGGAGATGCAACCGAATATTGGTTAAAAAAAGAAGTGCAAGACCATCCAGACCGATTTCCTGAATTTTTTGATACCTACATCAAAATCCTGAAAAAACAAAAACCTGAAAAATTTGAGGAGATTGCGCCTAAAGTTTTAACGCAATTCTCAAAAAACACAAAAGGAATGCCTGAAGAAGTTTTTGTGAAACTCCGCAGTATTTATCTGTTTGATTTAAAAGATCAGAAAAAAGCAGATTCTTTAGAAACAGTTATTGAAAAGCAATTTCCAAATGGGGCTTATTTAAGATTTAATGCCTATCAAAAAATCAATAAAATTGCTGATGCAGCTGAGAAGTACAAAGCGGCTAATCAATTTTTAACTGATTTTCCATACAGTAAAGAAGTGCCCGCATCACAAAACTATCTGTATGACAATATTGTAAAAATAAAATTTGGCTATTATTTCGAAACTAAAGATTACAAAAGTATTCTGGCTCTGATTCCAACAATGAATTTTGCCTCAGTCAATGATGGTTACCACCAGTATATTTCAAAAGCTTTATATCTAAAATCGGTAGATCCGGCAGTAATCGAAACAATGGCTGTGCCTATGATAAAAGAAATGAAGGCAAAAGTAAATGACCTGTCTTATATGCAGGGAATTTACTGGTCTCCAAATCAGGCAACAGAAAATGCTAAAAATCAATTGAACAATGAATTAGTCATTCAGATTCGTATGTTCGATATGCTGAAAAAATATCCAGAAGTTCTGGAAACTTTTGATGCGCTTCCATTAGAAAAACGTTACGAAAAAGCAAGCATTAACGACATACACGTAAGAGCTTTAGAAGCCTTAAACAAACCTATTATCGAGGTATTGAAAAATGCAGCAAGAAGAAATACTTTATCAGAAGGAATGACGGCTAAATTGAAAGAAGCGTATTTAAAAGAAGGCAAAAAAGAAAGTGATTTTCCTGCCTATTTAGAGCAGCTGAAAAAAGAAAACAAGTCTGAAGAAAAAATCGCTTTTATCGATATCGCCGCTCCGGCCATTAAAGTTCAGGGAACCGATGGAAAAACAAAGCAATTGGATTTAAACAGCGGTAAAATTATCGTAATCGATTTTTGGGCAACTTGGTGCGGACCTTGTAAAAAGGCTTTTCCAGCGATGCAGCAATTGGTTACCAGCTTCAAAGAAGACCAGCAAGTTGAAGTGTACTTCATCAGCACGCAGGAAAATCATGAAGGTTACAAAAAAGCAGCTGTTGCCTATCTAAAAGAAAAAGGACTAAAACTAGATACTTATTTTGATTTAATAAAAAAAGGCGGTTCTACAAACAATGAATCTTTCTCAAAGTATGCAGCAATTTTCAAATCCAGCGGTATTCCTAGAAAAGTAGTAATCAAAAACGGAAAAATTCGTTTTACTTCTGAAGGTTATTCTGGAAATCCCGGACAATTGGTTGATGAACTTACAGGCGTTATCAACGCTTTAAAGAACGAATAATTCGCTTTCTGAAAATCTAATTATATGAAAAAAATAGTCTTACTATGTACATTCGCTTTGAGTGTACATAGTTTATCTGCACAGAAAAAAACAGTTGACCAATCGGCTTATCAGTCGTGGGAGAGAATTAACAGCAAGTCTTTATCCTATACTGGTAAATGGATGTCCTACAGTACTGTATTTCAAGATGAAGAAAAAGAAAATAAAAAGCAGATTATTGTTCAGGAAGCTCCAAAAGGGAAACGTCTGGTTTTTGAGAATATCAGTGATCTGAAATTCATTGGAAAAAAAGACTGGATTCAGTACACTAAGAAAGACAGTACCATACTCCAAAATTTAAAAACGGGAGCAAAAAGACTTTGGAAAACAAAACATTATACCAATGCTCTTACAGGAACTGATTTTCTATACTACACGCGTCCTGAGGCTGAAAAAGGTCCTTTTTTTCTCCAGCGCTTGGTTTGTTACAATTTAGAAAGCAATGACAGTATTGCTGTAAACAACATTAAATCATCTCGTTTTTTAAAAAACAAATCCATTGTATACGCACAGATCGAAAAAGACAAAGTGTTTCTAAAACACGGAAATCCAGGCGGTAAACAAGAAACTATCTATAGTGGGAAAGCTTCTGATTTTGGAGATTTTCAATTAAACGATAAAGAAAACGGCGGTACTTTTACTTTAAAAGGAAATAACAGCTCCGATTTTAATATGGTTTATTATTTTAATCTCAATACTAATTCAACAAAAGCCGTATTCAATTATGATGATATCAAGTTAAGCGAGTCTGGTTATTCGATTTCAAAAACAGCGTATGGATTAAATGAAAATAGTCGCTTTATCACCTTGTCAGTAAACTCGAATAAGCGTCCGGAAAATACTCAGATTCCAAAATCGGGTGTTGAAATCTGGAGATCGAATCAGGGAACAATGGAACGCAGACAGGAATTGTTGAGAAGTTCCAAAACACTTCCAAGCGAGCAGAAATTTCTTTATGATATCCAAAATAAAAAAGTAGTCAAAATTGCTTCAACTAGTGAATTTGATCAGGTTTTAATACCAGAATCTGGCAGCTTTAAAGGTGTTTATGGTTTAGATAAAAAACCGTATGCCGTAGAAGTAGACTGGACTTTTAACGAACGTAATGATGTTTACTGGATCGATGCCGAAACAGGAAAATCTACAAAAATATTAACAGGCGTTTTTGGCAGTCCAACTTGGAATCCGCAGGGAAGTTTTGCTGTTTTTTATGATGAAAAGGCAAAAGTGTGGACCGTTTTTGACAGCAGTTCTATGCAATTCAAAAATATCAGTTTACAAATTCCTTTTCCGATTTCAGATGATAATGTAGATATGAAATCGGCAAATACCGCTTACGGAATCGCGGGCTGGTTAGATAATGGAAACACAGTCGTTTTATACGATCAGTTTGATTTGTGGGCTATTGACCTGACCAATCAAAAAAAGGCGTATTCGCTCACGCAGCAGTATGGAAGAAAAAACAAAACGGAACTTCGATATGGAGAACAAGGTTATTTTGGAAATTTAGACAACATAAAAACCATTACATTAAATGGTTTCGATACAGAACATAAATCGAAAGGGGTTTATAAATTAGTCGATGCCAATTCTATTACAAAAATATTAGCTCCTTCAGAATATAACGTACGCATTGAAGACGTTTCTGGAGATAATTCGAGTGTTTTATTCTCTAAAGAAAGCTATACTACTTTTCCAGATTTATGGTGGGGAACTGAAAATTTTAAATCACAGCAAAGAATTACCAACATCAATCCACAGCAGAAAGATTATGCCTGGGGAACTTCTAAATTGCTGAGATGGAAAACTTTTAACGGCAAAGAAAACCAGGGAAATCTATATCTTCCGGACAATTACGACAGCAAAAAAACATATCCAGTAATTGTTCATTTTTACGAAAAACATACTGAAGATTTTAATCAGTACCATCAGCCTGAAGTCAGCACTTCCAATATTAATATTCCAACTTTTGTAAGCCAGGGTTACATTGTTTTCCAGCCAGATGTACATTATACGTATGGCGACGTTGGAAACAGCGTGTACAATGATGTCATCAGCGGGATTGAATATTTAATTTCAAAAGGCATTACGGAGAAAGGCAAAATTGGAATTCAGGGACATAGTTTTGGCGGTTACGAAACTTCTTTCTTAACTACAAAAACCAATCTTTTCAGCTGTGCAATTGTGGGTTCCGGGGTAAGCAATTTTACTGCCAATTATCCTGTAATGCGATCCAATGGTATTTCGACAATGTTTAAATACGAAGCCGATCAATATCGCATGGGAAGTTCTATGCACGACAATCTGGACGGATACATCAAAAATTCGCCTATATTTTCGGCTAAAAACATCCAAACGCCAATCCTTATTTTTCACAATGATAATGACCGTGCAGTGCCTTATCAGGAAGGACAATCTTTGTTTTTTGCACTTCGACGTTTAGGCAAAACTGCTTTATTAGTGAATTACAAAAAAGAAGGACATACTTTAGATGATGCGGCGAATAGAAAAGACTGGACGCTCAAAATGCAGCAGTATTTTGACTTTTATTTAAAAGGGGCCGCGCGTCCTGACTGGATGTAATATAAGCCGATACCTTTATACACCCCAAAGACTGTTATTTGGAGGTCTCGTATGAGACCTTCAAACTAACAGCAGTAACTTCCTATACTTTTTTCAAATAAAAATTCAATCAAAAAAAGAACAATAACTATCAAAAATGAAAACAAAATTAATTCTAGCGCATTTCCTGCTTCTGGGTTTATCTCAAGTTTCTGCGCAGTTTAAAACTACGTTTCCGCTTCCGAAAGAAGTCGCACACGGAACGCTTCCAAATGGGATGCAGTATTTTATCATGCACAACGAATGGCCAAAAGACAGAGCCGATTTCTATTTCGTGCAAAACGTTGGGGCAATTTTAGAAAATGACGATCAGGACGGATTAGCTCATTTTTTGGAACACATGGCTTTTAACGGAACAGAGCATTTTAAAGGAAAAGGAATCATCAACATGCTGGAAAAACAAGGTGTTTCTTTCGGAAAAGATATTAATGCTTACACGGCTTACGACGAAACGGTTTACAACATCAGCAATGTTCCCTCGCAAGACAAAACTTTATTGGATTCTTGCATGTATGTACTGCACGACTGGTCTGGCTCTCTCCTTCTTGCCCATAACGAAATTGATGCCGAAAGAGGCGTAATTCGCGAAGAATGGCGTACCAGAAGAAATGCAGATTACAGAACAGGCGAAAAAATCAACAAAGTTCTTTTTGAAGGTTCAAAATATGCAAAACGCAATGTTATTGGAGATTTGAATGTCATCAATAATTTCAAGTATCAAGTACTACGAGAGTATTACAAGAAATGGTATCAGCCTCAAAATCAAGCTGTCGTAATTACAGGTGACATCGATGTGACTGTAATCGAAAAACGTGTTAAAGAGATTTTCGGTTCGATACCAAAACCCAAAAAAATCAATAAAAGAACGTATGAAAAAATTCCGTTCCAAAAAGAAAATCGTTATGTGCTGGCAACTGACAAAGAGTTACAGCGTTCTGGAATTTCACTTTCATACAACAAACCAAAACCTTTAGTTCAGGATGAGGCCGAAATGAACAAAAGCATGCAGGAAAATCTGGCTTTGCAAATGATGAATAACCGATTTAACGAATACATTATCAATAACGAAACTGCAGGTTTGGCATTCGGAATTTCAAATGAAAATCTTTCGAGATTAGACAGCAAATTTTCATTAAATGTTACGCCAAAAAAATGGAAAGTTCATCGAAGCTTTTACCGAAGCTTACCGAGAATTTGAAAGAGCGGTGCAAAACGGATTTACACAGCAGGAATTGGACCGCTTGAAAACTAAAATGCGCACCAGCTATGACAATCGTTTAGCAAATAAAGATAAAATTGGAAACAGTTATTGGGCAGAACAATTACAGCTTTATTTTTTAGAATCCAATCCGGTTTTTAGTGTTGAGGGAGAACATGAATGGATTAATGCTTTCTTGAATACTGTTACTTTAGATCAGGTAAATACTGCATTTAAAGCTTTAGAGCCAAAAGATAATTTAGTATTATCGGTTTCTGCTCCAGAAGATGCTGCAATGAAATTTCCCGAAGCAAACGAGTACTGGAATGCCATTAAAACCATTTCAAATTCTAAATTAGAACCTTACAAAGAAGAAGAATTAACAGCTTCATTGGTGAAAGAAGAATTGACAGAAAGACCAATCGCAAAAATCGAAGACATAAAACTATTCGCTAATGCGAAAAAATATACGTTGGCAAACGGTGCAAAAGTGATTATTTATCCAACTTCTTTAAGTAAAGACCAGATTTTGTTTTCAGCTTACAGCGCTGGAGGAAATTCTCTAGCACACTGGAAAGATCTTCCTTCGGCTCAAATTGCATCGGGTGTGGCTGCGTATTCTGGTTTAGGCGATTATAAATTTACCGATTTAAAAAAGAAACTAACTGGAAAAACCGCCACTGTGAGTCCGTATATTGGAGGTTTGTACGAAGGTTTTAACGGAAGCAGCAACAAAGAATCTTTGACCACTTTATTACAGCTTACTTATTTATATTTCCAGCATCCGAGATTTGACAACAGTACCTTTGACAAGATAAAAGAGCAGTATCAAAACAAATTAAATAATGCTTCAAACAGCAATGAAAAGGCTTTAAACGATACTATTTCAAATCTAAACAGTAATTACAGCAAACGTAACTGGCTTTTAACACAGGATTTTATCAATTCCCTTGATTTAAATAAAGCTATAAAATTCTATACAGAACGTTTCTCAAACGCAGGTGATTTCACGTTTCTATTCGTCGGAAACATTTCAGAAAAAGATATTGCTGCAATCAATACCTATTTAGGAAACATTACAGCAAATGACAGAACAGAAAAATATGTCGATCATAAGATTGCCATGAAAGAGGGAAAAGTAGAAAAAACGATTTTCAGAACAATGGATACGCCAAAAACAACTGTTTATCTTCATTTAGAAAACAAAGAGGTTGTTTATAACAAAAAGAACAAAATCTTCAGTTATATTTTATCTGAGTGGCTCACAAAACGCTATTTAGAAACCATTCGTGAAGAAGAAGGCGGCAGTTACGGCGTTCAGGTGCGAGCTAATATTTCGCAGATTCCTGCTCCATTATTTTCTCTAGAAATTAACTTCGATTGTAATCCTGATAAAGCAGATGCTTTGGTGAAAATTGTACATGCTGAAATTACAAGAGTACAAACCGAAAACATTCCTGCCAATATGCTGGAAGACATCAAACAATCTATTGTTAAAAATCATCAGGAACAAATTAAACAGAACAATTATTGGTTAAGCGTTATAAGCTCTTATGCTCGTGATAACGAAGAACCTCTAGATACGGAACTTCTTAAAAGTACTTTAAGTGCGATAACTGCAAAAGATGTGAAAGAATTCACTTTGAATGCTTTAAAGAAATCTAACACTGTACAAGTACTGATGAAAGCAAAATAAGAATCTCTTATAAACCTTATCCTGAATTGGGTTTATAATGTTCTTATCGATTTTTTTATTTTTTATTTTAATTAGTTTTTAAAGGCTGTCCAAAAGACAGCCTTTATTATATAGAAGCCGCCTTTAAATTTGGACGCAAAACTTAAGGCAAATTTTAATGATCATTCACTTATTTATGTTTTATGGCAAAATCGCGGCACTTACAGTTTGGACTTCATAGTTTTTTACACTAAAAGCTGAGTCTGATTTTAAAAAATTGTTTTTCTTTTAATAAACATTTATAAAATAATTTAGGGTGCAAAAAATGCCCTTAATTATTTTTACCAATTTACTTCAGCGCAGCCATTTGCTGCTTTAATAGCAGTCTGATACTATCTGACCGTTGTCCAAATACTGCTGTATATCCTTTTGTAAGGCTTCCTTGCAGGCCAAAGAAATCTGCGCTACGACATCTTTTTGCATGGTCAGCGAACCACAAATCATAATAGTGCCCTTGTCACGCAGGACCTGCGTCACCAACTCTGACTGCTCTTTTATAAGCTCGGTAATATACAGCCTTTCTTTATCACGTGAAAAAGCCAGGTACTGGCTGGAAAGTTTGCCGCTCAGCAGGTATTGTTCCAATTCCTGTTTCAAAAAACTGTCATACACCTCTTTTTGCCTCGAACCATAAAAAAGATGAACGGGCACTTGTTTGTTTGCGTTGATCATACCCCTGAAAGGCGCGATACCAGTTCCGTTGGCTATCATGATGACGGGACGTTTATTATCAGGAAAATGAAACTTAGGGTTTTCCATTACCCTCGCCTGAAACGAAGTTCCCAGCGGCGAATTTTTCAGAAAAGTACTTCCCAGCCCGCTTGGGAATTCACGTACGACCAATTCAATTGTATCCCCTATCCTGGAAACGGAATAGAAACGTTCCCTATTATCATCAGCGGGATAAATAGTTAAAAGATCACCGGAGGTAAAACTGACTTTAGAATCGGCCTTAATGCAGACACGGAACAGCTGCTCGTCTGTGGAAAAATACCTGTCTGCAAACGCAAAAGTTTTGAATTCCCTTGGTCTGGCAGAAAAAAGAGCCGGAGATGCTATCAGCGGCAGGGAATAACAGTTTATCAGCGCTTTAACCCATTGCGAAAACTGTTCGGCAGATTTGTCGTTTATCATGTACAGGGGAATAGTCATATCAGCCCAGCCTTGATGCTGCAAAGCCCTGAATACCTGTTCGGAATAACCGCAAAAATCAGCGTAATCCAGTGACCCAAAACCTGCTACCGAAACATTGACCTTGTGAGTTTGCGGGGTTTTCTCCAGTATGTTTAAAAAACGGGACGCACTTGAAGGAGCATCACCTTCACCATAGGTGGAGGTAAGCACCAGCAAATATTTGGCCTGAGGATATTCAGTATAATTATTCATGTCAGTCAAATAGGGCTTTAAACCACTATTTGTCAACTGCTTAAACAGCTCCTGCGCAAAGATGCGCGTGCCGCCGGTCTCAGAGCCAACTAATAAAATATATTCGGCAGCAGATGCCGAATACAGATTCCCCGGGGTATGGAGTACTGCGGATGACTTTTTGTTTTTTAAAATAATACCGAATAAAATATAGATTATAAGTCCCAATGCCGCCATGAGTAATATGAGGGGTCCGGTATTATCAATAGGGCCGCCTATCTGCAGCCGAGGAATATGAATAGCAGACAGCCGTTCTTCAAAAACCGCTGTAATGCTGCCAGTATGAACTGCAGCCATAAATGTTTCAATCATCTAATTTTATAAGTTTAGTATCTGCTCTTCTTATCAAAAAATCAAAAACAGCAGCGGAATGATAATGCCTAAAGCGAATTCAATACCACGGATACCGAAGAAACCTCGGTCACCCTTGTTCATAATCAACCCTGTAATGATGACGATGATGATACTGACGGCAAAGGCATCGGAAAAATATTTCCAGTACGTACCTGGATTATAGTGCAGAAAGGATAACTGGAAGAAAAACGGACGTCTTTTTATCCCTTGATATTCCACCTGGCCGTTTGCGGTATCAACGGTAAAGGAGGAACCAGTCGAAAGGAAAACTTTCAGTGTTTGAGGATTGGGATAAAAATGCTTTTTGTAATGCTGGTCTTCCGATACAGGTCTAAGGAGGTTTACAATTTCGCTTTTAGTAAAATTTGCGCCGTGCGGAAATTGTCCTGCAGCTGTGTACTGTCGGACAGATACATCATACTGCGGGTTAAAAATGTTTTGGTGGTTCATTGCGATCCCAGAAACAATGTAAATGAAAAGCACTCCCGAAAAAAAGAACG
>PJTO01000596.1_pt1 | contig 11357 bp, 8 predicted proteins | sample 1512101 | NCBI WGS metagenome assembly PJTO01 (sample SAMN08177690, study PRJNA422409) | Soil metagenome, whole genome shotgun sequencing project.
GAGGCGCGCGCGATGGGTGCGATGGCGCTGTTCGGCGAGAAGTACGGCAACGAGGTGCGCGTCGTCTCGATCGGCGGCGACTGGTCGCTCGAGCTCTGCGCGGGGACGCACGTCAAGCGCTCCGGGGAGCTCGGCCTGGTGACCCTGCTCTCGGAGTCGGCGATCGGCTCGGGCGTGCGCCGCGTCGACGCGCTCGTGGGTGCGGGTGCGTACGGCTACCAGGCCAAGGAGCGCGCGCTGGTCGGGCAGCTGTCCGGCCTGCTGGGCGCGCGACCCGACGAGCTCGCCGAGCGCGTCTCGGGGCTCATGACCAAGCTCAAGGAGTCCGAGAAGGAGCTGGCCGCGCTGCGCCAGGCCCAGGTGCTCGCACTGGCGGGCTCGCTCGCGGATGCCGCGCAGCAGGTCGGGGTCACGCGCGTCGTCACGTTCGACGCTGGGGAGCAGTCGCCCGACGACCTGCGCACACTGGTGCTCGACGTGCGCTCACGCCTCGGCGACTCGGCTCCGTCCGTCGTCGCCGTGGGCGGAGTCGCCAAGGGCCGTCCCGTCGTCGTGGTCGCCACCAACGCCGCGGCGCGCGAGGCCGGGCTCAAGGCCGGCGCGCTCGTGCGGTCCGCGTCGCAGGTGCTCGGCGGCGGTGGCGGCGGCAAGGACGACCTGGCCCAGGGCGGCGGCACGGACGCGGGCCGGCTCGCCGACGCGCTTGCCGCCGTGCGGGCCGCGGTCCAGGGCTGACGTGCCCGACGGCTCGTCCGGCACGCCTGCGGGGCACGGCCTGGCGCGCGGTCCGCGACTGGCGGTCGACGTCGGGACCGTGCGCGTCGGGCTCGCCGCGAGCGACCCCGACGGCCTCATCGCGACCCCTGTCGAGACGCTCGCCCGGGACACGCGCAACCGTCCGGGACGTCTGCCCAAGGACATCGCGAGGATCGTGCGGGAGGCGCGCGAGCGATGTGCGGGGTGTGTGTACATCGGGCTGCCCCGCCACCTCTCCGGGGCCGAAAGTGCCTCTTCCCACGCAGCCCGCGCGTACGCTGACACACTGGCGCAGGCCGTGTCACCCATCGAGGTGCGCATGGTCGACGAGCGGATGAGTACGGTGTCCGCTCATCAGGCGCTGCTGGCGTCCGGCAGATCCGGGCGCCGCCATCGTGAGGTGGTCGACCAGGCCGCCGCGGTGGTGATCCTGCAGTACGCGCTGGACGCCGAGCGTGCGACGGGGCGTCGTCCCGGAGAACGGGTCGACGTGGACCCGGAGCTCGGTACCACGCGTCAGGGGGCTGTGGGCGAGGCGACGGACGATGGTGGAGCGACGCGCACGTGACCAACGGCAGCCAGACGCAGTGGTGGACGGCGGACGAGGCCCCTCGGGCCGATGTCGTCGACCCCGCCGCGCCCTCGCAGGCGCCGCAGCGACGTCGGCGCGCGGCGGGTCGTGCCGCGCAGGAGCGTGAGCGGCAGGAGGCACGTCGCCGCAGGATCGTCGTGGTGCTCGTCGTCGTGGCGCTGCTCGCCGGCGCGGCGTACGTCGTCGCGTCGTTGCTGAAGGACGACGAGTCGACGTCGCAGGCGGCGGTCTCGACCGCCGTGACGGACTTCGACGGTCCCGGCCACGGGTCGGTGACGGTGACCATCCCGGCGGGCGCCGACGGCCCCGCGATCGGCAAGGCGCTCCACGCGGCCGGAGTCGTCGCCGACGCTGACGTGTTCGCGCGTGAGTTCGCCTCGAGCGGTGCGCCGAAGGTCGCCGCGGGCGCCTACGCGCTCCCGCTCGAGCTCAGCGCCGCCGACGCGGTGGCCGCGCTGCTCGACCCCGCGAGCAAGGCGTCGCTGAACCTGACGCTCGCCGAGGGTCTGACCTCGTGGCAGACGCTCGAGAAGATCAGCGAGAAGACGACGATCCCGTTGGCCGACCTCCAGGCGGCGGCCGCCGACGCGGCGGCCATCGGGCTGCCGGAGCAGGCCGGCGGCAAGGTCGAGGGGTGGCTCGCGGCCGGCGCGTACGACGTCGCGTCGGACGCCACCGCGGCGCAGGTGCTCAGTCAGCTCGTGGCGCGCACGGTCCAGGTCCTCACCGACAAGGGTGTCGCACCGGATGCCTGGCAGGCGGTGCTGACGAAGGCCTCGCTCGTCGAGCGGGAGATGAGCCTCGACGAGGCGCGGCCCGTGTTCGCGCGGGTGCTCGAGAACCGGCTGCGCAAGGAGCGGACGCTCGAGATCGCCGCCTCCGTCTCGTACGGGGTGGGGAGCACCGCCGAACCGACGGCTGCGATGCTCGAGGACGCGAGCAACCCCTACAACACGTACAAGAACGTCGGGCTGCCGCCGACGCCTATCGTGAGCCCCGGAGCAGCGTCGCTCGACGCGGTGCTCGCTCCCGCGGACGGCGACTGGATGTTCTGGCTCGTCGTCGACGCGGACTCGGGAGAGACGAAGTTCGCGGTGACGTTCGACGAGCAGATGGAGAACCAGGCGGCGTTCGACGCCGCACAGGCGGCCGACGGGTGAGGACGCCGAGCGAGTGAGGCACGACCGGACGACCTCGTCCGGGACCAGACGACCGTGACGGTACGGCCGACGATGTGGAGACGCACGTGAGCGACAGTCAGACCGAGTGGTGGGCCCCGGCCCGTCCGGGAGCGAGCGAGACGCCTGCTCCCGAGGCGCGCCGTTCCCGCGACCGCGGCCACGGCCGCGCCCGTGCCGAGCGCGCGCGCAAGGCGCGGCGGCGTCGTACGACCTGGGTGGTGCTCGTCGTCCTGCTGCTCGTCGGCGGCGCGGGGTACCTCGTGTGGTCGATGCTCGACGGGATGTTCGACTCCTCGGGGAACAGCGCGTCGGCGACGGACTTCCCCGGTCCCGGTCACGGCTCGGTCGACATCGTCGTCAACCCGGGCGACTCCGGGAAGGCGATCGGCCAGACGCTCAAGGACGCCGGGGTGGTCGCCTCGGTCTCGGCCTTCGTCTCCGCGTACGCCGCCAACCCGGGCGCGACCGGCATCCAGCCGGGCACGTACTCGATGCTCCTGGAGATCCCGGCGGCCGACGCAGTGACGTCGCTGCTCAACCCCGCGACGCGCGTCGAGACGAAGCTCACGGTGGTCGAGGGCAAGACAGCCGAGGAGATCCTCGCGGTCGTCGCCGAGAAGCTCGACGTGCCCGTCGAGGACGTCGAGAAGGCGGTGGGCGACGGCTCGGCGATCGGCCTGCCGAAGGAGGCGAACGGCTCGCTCGAGGGTTGGCTCTTCCCGGCCACCTACGTGATCCAGCCGGACGACGACGCCGTCACGGTGCTGTCCGCGATGACCGCGAAGACCGTGCAGGTGCTCACCGACCGCGGGGTCGCCGAGAAGGACCGAGAGACGGTGCTGATCAAGGCCTCCCTCGTCGAGCGCGAGGGCAAGCTCGACGAGGACCGGCCGAAGATCGCGCGCACGATCGAGAACCGGCTCGAGCAGGACTGGCGGCTGGACATCGACGCAGCCGTCGCCTACGGCGCGGGCGTCAACGGCACGCAGCTGACGCAGGCCATGCTCGACGACACCACGAACCCGTACAACCTGCGCCGGCTCAAGGGCCTGCCTCCGACGCCGATCGCGTCGCCAGGGACGGCGTCGATCGACGCCGTGCTGAACCCGGCGGACGGTGACTGGATGTACTGGTGCACGCCGAACCTCGACACGGGCGTCACGGTGTTCAGCGAGACCGACGCCGAGCACGCCCAGTGCGTCGCCGACCTGAACGCGTGGCTCGAAGAGAACCCTCAGTGAGCGCAGGAGTCGCGCGACGGGCGGCCGTTCTCGGCCACCCCGTCGCGCACTCCCTGTCGCCCACGCTGCACCGAGCGGCGTACGCGGCGCTCGGGCTCGACGCGTGGTCGTACGGGGCCGAGGACGTGACGGAGGACCAGCTCGCGGGGTTCGTCGCGGGGCTGTCGGACGAGTGGGCCGGGCTGAGCCTGACCATGCCGCTCAAGCAGACGGTCATCCCGCTGCTGGACCACGTCGAGCCGCTCGCGCAGGTGGTCGGCGCCGTCAACACGGTCCTGCTCCAGGGCACCGGCACGGCGCGCACGCTCGTCGGGGCGAACACCGACGTGCACGGGCTCGTCGCGGCGCTGCGTGAGGGCCTGGGGCCTGACCGCGGCGTCGAGCGTGCGGTGGTGCTCGGCGCGGGCGCGACCGCGTCATCGACGCTCGCGGCTCTCGCCGAGCTCGGGTGCACGAGCCCTCTCGTCCTCGTGCGCTCGGTCGCGCGCGCGGGCGGGCTGCTGCGAGCGGCGCACCGCATGGGGGTGAACCCCGTGCTGCGCCCTCTCGACGACGCACCGCGCGCGATGGCGGACGCGGACGTCGTCGTCTCGACGCTGCCCCCGCACGCGGCCGACCCGCTCGCGGCCTCCGTCGACGGGCGTGTGACCGGCGTGCTCCTCGACGTGGCGTACGACCCGCGCCCCACCGCGCTGCACGCGCGCTGGGTCGAGCTCGGCGGCACGGCTGTCGGGGGAGAGCGGATGCTGCTGCACCAGGCAGCCGAGCAGGTCCGCCTCATGACGGGCCACCCCGCGCCGATCGGAGCGATGGACGCTGCGTTGGGGCGGGCGTTGGCCGTGTCCTGACGCCCGCTGGACCGGGCAGGATGGAGCCACCCGTTCGTGCCCGGTCGAGAGGAACCTGATGGCCGCCGCCGCGCTGTACCTCGGCGCCGCGGTCGTCGGCGGGCTCCTCGCGGTGCTCCTGCGGCTGCCCCCGCTGGTCGGCTTCCTGGCTGCGGGCTTCGCGCTCGGTGCCGGGGGAGCGCCCGAGCTCCCGTACCTCGAGGCGATCGCCGACTTCGGCGTGGTGCTGCTGCTGTTCGCGATCGGCCTCAAGCTCGACGTGCGCACCCTCCTGCGGCGCGAGATCTGGCTGACGAGCGTCGTGCACATGGTCCTGAGCGTCGCGATGGCGCTGGGATTCCTCGGTCTGCTGACGGTCGTCGGCTTCGGGCTCGTCGCGGACGAGTCGTTCGGGGCGCTCGCGCTCGTCGGCTTCGCGTTGTCGTTCTCGTCGACGGTCTTCGTCGTCAAGGTGCTCGACGACCGTTCCGACACGACCTCGCTCTACGGCCGCATCGCGATCGGCGTGCTCGTGATGCAGGACGTGGCGGCGGTGGTCTTCCTGTCGATGTCCAGCGGCGAGGCGCCGAGCCCGTGGGCGCTCCTGCTGTTCCTGCTGATCCCCGGGTCCTGGGTGCTGCACCGGATCTGGAACCGCGTCGGCCACGGTGAGCTCCAGGCGCTCTTCGGGGTGTTCGTCGCCGTCGTGCTGGGCTACGGGCTCTTCGAGCTCGTCGGCATCGACGGCGACGTCGGTGCGCTCGTCGTGGGCGTGCTCCTGGCGTCGCACCCGCAGGCGGGCGAGCTGTCGCGTTCGCTCATGACGTTCAAGGACCTCATGCTCGTCGCGTTCTTCGTGCAGATCGGCCTGCACGGCACGCCCCACCTGCTCGAGGTCTCCCTCGCACTGCTGCTCCTTCTGCTCCTGCCGTTCCAGGTCGCGGCCTACGCCGTGGTGCTGTGGTTCATGCGGCTGCGGCGCCGTACGTCGTTCCTGGGCGGGCTCGTCCTGTCGAACTACTCCGAGTTCGGCATCATCGTCGTGGCCGTGGGGGCGAGCTCCGGGCTGCTCGAGGAGCAGTGGGTGGTGGTCGTCTCGCTCGCCGTGGCCTTCAGCTTCGGGCTCTCGGCGATCGTCAACCGTCGGGGCGTCGAGCTCGCGACCCGGCTCTCGCGGCTCCTGCCCGTGCGCGACAGCGACCGGCTGCACCCCGAGGACCGGCTGGTCGACATCGGCGACGCCGACGCGCTCGTCCTGGGCCTCGGCCGCGTGGGCGCCTCGACGTACTCGCGGCTGCGGGACGAGTACGGGCTGTCGGTCGTGGGCGTCGAGCACGACCGGACGCGAGTCGTCGCGCTCGAGGACGAGGGTTACGAGGTGGTGCGCGCGGACGCGACCGACCTCGAGTTCTGGACGCGCGTGCAGCGCGCCGGCCGCGTCAAGGTCGCGGTCCTGGCGATGCCGTTCCACAACGCGAACCTCATCGCGTTGACCCGACTGCAGGCGGCGGGCTTCACGGGCAGGGTCGCGGCGGTCGCGCGGTACGACGACGACGTCGCGGAGCTCGAGCGGCACGGCGCCGACGCGGTGTTCCACCTCTACGGCTCGGCGGGCTTCGCGCTCGCCGACCACGCCGCCGAGGTGCTGCTCCCGGGTCGCAGCGGCCCGCCCCCGGCGCACCCGCCCGCGAGCCCGGGCGACGAGCTGGACGTGCTCGACCCGCTCAAGCCGCGCGACCTGCCCGGCTGACACCCCGGTCGCCCTTCCCGGGCGCGCCTGGACGTCCGGCGAACTCCCAGGTTCCTCGAAGAGTCCTCCGAGTTCGCCCCGCCACACTCGGCGTCATGGCGACGACCACCACCTGGGCCCCGGAGCTCACCCGCGCGGCAGCGCCGCGTCGCACGCGCTGGCGTCCCGGCGCGCTCCCGGCGCTCGGGCTGGTCGTCGCCGGGGTCGTGGCGCTGTGGTGGACGGGGACGCCGGCCGCCGCGGGCGCGACGCCCGGCGGCATGCTCACCTCGCTGGGCGAGCTCGCCGGGCTGCTGGCCTCCGCCCTGGTCTGCGCGCAGCTGCTGCTCGTGGGCCGCGTGCCGTGGTTCGAGCGGGCGGTCGGGTTCGATCGTCTGGTCGCGTGGCACCGCTCGCTCGGGACGTCGGTGGTGCTCCTGGTGCTCACCCACGTGGCGCTCATGATCGTCGGCGGGTCGCTGCTGGACGGCCTGACGCTGTGGTCGGAGGTGCCCGACGTGCTCGCGCGGCAGCCCTACCTGTGGCCCGCGCTCGTCGGGACCGTGCTGTTCGTCGGCGTCGGCCTGTCGAGCGCGCGGCTCGCCCGCGAGCGGCTCTCGTACGAGGCGTGGTTCGCGGTGCACCTGACGGTGTACGCCGGGGTGTACCTCGCGTTCGCGCACCAGCTGGCGGGCGGGAGCCACTTCGTCGACTCGCCGGTGGCCCGGGTGCTGTGGATCCTGCTCTACGCCGGTACGGCGGCCGCGCTGCTCACCTGGCGGGTGGTCCTGCCGCTGCTCGAGCACCGGCGACTGGCGCTGCGCGTCTCGGCCGTGGTGCCGGAGGCGCACGGGCTCACGAGCGTGTGGGTCGAGGGCCGCGGGGTGGCCACGCTCGGCGCACGGGGCGGGCAGTTCTTCCTCGTGCGGTTCCTCGCCCGCGGTCATCGCGCGACCGCCCACCCGTACTCGCTGTCGGTGGTGCCGAGGGGAGATCGGCTGCGCTTCACGGTCGGCGCGCTCGGGGACCACTCGTCCGCGGTCACGCACCTGCGGCCCGGGACTCGCGTACAGGTCGAGGGGCCGTTCGGGCGGTTCACGGCGGACCGCGCCACCAACCCCGCGGTCCTGCTCGTCGCGGGCGGCGCCGGCGTCGGGCCCGTGCGGGCCCTGGCCGAGGACCTGCTGGCGCGCGGTCACGAGCTGGTGGTCGTCCACCGCGCGCACGACGAGAGCGGCCTGGCGCTGCGCGACGAGTTCACGCCGTCGCCCCGCCTGCGCTACGTCCCGGTGCCCGGCCGGCGTGCGCAGCTCGGCTACGACCCGTTGGATCCCGCGCACCTGCGGGCGCTGGTCCCGGACATCGCGTCGCGCGACGTCTTCACCTGCGGGCCGCCCGCGATGACGCAGGCCGTCGTCCGGTCCGCCCGTGCGCTGGGCGTGCCCCGCGCGGCCATCCACCACGAGGAGATCGAGTCATGACCAAGCGCTGGCGTGGGACCTTGCTGTTCACCGGGACGGTGGCCGCCATGGGTGCCGCGGGGTTCGCGAAGTTCGGGGCGCTCGCCGCGCCCGAGGCGGCGGTGTCCGCGGCGTCCGCGAGCGAGTCGGCCCCGTCGGGGAGCGCTTCGTCGGGGGCCTCGTCGTCGAGCGGCGCGTCCGCGGAGGCTCCCGCATCGTCGGGCTCGTCGGGCTCGTCGGGCTCGTCGAGCGATGCGGCGTCGACCCCCGACGCCTCCCCGACGACTGACGGGACCGCGACCGTCGTCGGGGACGCGGTCGACACCCGGTACGGGCCGGTCCAGGTCGCGGTGACCTTCGCGGGCGGCCAGATCGCGAGCGTCCAGACGCTGCAGTCTCCTGACGGGCACGGCGAGAGCGTGCAGATCAACCGCTGGGCCACGCCGATCCTCGCGCAGGAGGTCGTCGCCGCGCAGTCCGCGCAGATCGACACCGTCTCCGGGGCCACGTACACGTCGCAGGCCTACGCCACGTCCGTGCAGTCCGCGATCGACCAGCGAGGCTGAGCCGGTGCGGCACGTCGACCTGGTGATGGGCATCCCGATGTCCGTGGACATCCGGCACGACGACGAGGGTCGCGCGCGACGTGCGGCCCGCGCGGCGTTCGACGGGATGCACGACGCCGACCGTCGGTTCAGCCGGTTCCGCCCCGACAGCGAGGTCAGCCGCTACGGTCGCGGCGAGTGCGAGCAGCCGAGCGCCGACCTGCGCGAGGTCCTGGCCGTCGCGGCCCGGTTCGAGGCGGCCTCGGGCGGGGCGTTCCGCATCTGGCGGCCAGACGGCACGATCGACACCGACGGCGTCGTCAAGGGATGGGCCGCGCAGCGTGCGGCCGACTCGCTGGTCGCTGCCGGGATGACGACGTTCTGCCTCAACGCGGGGGGCGACGTGGTCGTGCGCGGCGAGCCCGATCCCGGGCGCGGCTGGTCCGTGGGCGTGCGCGAGCCCGCGGACCCGACGGCGTTCCTCACGGTGCTCGCGGTGCGCGACGGTGCGGTCGCGACATCCGGCACCTACGAGCGCGGGGAGCACGTCTGGGACGGGCGTACGGGCGCGCCGGCGACCGGTCTTCTGTCCGCGACGGTCGTGGCGGCGGACCTCACGACCGCCGACGTGCTCGCCACGTGCGTCCTGGCGCTCGGCCCCGACGGCGTGCCGTGGGCCGCGCAGCACGGTGCCGCCGCCGTGGTGGCCGTCCGCGCCGACGGTCAGGTGCTCACGGGGTCACGAGAGGCCTGAGCCCTCGTCCGGGTCGGCCCACTGCAGCCGGATGGTGGTGGCGTCCACCCCCACGCGCACGCGCCCGGCAGGCAGCACCGTCCCCGGCGTGGTGAACGGGCGTCCCGCCTCCAGCAGCACGCCGGGCTCGGGAGCCAACCAGGCGGCCTCTCGCAGCCGGCGCAACGTCACCGTGCAGCCGCCCGGGTCCCACGCGAGACGGTCGACGACGATGCCGCCACGTGCGCGCAGGCCCGTGACCGTGCCGGACGGCCACGCCCTCGGCAGCGCCGGCAGCACGGTCAGGGTGCCGGCCGTCGAGGCGAGCAGCATCGCCGCCACGAGCGCGGGCAGGCCTCCGCTCGCGTCGAGGTTGAAGATCGACCCTGCGTCGTGGGTGGTCGTCAGCGCCGGCCGCCAGTGGTCGACGGCGAGCCACTCGACGCACTGCAGCGCCGCCTCGGCGTCCCCGAGGGCTGCGGCTGCCAGCCCGACCTGGACCAGGCCGAACGCCATCTCCATCCGGCCGGGCGGTGGCGTCGGGTCCGCGGCGCGCCAGGCCAGCTTGGCGTGGACGGTCGCGAGCGCGGCCGCTCGCAGCGCCGCTCCGGCGGCTCCGACGAACGCGGGGTCCGGCTCGTACCAGAGGGGGTAGAGCTGGGAGGCGTGGCGGTGCGCGGGTTCCTCGTGCCACTGCTCTGCGATCCACTCCGCGAGCGTCCCGTCGGCCGCGACGCGGAAGGAGGGGAGCGACGCAGCGAGCGCCGACCAACGGGCGTCGAGGTTGTGGTCGCCCCGCGCCGCGGCGAGCACCGCGCTCGCCCGCGCGGCGTCCCGCAGGATCGCCACGTCCATCGTGGTGCCGGAGGTGATCGGCCCGCCCGCGCCGGAGGGCGTGTTCTCGGGCGAGTACGCGGGCACGACGTGACGCCGTCCGTCGACGAGCACCGTCGCGGTCTCCGCGAACCGCAGGACGCCTTCGACGAGCGACCACAGCCGGTCGTCCACGAGCGTCCGGTCACCGGTCGTCGAGACGAGGTCCGCCGCGAGCCGCAGCACCCAGCCTCCGCACCCCGTCCAGAACACGTGGGGGTAGGCGGCGTGCACGTGGTTGGCGCGGCCGTGCGTCGACATCCGCGACGGCAGCAGCATCCCGTCGGCGCCGAACACCCTCCGGGCGTTCTCGCGGTAGTCGTCGAGGTGCGCGAGCACGAGGGTCAGCAGCGACCGCGCGAGCTCGGGCGTCCCGGTCGGGACGAGCCCGGCCATCCCGCCGTTCTGGAGGTTGCCGTTGAGGGTGTAGTCGGCGGACCACGCCGGTCGCCACGTGCCTTGCCACACGCCCTGCAGCGTCGGCGGGAGGTCACCCGTGGCGGCGATCGCGTGCGCGCGGCCGGACAGGTACGCGATCTCCACGACGCGCAGCCGAGCGCCCGCGTCGCCGGCGCGCGCCGCCGCCCACACCTCCTCGGTCGTCGGGTCGTGCGACGTCGAGCGCCCCCTCGGGGCCCGCAGGTCGAGCGTCGAGGCCGCGACCAGCCGTCCGTGCGTCGCGGCCTGCCCGCGGCGCAGCTGCGTCCAGTCGACGTCGGTGGGTCCGGTCGGTGACGGGGGAGTGCCGCCCGACGTCCGGACGGCGACGTCCAGGCGCACGGTACGACGACCGCCCGCGGGCACCACCAGCCGGGACGTCAGCGACTGCGCACCGTGCTCCCAGGGGCCTGCGCCGCGCGCCGTGACCGTCGCGATCGCCTCGGAGGTCACCGCCTCGACCCGGCCGTCGCGTCCGCCGACGAGCGTCACGGCGACGGCCGCGGAGCTGTCGGCCCCACCGGTGTCGAGGGCGGTGTCGAGCGCGCCGCCGAGGCTGAGCGCCAGGTCGACGACGACCTCGTGGTCCGACTCGATCGCCACCCACGCCGTCTCGTCGTCCCGCGGCGTGATCACGCGCACGGCGCACCGGCCGTCGCGCCCGTCCCGCAGGTCGACGGCGACCTCGCCCAGCGACAGGTCGGTGGAGCGCGAGAGCTCCTCGGTCACACCCGCGACCGCGAGGGTCAGGGTCGCGCAGATGCCGAGGGGGTCGGTCCAGATGAGTCCGTCGGGGTACCCGTCGGCTGCGAGACCCTCGGTGAGGAGGTCGCCGGCGTGGTCTGCGTCGCCCGTCAGGACGGCCCGGCGCAGGCCGTCGAGCACCGGGCGTAGGTCCGGCGCCGGCGGGCGCGGGTTGACCGGGACGAAGAAGCGCTCGTGGCTGAGCGTGATCACCTGGTGCTGCGCGGGACCGTGCAGC
>PJTO01000599.1_pt1 | contig 11266 bp, 10 predicted proteins | sample 1512101 | NCBI WGS metagenome assembly PJTO01 (sample SAMN08177690, study PRJNA422409) | Soil metagenome, whole genome shotgun sequencing project.
GCAACCGTTTGCAAAAGCTCAGCGAGAAAATTGCCAGCCAGATAGGTGAATTTGGCTACCGCGTCTTTACCGATAGCGCCCCCGTGCTGGAGGTGGAGCTGGCAGAAAAAGCCGGGCTGGGCTGGCGTGGCAAGCATACGCTGTTGCTATCGCGCACGGCTGGCTCGTGGTTTTTCCTCGGCGAAATTTATACCGACCTGCCCTTGCCTGTGGATGCGCCACTCAGCAACCATTGTGGCAAGTGCAACGCCTGCATAGATGCCTGCCCAACAGGGGCCATCGTTGCGCCTTATCAAGTGGATGCCAGACGCTGCATTTCTTATCTCACCATAGAACTCAAGGACAGCATTCCCGAGGCGCTACGGCCCATGATAGGTAATCGGGTCTATGGCTGTGACGACTGCCAGCTGACCTGCCCCTGGAACCGCTTTGCACAAATGACCCAGCAGCCAGATTTTCAGGTCAGACATGGCCTGGACCAAGCCAGCCTGGTGAGTTTGTTTGCCTGGGACGAGGCAACCTTCAAGGACAAGATGGCAGGCAGTGCCATCTACCGCATAGGCCATGAGCAATGGTTAAGAAATATCGCGGTGGGCCTGGGCAACGCGCCCTACTCCCCCGAGGTCTATGCCGCGCTATTGCAACGGAAAAACGACCCTTCAGCCCTGGTGCGTGAACATGTGTCTTGGGCTTTACAGCAACATGCAGCAAGTCACCAATAGCGCTGGCTTTAAGCTGCGTACAAATCCGGCAAAATCCCGGCCAGAATCACTGAAAAAACCCAAGCAAAATTGTTCGGCCTGATTGTATAATCGCCGCTCCATTTTCAGACAAAATGAGCGGCAATTGCTAACCACTGTCGTGTACCGTCGTATGAGCCTAGCGCTGTTTGCAGCCCTGGGCCTTTTTATTGCCTTTACCTTCTACCAATACGGCATCAGCAACGACGAAGAAGTGCAGCATGTCTATGGTCGATTGCTGCTGGATTTCTACAGCTCGGGCTTTGCTGACAAGTCCGCGTTTGAATATCGCAACCTGTTTCTCTACGGTGGTTTCTTTGATCTGATTGCCGCGCTGCTGGAGCGCATATTACCCATCTGGGTGTGGGATATGCGCCATCTGCTTTCCGGTCTGTTTGGCCTGGCTGGCATTGTGGCTGCCTACAAAATCGCCCGCCTGCTGGGCGGTGAGCGCGCTGGTTTCTTTACCGTGTTGCTGCTCAGCATCACTGGCGCCTGGACTGGCGCCATGTTCACCCACACCAAAGATGTGCCTTTTGCCACCTGCATGACCTGGGCGCTTTATTACACCATGCTGATCGCGGAGCGCCTGCCGCGCCCGCCGCTCAAGCTGGCGGTCAAATTAGGCATTGCCGTAGGTTGCGCACTGGGCTTGCGCATAGGTGGTGTGTTTGCCGTGATGTATCTTTTGCTGGTGCTAGGCCTGGCCGGGCTGTTGAATGTACAAGGCATACTGCCGCGCCTGCGTTTCTGGCTGCAAAGTAGTGTTGCCCTCATTCCTGCGGGCGTTGTGGCCTTTATCCTCATGGCCATCTTCTGGCCCTGGGGCGTGATGTCACCCGATCATCCGCTGGAAGCCGCCAAGTCCTTCTCGCACTTTGCCTTCAACATGCTCACCATCATGGATGGCCATGTTATGAATATAGGTGAAGTGCCACGCTACTACCTACCCGCCTATTTGCTGGTGCGCCTGCCAGAAGTGTTTCTGCTGGGCTTGATTGGCCTGGTGCTGGCCGCGGCAGTGCAGTGGCGCAGTTGCTTAAGTCGTCATGACAAAACCCTGTCCTGGGCAACCTTATTGCTTGCCGCCCTGTTCCCTATTCTATTCAATGTTATCGACAAGCCTGCGCTCTATAACGGCATCCGCCACTTCACCTTTGTGGTGCCGCCTATCGCCGTGCTGGCAGGCTTGGGGCTCACCCTGGCCTGGGATGCACTAGGCGGGCTACCCAAGCTGCGCTACGGCCTGTCTTTGCTGTGCGTACTGCTGGGGGTGTGGACTGTAGTCACCCTGGCGCGCCTGCACCCTTATGAATACATTTATTACAACCAGCTGGCTGGCGATATTGCAGAGGCTGAGTCTGAGTGGGAAGGTGATTACTGGTCCAGCAGCCTGCGCGAAGCCTCAGATATGCTGGAAGAAGAAATTACCAGCAAACCCAGGCACGATGCCCAAGGCAAAATCGTGCCTTATCTGGTGGCGGTATGCGCTGAGAATATTCAAGGCACGGCCTATCTCGATAGACGCTTCAGTGTCACCAAAAACTGGGAAGCTGCCGATTTCTATCTATCGACGACCAATATGGGTTGCGACAATGTATTGAACGGAAAAATCATTGGTGAGGTCGAACGCATGGGTGTGAAACTGGCCATTATCAAAGATAGACGCGATCTATTGGCGCATCAGCGCAAGCCGCGTATCGCAACCAAGCCTCACTGAGTCATCTTCCCCGAGAAAATAAGAGCGCCACATGACGACAGACCTCAGGACGACAGATCACAGCATTCAGGGCCAAGGTGTTCAAGACCGAACCCAGGCCAACCCGCACATCACGGTCATTGTGCCCGCCTATAATGAAGCCGCGGCCATTACCGCTACCGTAGAAAATATCGCCAATCAGCTGGCAACGCTGAGCCCGCATTGGGATGTGGTGGTGATAGATGATGGCAGCCGTGACCAGACCTCGAACATTGTGCGCGACCTGCCCGCTTACCTGCGTACCACCCTGGTGCGCTTCTCACGTAATTTCGGTAAGGAGTACGCCATTACCGCCGGGCTGGAGCATGCCAGCGGCGATATCGTCATCTGCATGGATGCCGATGGCCAGCACTCCTCAGAGCTGATTAACGACATGCTGGAAAAATGGCGTGAAGGCTATGACATGGTGTATGCCGTGCGCCAGGACAGGCATGTGGAACCAGGCTTCAAGCGCTGGGGCTCACGCGTGTTTTATGAAATCATGACCCTGGGTGAGCGCATCACCATTCCGCGTGATGCGGGCGATTTCCGCCTGATGAATCGCAATGTGGTAGATGCCTTGCGCGCCCTGCCCGAGCGCAACCGTTTCATGAAGGGTATGTATGCCTGGGTAGGCTACCGCTCCATAGGCATCCCCTACACCCCCTTGCCGCGCAGCCATGGCGTCAGCACCTTCTCGCGCATCAAGCTCATGCAACTGGCCTGGACTGGTATTACCAGCTTCTCGGTTATTCCTTTGCGTCTGGCTAGCGCCGTGGGTGCTTTGCTGGCGCTGATTTCCTTTGTCTATGGCTTCTGGGTCATCCTGGAAAAATGGATATTTGATGAATCGATTCCAGGCTGGCCTACCGTGGTGGCAAGCCTGATGTTCTTCTCCGGCATACAGTTGCTGTTTATCGGCATTCTGGGCGAATACATCGCGCGCATCTACGACGAAGTCAAAGGCAGGCCGCCTTACATCGTGGCCGAAGTATCCGCCGCCTATCAATCCCACCAAGCTGCTGAATGAAACTAGGCTCGGCTACATGGTTTACCTTGGTTGGGGCTGCCGCTTCCGTCGTGCATTACCTATCCGCAGTCTTTATGGAAGGCGTGCTAGACCTTAACCCCGGCAGCGCCAACCTGCTGGCTTTCTTGCTGGCGTTCCCCGTCAGTTATATTGGTCACCAGACCTTTTCCTTTGCTGGCAACGGCAGCCAACACAAACAAGCGCTGCCGCGCTACCTGCTGCTTGCCTGCAGCGGCTTTGCCGCCAATCAAATCATGGTGTTGAGCCTGCTGAACTACACCATACTGCCCTTCTGGCTGGCCTTGGGCCTGGTGATGGGCATAGTCGCGGTAAGCACCTATCTTTTGAGTCGCCACTGGGCATTCAAGCATAAAAACTGAGCACCTTGCTTGCCGGACTCAAGCGGTTTGCAGTGGGTCTGGCACAAGGTAATGAGGTCATACTATGGTTGCACTGATAATAAGCGCGGATGATTACGGACAAAGTGCCGCGATTGACCAGGCCATTGTGGCGCTGATACGCCAAGGTAGACTAACGGCGACCTCTTGCATGAGCTTGAGTCCACGCTGGCCCAGCGCCGCCAAGTTGCTCACTGCCGAGGTCAGACGTATGGCAGACATAGGCCTGCATCTGGATTTCACGCAATACAGCCAAACCCTGCGTCATCAGCACCCGCAGCTAGTCATGCGCAGCCTGCTGCGCAGCCTGGACAAACAACAGATACGCGCCAACATTGCCCAGCAACTAGATAGCTTTGAAGCTGCCTTAGACGCTCCACCTGATTATGTCGATGGTCATCAGCACGTGCATCAATTGCCGCAAATCCGCGATTTACTGCTGCAAGAGCTGCAAGCACGCTATGAAGGCCAGCTACCCTGGATACGCATTTCCCGGCCGCAAGGCGATGGCCTCAAGGGCGGCATCATCGCTGCACTAGGCGCCAAGCGCATGCAGCAGCAGGCCAGAGCGCGCGGCTTCCGCACTAGCGACTTATTGCTGGGAGTTTATGGCTTTGACCAAGGCCTGCCCGATTACGGCATGAAATTGCAACGCTGGCTTAACATTGCCAAGAGTGAAGCAGAGCAAGGCCGCCAGTCAGCGCTGATGTGCCACCCCGGCATGAGTGTAGAGAACGAGGAATTAGTGCGCGAGAGCGACAATCAGCACAACAAGATTGATGCGGTCACCGACCCTATCGCCCAGGCCAGACCTATGGAGTACCAGGCTTTATCCAGCCTGGCATTTGGGGAAATGCTGCAAAACCTGGCTATCCAGCCTGAACGCGGCAGCCGCATGCTTAAAGTCATTCAGGAGCGCCACTGAAGATAGTCACTGGTGATCGTTACTGATTACAGGGACTGAAAACCTAGCCGCAACTACCACAATAAAAAAGGCCCAATCGGGCCTTTTTCTTATGTGCGTGGTTTATTGCGGCTTGCTGCGTGGAGCCACGGCAGCAGGCTTGGGAACAGCTTTTTCTTGGGTCTTATGTTCCATGGCCTTTTTCTCTTCGGCTGTCAGCACCTTCATCACGCAATCTTCAGTGCCGTAGCTACCGCCGCTATCATCAGGCTCGAAGTACTCCTTGCGGAAACTCCATCTGTCTTTGCCTATCTTCTTGATAGTGGCAATACCAGTGCTGTGATCGACATTGTTTTTCTTGTCGCGGATATTGAAACTGATGGCGAGACGGTTGCCATCGGCCACAGCCTGGCCATGGTAAACCGTGGAATTGACAGTCTCGGTCTCATAATAATAAGCACCGAACTTGCCATGGCTGCTGACGCGATTGAGGCGCAAGGCCACCACAACGTCATAAGCACCGATAGAAGAATTTTCACCTTTGCACTCATAGAGGCCGGTGTAGTTATTGCCAGTAAAAGTAGGCTTAGCAAAAGCCACGCTAGAAAACGCCAGCATGGCTGAAACGATGACGATTTTTTTCATCAGGGGGGCTCTGGATAACATTAGCGGGCTATTGTAACGCGTATAAGCGTAATCTCTGCAAGCCCGGCCTTAATATTTCTTAACACGCCAGCTCAGCCTTAAGCGGCACTGGCGGCCATTTATAACACGGCTAGTTTTTTGTTTTTGCCTGCAAGGTGCATTAATATAGCCAACTTACTGAACCTCGGCATCGTGATCGTGGTCAGCAATACGATGCAAAAAATAATCAATCTAGCATCGTAAATAAAAAAATAGCCCTCTTTCTTGGGGCATTCCTCAACAATATCGCTCATAGACTCATCACCATTATGCTCAAACCTGCTGCCTTGTGGCGTTACAGTATCTTCAATATGGTGTTAATCGCCCTGCTCGCAGGCTGGTTCTGGCAACAGAATCAACCCGTCAGCATTCCCGAGGCGCCCCTGCCTGCCAATGGCAAACTCAACTGTGTTTCTTACGCTCCTTATTATGGCAAGGGTGAAACCCCCTTCATCGCCACCACAGTGGCCAGCAAAGCCAGAATAGATAGAGATCTGCAACTGCTGTCACAGCGCTTTGACTGTGTGCGCACCTATTCGGTCAGCCAGGGTTTGGATTATGTGCCAGAAGCCGCTTCCAAGCTGGGCCTGAAAGTATTGCTGGGTGCCTGGATAGGTTACGTCAAGCAAGAGAACGATACCGAATTCAACCGCGCCATAGACCTGGCCAACCAGTACCCTGACACCGTCAAGGGCCTGATCATTGGCAATGAAGTACTGCTACGCAAAGAGCAGACCGAAGAAGTCATGCTGGCCTATCTGCAAGAGGCACAAAAGCGCACCGAAGTGCCTGTGACCTATGCCGATGTCTGGGAATTCTGGCTCAAGCACCCACGCATGGAACAAGGCGTGGACTACATCACCGTGCATGTGCTGCCTTATTGGGAAGATGACCCGCAAGATATAGACAACGCCCTGCACCATGCCGAAGAAGTCATGGGCACCATGGCCAAGACCTTTACAAAACCATTATTCATTGGTGAAACCGGCTGGCCCTCGGTCGGCAAACACCGCAATGCCTCCGTGCCCAGCCTGGTTAACCAGGCCAGCTATCTGCGCCAGTTTTTGGTGTTGGCAGATCAAAAAGGTTGGCATTACAACCTGATTGAGGCCGTAGACCAACCCTGGAAGCGTGACCTTGAAGGCACGGTTGGCGGCTTCTGGGGTCTGTACGATACCGATCTTCAACCCAAGTTTGAGTTCAAGGGCCCAGTAGCTGAACGCAATGATGGCTGGATGCCACTATGCTGGGGCTTTGCCGGGTTGGTGCTGTTCCTCGCCATCACAGTGGGTACGCGTGAGCGCAGCCTGCCTGCCTTGATCGGCATGGGTAGCCTGGGCCTGCTCACTGGTGCCACGGCCTATGTGCAATGGGGCTACCTGCAAGCTGCCTGCCGCGACCTCACCGAATGGAGCGTGCTGATAGGCATTACCCTTGTCGGCATAGTTGCCCTGCTCAACCTGCCCAGTATTTTGGCGCGTGGGCAAAACAAGCTGGGCCACACCCTGGTGTTTGTGCTGGTCATGGCGGGGCTTATCACCAGCTTCTTGCTGATTACCAAAATGAGCTTTATTCCGCGTGATTTCCAACTTAACCCGGCGGTAGGTCATGTGCTGTACCTGCTGGATGGTCGTTACCGTGATTTCCCGCTGGCGCTTTATGCACTGCCAGTGCTGCAATACTCCATAGGCCTAGCCTTGCTTGGCAGCCTGCAGCGCACCAGCTTTGGCCGCTACCGCAAGCTGAATGTCTTTGCCGTGATTCTGGCGCTGATTAGCCTGATCATTGAACCGTTGAATACCCACGCACTCTTATGGCTAGGCCTGGTGCTATTGCTGGCATTTGCCAGCTGGCCGCGCAAGGGAGCACGCAACTAATGGCGGCTCAATCTCACACCAAGTGGCAACCCCTCAAAAAGACCATATAAGCCTATGAAATTCATTAATAAATACAGCAAAGCTTTGCTGATTGCCTTGGCGGTCACCCTCTTGCATTTCGGCATCTGGGAAATCATCAACCGCGCCCTGCCGCTGATGGATGCCCCCCGCATCGTCAATGGTTTTGCCTACAGTGGTTATCAAATCGGCCAAAGCCCGCAAGAGCGCAAATACCCGAGCACCAACGAGATTCTCAAGGATCTGGAACTGCTCAAGCCCTATACCAACCGCATCCGTATCTATGGCGCGCTGGAAAACCCTGAAACCACGGCCCTGGCCGCGCAACTGGGGCTGAAAGTCACCGCTGGTGCCTGGCTGGGCCCCGATAAAGAAGACAACAAGCGCGAGCTGGATGCGCTGTTGGCCCGTACCGCGCTCTACCCCAATATCGAACGCATTATTGTCGGCAACGAAGCCATGCTGCGTGCCGACCTCAATGTCGATGAAATGATAGGTTATCTGGAAGAAGCCAAGCGCGTTTCACGCGTGCCAGTTTCCACAGCCGAGCCTTGGCACGTCTGGCTCAGATATCCGCAACTGGTCAAGCACGTAGACTTTATCACCGTGCACCTGCTGCCCTACCATGAAGGTCTGCCCGCAGAAAAAGCCGTGGATTACGCCTTTGAGCGCTACCGCGAGCTGATGGACAAATACCCACGCAAGAAAATCGTCATTGGTGAAATTGGCTGGCCGAGCAAAGGCCCCACCATTGATGCCTCTGTGGCCTCCAACGTTAACCAGGCCCTGTTTGTGCGTGAGTTCCTGGCCAAAGTGGCCAACGAAAACTATGACTACTACCTGATGGAAGCCATAGACCAGCCGTGGAAAGTCAAAATTGAAGGCTGGGCGGGGGCGTACTGGGGCATGTTTGATGCCGAGCGCCACGAGAAATACTCCCTGCATGGCGCAGTGCCCAAGGATTTACGCTGGGTATCCAAGGCACTCTGGGGCTCCCTGCTGGCCTTTATTCCCATCTTCTTTGTAGCCGTGCGCTTCCGCCAATGGGGCACAGGCGCGCAGATCTCGCTGGCGGTATTGCTGCAAGCGTGTATCACCGTGCTGGTGGTCACCTGGAACCTGCCTGGCGATTACTACTACTCCTTGCGTGACATGATCATCCTGGTGGGCCTGATCATGGCCTTGCTGATGACCTCCGCCGTGCTGATGATCTACGCGGTGGAATTCAGTGAAGTCATGTTCAAGGGCTACTGGATACGCGCCTACACCCCGGCAGAGCCAGTGCCTGCCGAGAAACAGGCTTTTGTCTCTATACACCTGGCCTGCTACAACGAGCCGCCCGATATGGTGATTACCACCATCAAAAGCCTGGTGAACCTCGATTACCAGAACTTTGAAGTGCTGGTGATAGACAACAACACCAAGGACGAAAGCAAGTGGAAGCCAGTAGAAGCCTACATGGCCACCCTGCCGGACAACTTCAAGTTCTACCACCTGCCACAATGGCCAGGCTTCAAGGCGGGTGCGCTTAACTTTGCGCTGCAAGAAACCGACCCGCGCGCAGAAGTCATAGGCGTGGTGGATGCCGATTACGAAGTTACCCCAGACTGGCTGGCCGTGCTGATACCGCACTTCGGCGATCAAGGCGTAGCCGTGGTGCAAGCACCGCAGGCACACCGTGATTTTGAGAACAACTTCTTCCGCCGCATGAGCAACTGGGAGTTTGAAGGCTTCTTCCGCATAGGCATGCACCACAGGCATGAGCGTAACGCGCTGATTCAGCACGGCACCATGACCCTGGTGCGCCGCAATGCCCTGGTTGATCTGGGTGGCTGGTCTGAGTGGTGCATCTGCGAAGACACCGAGCTGGGCTTGCGCCTGCTGGAAGGTGGCTATGAGCTACGCTATATAGACCGCACCTTTGGCCGTGGCCTCACCCCTGCCAACTTCGAGGCATTGAAGTCGCAACGCTTCCGCTGGGCCTTTGGTGCCATGCAGATTCTCAAGCACCACATGCCCAAGTTGCTGGGTAAATCCACCCTCACCTTCGGCCAGCGCTACCACTTCCTCACAGGCTGGTTTGGCTGGCTGGGTGATGGCCTGCAACTCATCTTCACCATGAGTTCCATAGGCTGGACCCTGGCCATGCTGGCCTTCCCCAAGTCCTTCAGCTTGCCAGTCACCATCATGTTGACCCCGGTGCTGTGCTTCCTGGTGGTCAAGGGTGCGTTGGGGCCTATCCTCTACCGCAAAACCATGGACTGCAAATGGTCTGACATCCTCGGTGCCTCGCTGGCTGGTCTGGGCCTGTCCCACACCATCGCACGCGGCATTATGATGGGCTTGATTCAAAAGCGTGGCGTGTTCAAAACCACCAACAAGGGCAAGGCAGTCAAGGGCAGCATCTTCAGCCTGCTGACCCCTATTCGGGAAGAAGTGCTGCTGTTACTGGCGCTGATAGTCTCGGCCTGCGCCATGATGTATGCCCGTGGTGTGAGCAACCTGGATGCTCAGCTTTGGGTCACCATGCTAACCTTGCAGTCCCTGCCTTACCTCAGCACCCTGGCCTGCCAGATCATCGCGCAGATGCCAGATAAGCCGACTAAAAGCTAGACCAAAAAAAGCTAAGCAGTAAATGATGGCGCAATAAAAAACGGGAACCCTGGTTCCCGTTTTTTTCTGCAACCCGCTTAGCCAAAAGCTGCAATCACCGTTTCTATCGCCAGAAACAATGTCCGGCTATCCTGCGGATATTCAACAAACTCAGCACAACGCAGATAAAACGCTTTGGCAGCATCATTCTTGGCATGCACCAACACCGCACTAATGCCTATAGTCTGCGCGGCAATGGCAATCCGACGCAGTGCATCTGCCAGCATATCTGCACCCAGCCCCCTGCCTGCATATTCCCGGCTTACAGCCAACCTCCCTATTACCGACACAGGAATACTATCCGGCGCATTACGGCGCACTTTGCCCGGAGCAGACATGCGTGTCACAGCCCCAGCAGAAATGCAGTAATAAGCCACAACGCGCAGCCCATCACACACCACGTAAGTACGAGAGAAACGGCTTTCGTTCTTGAGTGCTTTATGCAACAGCCATTGATTCAAAGCAGGCTCAGCGCAATCAAACCCCGCAAGCTCATGCTCAGCAGTCAGGGGTGTAGGTGGCGTAAGGCTGGAGCTTGAATGTTGCAAAATAGCTTCTTACTTTTGCCAAGCGGGGGCTTTGCGTAGCAATGCCTGCAACTTAGGTCCGGGTGCAGGCGGGTTATCCAGCGCATGCATAAAGGCGTCAAAACGCTGCGAGTCCAGCATAAACAAGCGCTGATCCAGCAATACATCAACAGCCTGCTGTCTGGCGCTATCTATCATGAACTCGGTACGGGTTTTGCCAAGCACCGCTGCGGCATCGTCAATTAATTTGCGGGTGTTGGCTTCAATGCGCAGGCTGATGCTGCCTTTGGTGTCTAGTGGTGCTGGGGATTCGGCGACCTCTAGGCTATTGGTCGCCAGGTTTTCCGTTGGTAATGGGTAATCTTTGGACATAGGGGCAATATGATATTTTGTATGTACGATGTCAATACAAAAATTGCTTAAGTGCAGGAGATGATCTTGGCAGGATTTGTTGTCTTGTCCCCTGCTGCCGCTGGCGAGAGTTCTTGTTTCGCCTTGTCGGGCGACTTACTTTCTTTTGCTTCGCCGAAAAGAAATGTAAGCAAAGAAAAGGCGACCCGATTCCTGCGTCCCGGCTACGCCGGGCAACCTGCGTTGCTCACAGTTTCTGGGGTCTTGCTCAAACTCGCTACGCTCAGACAGTCGCAAGCCCTTAATCCAGAAACTGCTGCGCTACTCGGCGCACTCAACGGGAACAA
>PJTO01000600.1_pt1 | contig 11265 bp, 2 predicted proteins | sample 1512101 | NCBI WGS metagenome assembly PJTO01 (sample SAMN08177690, study PRJNA422409) | Soil metagenome, whole genome shotgun sequencing project.
CCGGCGCCGGAGGCGGAGATGGAGACGGGGGTGGCGTACGCCGCGCCGACTACGGAGACGGAGCAGCGATTGGCTGTATTGTGGGCGGAATTGCTGCAGCGGGAGCAAGTCGGCGTCGACGACAACTTTTTCGAACTGGGCGGAAATTCGCTGCTGCTGCTTCGCATGCACAAGGAGCTTGAGACCGTCTATCCCGGCCTGTTAACGGTAACCGATCTGTTCGCCTATCCGACCGTGTCGAAGCTGGCCGGCAAACTTTCCGAAGAGGCTTCGGCACCGACGACCGTCACTATCGTGCCAATTCGGGTTCCCGAACGGGCAAGACCGCTCGACCGGCAGGCGCGGCAGGGAGACCTGCTGCGATTGCCGCTGAACAGCCAGACTGTACGGCATTTGCAACGGATCGGCGAGCTGAAGGACGCGGATACGGAGCTTGCGGCCATCGCGATCTGGGCTGTCTTGTTCGCGCAAGCGTTTCGTCAGCCCCGGTACGACCTGCTGCTATGCGGCATAAGCGGCGGCGCGGGCATTGCGGCGATCGATCTGACCGCGGCGAAGGGCTACCCGGAGCTGCTGCGATCCATTCGCGAGACACGGCTTCAAGCCGTGCCTCCTTACCCGGCTCTTGTCAAGCCGGAAGGCGAGGCCGCGGCGATTGTGCCGCTGTACCGGGGGAGCTATTCGGCCGCTGCGCCCGAGCCGTGGCTGACCGCGGCGGATTTGACGATCGGGTTAAGCGGAGCAGGCGCGGAGAAGACGCTGCTGGCCGAATACGACGCAGGCAAGATAGACAAAGAAAAGGTGAAGGAGCTGCTGCAATCGTTCCCGATCTGGTGCCGTCGGATGGCCGTCGAAGCGCAGGCCAAGGAACAGACCGCTGCGGCGGGCGTCAGGGAAAGGAGAGAATGAAAATGACGAAGGTCGGTTTGCTGTTTCCGGGACAAGGCTCTCAATATGTCGGCATGGCCAAAACGCTGACGGAGCGGCACGCTGTGGCAAGAAGGACGTTCGAGGAAGCCGGGGACTGCCTCGGCTGGGACGTTCTGCGGTTATGTCTGGAAGGGGACATCGCTGCGCTCACGGCGACCGCCAATGCCCAGCCGGCGATTCTGACCCACAGCGTCGCGGCTTACCGGGCGTGGACGGAGCTTTACGGAGAGCGGCCTGTCGTTGGCGGCGGGCACAGCCTGGGGGAATTTTCCGCGCTTGCGTGCAGCGGCGTCCTAAGCTTCGCGGATGCCGTCCGGCTTGTCCGGCAGCGGGGAGAATTGATGCAGGCCGCGGCCGGGACGGCGGACGGAGGCATGGCGGCGATCAGCGGGATCGACGACGACAGGCTGGAGCGGCTGCTGGAGGAAATTCGGAGCGAGGGCGCGGTTCTGGTCGTTGCGGGCGTCAATTCGGCTCGCCAACGGGTCGTATCCGGGCATCGCACGGCGCTGGAGCGATTGGCCCGCCGGATCGAAGGGCTTCCGGCCAAGTATACACCGTTGAACGTCGGCGCAGCCTTCCACAGCCCGTTTATGGCGGACGCCGCCGCGCAATTCAGGATCCGGTTGGAAGACTGCGTCTATGGCGTCCCCAGTTGGCCTGTCCTGTCCAACGTAACCGGAACGCCGCACGCGAGCGAAGACGGCGCGGCCTCTTTAATCGAACGGCTGACGCTTCAGATGACCCGGCCCGTGCAATGGGCCGTCTGCATGGAGACGATGCGGGCTTGCGGAGTGGAGCGCATCGTGGAGCTGGGACCGGGCTCGGTGCTCACCCGGCTCTGGCAATCTTTTTGGCCCAATGGAGCTGCGGAATATTCCGACGACCCGCGCTTGCTGGCGAAATCGGGCGGTATTCCCGGCACGGCGCAAACGTCGAGCGAAGGCGCGGGATCGGCCGATTTTCTGCCCCGATGTCTTGGAATCGCCGTAGCTACCCGCAATAACCGCGCGGATGCCGAAGCCTATCGGACAGGGGTACTCGAGCCTTATCGCGCGGTGGAGCGGCTGGTTGCGGCTATCCGGGAGAACGGAGAGCCGCCCTCGGAGGACCAGCTGCGCCAAGGTTGGGACATGCTGCTGAGCGTGTTCGAGACGAAAGGCACGGAAGCTTCCGAAAGACGCATGAGACTAACGACGCTCATTAAGGAAACGGGCACGGACAAGCTGTTCGCGGTGCCGAAACCAAACGAGGGAGGGGTTGCGTTATGAAAGCCAAAGGGTTAACCGTCGCGCGTTTGATCGCGCATATCGCCGTTTATTTGTTCACGTTCTGGCTGGTCTCGGTCCTGCACGAAACGCTCCTGCTGCAAAATTTCCCCGATTACCGGGCGTTCATGGAACGGAATATTCCGATTTTCCTCTGTACCGTATTCGGCATGGCATTCCTGTTGTTTTTGGCGATCTCCAAGCTGCAGAAGGTGCTGTCCAAAGGGAAAATTCCCGGAATTATCCGTACGGCCAACTTCGCTCCGCTGCCGATGAACGAGTGGTACAAGCTTGCGCTGATGGCTCTCGGAGGAGCGCTGCTGTTCCTCGCGGTGATGAACCTGTCGGGCGTACGCGGCAATACGCAGGACTTCGAGGATTACATCAACGTATTCGGCACGGCGGAATCCTTCGTCTATGTGATTCTCGGCGTCGGGTTTTTCGCCGTCGTATTCGAAGAGCTGCTGTTCCGGGGCATCGTCTTCAACGCCTTCCGCAAAGCGATGCCCGTCTGGCTGGCGGTGACGCTCACCTCGCTTATTTATAGTTATTTTCAGCCCTCGTTCTGGATTAGCGTCACTTCTTTTTTCCTCAGCGTGCTGTACTGTCTCGTCTATATTCGGTTGGGCTCGATCTGGAGCTCGATCGGGATCGGCGCTATCGTGAATTGCTTGATCATGATCGCGGACAAGACCGGAATGGCGGATGCGTTCGCCGGTTTGCCGGATGCTCTGCTGCTTCTGTTCGCGGCGGCGGGCCTGCTGCTGATCGTCGGAACGCTGCTCTGGATGTGGCAGGGCGCGGCGGCGATGAAAAAGTACGGGGTGGTGGCCGGCAATCTGGCCGTGTACGTCGGCATTTATTACGGATTGCTGCAGGTGCTGGTCACGATCTGGGAGCAGGCCGTGCTGCCGAAATATCCAAGCTTGGCCTCCCACGGCATTATCGGGCTGTATACGAACGCAATTTTGGCGATGCCGCTCTACTATTACGTGCTCAAGATTTTCTATAAAAAAGATTTGATCGCTATTGCGCAATTCCGCAAAGCAAGCGCCAAAGTTCACGTGCTGAACCTGCTGCTCGCCGTCTGCATGGCCGTATGGGTAATGACGCTGTTCAGCATCCCGGAAGTGATCAAGGCCGCTCCCGGCTTCGAAAATATCGTCGGCTTTTTTCTCGCGCACAACGCCTGGGTGTTTTTCTCCTTTTTCGTCATCAATTCGGTGTACAAGGAAATTTTATTCCGCGCCTTGATCTTCAACGAGTTAAAAAGAGCGCTGCCGCTGCCCGTTGCAATGATCGTTACGGGAATTTTGTACGGCATTCTGTTTTTCTCGGGCGATATTCCGTTGATGCTGTACGGTACGGCGGGAGCGGTTATTTTCGGCCTGCTCTACGTCTGGTATCGGTCGATCCTGCTTACGATCATCAATGAATTCGTTCTGTTTTCCGCGTATTATATCATTCGCCATAGCGGAGGAATTCCCGTAGGGGCGATCCAGTATTCGCTACTCGGCATCAGCTCGATCGCCATCCTTGCGCTTCTGTACGGGCTGTGGAAGAGCAAAACCTCCTCCTCCGTCGTTCGCCGACCGCAGGAATCCGCCGGAGTCGAGGCCATGTAAGGAAACAGTCCAAGGACGGAAACGAAAGCAAAGGAGCGAGCGATATGGCGATGGAAAAAGCATGGTGGGAAGCGGAGGAGGAAGAGGAGCTGCCGATGGCGGTGGAGGAAACCTCCAACCGCGATATCGCGATTATCGGAATGGCCGTCCGGCTTCCGGAGGCCGAAGACGTCGCCTCTCTATGGGATAAAATCGCAACGCGATATGACGCCGTAGGTCCGTTCCCGGAACAGCGCCGGAAGGACGTCGAGTCGCTGCTGGCCGGAACGAAGCTTCCGGGCGGCAAAATCTCGTATTACGACGGGGCGTATTTAAGCGAAATCGACCGGTTCGACTACCGCTTCTTCCGCTTGTCGCCGAAGGAAGCTGCGCTCATGAGCCCGAATCAGCGCTTATGGCTGGAGGTCGCATGGAACGCCATCGAGGATGCGGGCTACGGCGGGGGCAAGCTTGCGGGCAGCTTGACCGGGGTCTATCTGGGCTACAACGGCGACGCGTTCCACGACTACAAGCGGCTGATCGCAGAGCGGGAGCCCGAGTCCTTGTCCCTCGCGATTCCCGGCAATTTATCCTCGATCGCGGCAGGCCGGATTTCGTATTTGCTGGATTTCAAGGGCCCGAGCCTGACCGTCGACACGGCCTGCTCTTCTTCGTTGGTGGCGCTTCATCTCGCCGTTCAAGCGCTGCGGACGGGGGAGTGCGAGCAAGCTCTCGTCGGCGGGGTCAAAACCTATTTGCTGCCCGTCGATCTCGGCATCAAAATCGGAATCGAATCGCCGGATTTCCGCGCGCGCACGTTCGACGACGGCTCCGCGGGAACCGGGGGCGGCGAGGGCGCGGGCGCCGTGCTGCTCAAGCCGCTGGGCAAGGCGATCCGCGACAAGGACGCCGTCTATGCGGTCATCAAAGGGAGCGCAATTAATCAGGACGGCGCTTCGATCGGCATTACGGCGCCCAACGGACGGGCGCAGGAGGAAGCGATCGTGAAGGCCTGGCAGGACGCCGGGGTCGATCCGGCCACGATCGGTTATATCGAAGCGCACGGCACGGGGACGAAGCTCGGCGATCCGATCGAGATCGGAGGAATTACGCAGGCGTTCCGGCGATTTACCGATCGCCGTCAATTTTGCGCGATCGGCTCGATCAAGACGAACTTCGGTCACCTGGATACGGCGGCGGGAATTGTCGGGTTAATCAAGGCGGCGCTTGCGCTTCGCTGCCGCCAATTGCCTCCGATGCTGCACTTCCGCGAACCGAACCGCGAAATCCCGTTCGCGGATTCTCCGGTATACGTAAGCGACATGCTCCGTCCGTGGCCGGAGGAGGGCGGCGAGCCCTTGCGGGCCGGAGTCAGCTCGTTCGGGATGAGCGGCACGAATGCCCATGCGGTGCTCGAGGAGGCGCCGCGATCGGTAGCTGCGTCGCGGGCGGGGGACGGCGGGATGCAGCCGCTGACGCTGTCGGCGAAAAGTCCGACGGCGCTGCGGGCGATCGCCGCGAGCTATCGCGAATATGCCGAACGATGCGCGGATGACGAGGCGGAAACGGGCGATTTCTGCTATACGGCGAATACGGGAAGGGGACATTATGAGTTCAGAGCGGCCTTAACGGTTCGATCGACAGGAGAACTGAAGGACAAGCTGCTGCGTCTTGAAGGCGAACTGGCTAAAGGCGCGGAAGAGAAAGACAATGCGCGTTGGAAGGAACCCGGCGAGCTGACGGACGATAACGGGTTAGCGACGGGGATATGGCTGGGAAAGGCCGATTTCGCGGCGGCGATCAAAAACATCAAGATTGCCGCGGACCTCTCGGGTAGCGAGCCGGAAGCGCTGTGCTCGGCATACGCCAAAGGAGGGAATCCGGATTGGGAGGCGTATTATCGCGAGCTCGACGTCCGGAAAATCCATATTCCCGCTTACCGTTTCGACAGGACGCGCTGCTGGCTGGAGGAAACGGAAGCCTCCCGTTCGGACTACGCCTACCCGTTCGAGTCCGCCGCGTCTGCCGAACCCGGCCGGGCGCCGGCGGCCAAAGGCGTTGTCCTAAGGGGACGGGATAACGGCCTGTATACGAAGACGGAGCAGACGGTGGCCGACGCCTGGGGACGCGGACTGGGCTTCTCCGCCTTGGACGTGAACGAGCATTATTACGAGCTGGGAGGGGATTCGATTCTCGCTCTGACGATCGTCGACGATTTGAGCAGGCAAACGGGGCGCGAGATCGGCGTGGCCGACCTGCTCGGTTATCCGACCGTTCAAGCGTTGGCCGCGCAGCTGGAACAGAGCGGCCTTCCATCGAATGACAGTACCGCGGAGCCGAAGGAGACGGCTCTCGCCGATGATCGCGAGTTTGCGCTGTCCAGAGCGCAGCTGCGCATTTTTCTTGGCGCGCAGCTTCCCGGCGCGGAGCGGCATCACCATATGTCGATGGCCTACATCGTGGAAGGCCAGCTGGACGTCGCCCGGCTGGAAGAAGCGTTCCGGAAGCTGGCGGAGCGGCATGAAAGCCTGCGTACGACGTTCGACTGGTCGGAGGCCGGGGAGCCTCGCCAGATCGTCCATCCTGCTCCGGTCATACGGGTAGAGACGGAGACGCTTGGCGGGGAGGAGGAATGGCCATCTTATGCCTCGTCCTTCGTACGCCCGTTCGAGCTGTCCCGCTTGCCGTTGTTAAGGGTCGGGCTGGCAAGCGTCTCCGCCGAACGGCATTTGCTGATGCTCGATTCCCATCACCTGATCGCCGACGGCTCGTCGCTCGCCTTGCTGCTTCAAGAGATGCAGGCGCTGTACGGGGGCGCTCCGCTGCCGCCGAAAGAAGGAGACTACCGGAGCTACGTCGCTTGGCAGCAAGAGCGGAGCGGCAGCCCGGATTGGCAGACGCAGCGGGCCTATTGGCTGGACAACGTGCTGGCCCCGCCCGCCGCTCCGCTTCGGCTGCCGCTTGACGAAGCGCGGCCGGAAACGCGTTCCGGCGAAGGGCGATCCTATCGGTTTACGGTATCTCGCCGGCTGACGGAGGATTTGCAGCGTCTGGCCAAGCGGCGGCAGGTGTCGCTGCACACCGTGCTCTATGCGATCTATGCCGTCCTGATGCAGCGGTATACCGGGCAGGAGGATCTCATCATCGGATCGCTCGTGAACGGCAGAGAACGGCCCGAATTTCGGCAGCTGGTCGGCGTCATGATCAATTTTCTGCCCGTCCGGGTGGCCGTGCCGGAAGCTTTGGACATAAACGGCCTGCTGGACCGGGTAGAGAAGCTCACCCGGGACGCCTACGCGAACGGGCAGTTTCCTTTCGACGAGATGGTCGAGGCGGCCGCGGCGCGGGGAGACCGTTCCCGCAATCCGCTCTACGATACGATGCTTGTTTTCCACAACCATGCCGCGGGAAGCGATCGGCTGCAAGCCGGCGGCCTCGTATTTCGCGAGTATGTATTGGAGAAAACGGCCTCGGCGCTGGACGTCAAGCTGGACTTGTTCCCCGGGGCGGAGGGCGAGTTAAACGGCTTGTTCGAATACGACTCGATCCTGTTCCGGGAAGAGACGATTGCCCGAATGGCCGAGCATTTTATGGCCATAGCCGTATGGACGGCAAGCGGAAAAGGCGGCACAATAGGCGAATTGACGCTGTTCGAGCCGGAGGAGGCAGCCGGGCTGGAGCGCCGGAGAGCGCTTAACGACAGCGCGCGGTCGGCTGCATCCGAGCGGTCAGTCGAAGTGCGGATCGCTTCCACGTTCACTTCGGAGCCGATTGCGGGTACGATCCATCATTGGCTTGAAGCGTTCGGCAACCGGGCGCAAGTCACGTTCGCTCCGTACAATCAAATTTTTCAATACGTGATGCAAAATCGCGAGGGATCGCCTGGCCAAACCGGCGTTACCGTGCTGCTGATTCGTCCCGAGGATTGGCTGTCCCCGGGAGCGGCGGCCGCGGAAGCCCGATTGTCCGCGCTGGAGTCGGAGCTGGAGAAGCTGCTGCTCCTGCTGGACGCCCGGGACGGCGGCGAAGCCTATTTCGTCGGATTGCTGCCATTCTCCGCGGGCGGCCCGCTGGGCGGGCTGTCCGAGTCGGCGAGGCAGGCATTCCGGGAACGCTGGAATGCGCGGATTGCGATTGCCGCCGGCCATGTCTCGGCGCTGGACTTCTCAGTGGCCGCCGAGCGTTACCATGTCGGGGAGATCGAGGACAGGATCGCGAACGAGGAGGGGCAAATTCCGTACACGCCGGAATATTTCGCGGCGATCGGCACGGAAACGGCGCGGGCGTTGACGGGATGGCTGCAAAGCCCGTTTAAGGTCATCGTCGTCGACGCGGACAATACGCTGTGGCGCGGAATCGCCGGCGAGGACGGAGCGGCGGGAGTCCGGGTTGCGCCGGCGTTCGCGGCTTGGCAGCGGCTGCTGCTTCGCAAGCGGAGCGAAGGGATGCTGCTGGCGCTCTGCAGCAAAAACGACGAGCCCGACGTATGGGACGTATTCGAGCGCAACGCGGACATGATTTTGCGGAAGGAGCATTTCGCCGCATGGAGAATCAATTGGCGGCCGAAGTCCGACAATCTCCGCGAGCTGGCGGAGGAGCTGAATCTGGGGCTGGACAGCCTGATTTTCATCGACGACAACGCGGCGGAATGCTTGGAGGTCGCGGCCCGGCTGCCGGAAGTGCTGACGTTAAGATTGCCTCGGGAAGAAACGATGACGGATTTCCTGGATCACGTATGGGCCTGGGACCGGCATAGGGTCACGGAAGAGGATCGCAAGCGGGCTAGCAGCTACGATGCCGAGCGGCAGCGCAAGGAGGCGGCCAACCGTCCGGGCGCAACGCTGGAGGATTACTTAAGCGAATTGCGCATCAAAGTCAGCTTCCGCCCGTTATCTCCCGAGGAGACGGAGCGGGCGGCGCAGCTATCGGCCAGAACGAATCAGTTCAACCTGAACGGGATTCGCCGCTCGGCCGCCGAAATCCGCCGCGGCCTGGCGCTGCCGGCGGAGTGCCACTGGATCGTGGAAGCCGCCGACCGTTTCGGGGATTACGGAAGAATCGGTTACGTCTCCGGCCTTGTGCGCGAAGAGACGCTGGAAATTTATACGTTCCTGCTCAGCTGCCGGGTGCTCGGCCGCGGCGTCGAGCAGACGATATGCGCCGGATTAAAGAGGTTCGCGTCGGCTCGGGGCTGTACGGAGCTGTTGGCCAAATTTCGCCGCACGGCGAAAAACCGCCCTTTCGAACAATTTCTCGAGCAGGCAGGTTGGCTCGGAGCCGGGGATAGCCATCGGGAAGAGGTCGACTGCTTATTATACTTGCAACAGATTCCAGAGGCGCCTTCCCACGTCATCTTCTACGACGGCGAGCCGTATGAGCCGGAAGAAGCGATCGAATTGACGGCGGCTTCCGTAGAAGCGCCGAGGGCGGAATCGTTTGCGTCCGACCGCTTGTACGTTGAAGAACCTTCGAACATAAGCGATCGCAGCGATTGGGCGCTCCCGAACGAACGCGAGGAGGCTTTGCGGCATCGGGCTTATTTGCTGCCGCTGCGCTTCCCCGACGCTTCCGGCATTGTCGCCATGGCGAAAGGAAGGGGAGCCGGAGTCGTCGCGGACATCAAGCATGTTCCCGTATACGCGCCGCCGGTCGGCGAGACGGAATCCGCAGTCGCGGCGCTATGGGAGAAGCTGCTCGGAGGCGGTCCCTACGGCCGCGAAGCCCACTTCTTCGATGCCGGGGGAGATTCTCTGCAAGCCGCTTCGCTCGTCTCGCTGATCGTGCGGACGTTCGGCGTTCGCCTGACGCTGGTCGATCTGTTCGACCATCCCCGGCTCAGGCAGATGGCGACGCTCGTAGACGGAGCGGGAATGGCGCCATTTTTGCCCGTGCGGGCAAGCGGCATTCCGCGGGCGGAATTCGCCGAGCGGTATCCGGTATCGCCCGCGCAAAGAAGAATGTATTTCCTGCAGCTCTTCGAGCCGAACGGGACGGCTTACCAGATTCCGTCGGCGCTTCGGTTGACGGGGAAGCTGGATCGGGAGCGGCTGACGTTAGCCATCGCCAATCTGACGGACCGGCACGAGGCGCTCAGAACCTCGTTCGAGCTGACGGAAGGGGAGCCTTATCAGAGAATACATCGCGGGGTCGCGCAAGCGATGGAAGAGCGCGAGGTTCGCGAAGGCAGGGAAGCGCTCGAGGAGGAGCTGCGCGCGTTCGTCCGGCCCTTCGACTTGAGCCGCGCGCCGTTGTTTCGGGTCGGCTTGTTCCGGGAAGCCGAGGACCGCCACGTGCTGATCTTCGATATTCATCATATTATCGCGGACGGAGTATCGGTAAACGTGCTTACGGACGATCTGATGGCGTTATACGAAGGACGGGAGCTCCCTGACCAACCGATTCAGTATAAAGATTACGCGATGTGGCAGAGAACGGAGCCCGAGGCTGCCAGGTTGGCTAGACAAACGGATCGGTGGGTCGAACGATTCGAGGCCGCCGTTCCGAAGCTGGAGCTGCCCGCGGATTACGCTCGTCCGGCCGTAAAGGGCACGCAAGGCGCCCAGACGGTCGCGTATCTGGACACGGCAAGGACGGAAAGCTTGAAACGCCTGAGCCAAAGCACAGATTCGACGCTATTCATGGTTCTGCTGTCCGCCTATGCGTTATGGCTGTCCAAGCTGTCCGGGCAAGCGAGCGTTGTCGTAGGCACGCCGGTGGCGGGAAGAAATCACCCCGATGCCGAGAGGCTGGTCGGCGTATTCGTGAATCCGCTGCCGATCCGGATTTCTTCCGATTCGCAATGGACGTTCGAGCGGCTGCTGGCGGCCGTCAAGGAAGAAGTGCTGGGGATGCTGGACCGGCAGGAAGCGCCGTTTGAGGAAATTGTGGAACGATTGCAGCCGGAGCGGGATCTGGGCCGCAACCCGCTGTTCGACGCCATGTTCTCGATGCTGAATATGACGCATGCCGATCTGGGCGCGACCGACCTGATCGTAGAGCCGCTAGTCGTCGATTACGGGGCTTCGCAGTTTGACGTCGGTCTCTACGCCATGGAGGAAAAGGGCGGGGTAACCTTCATTATCCAATACGCTACGGGTCTGTTCCGGGAGGAGACGATGCGGCGGTGGGCGGACGGCTTCATCGCGCTGCTGGAACGGATCGCAGACAACCCGCAGGCGGAGCTGTCCCGCATCAGTCTGCTGCGCGAGGAAGAACGGCTGCAGGTGACGGAGACGTTTAACGACACGGAGGCTCCGTTCCCGGCGGAATTGACCTTGCCGGAGCTGTTCCGGCGTCAAGCCGGGCGGACGCCGGACCGTATCGCCGCCGCGTTCGAGACGGAGCGGCTGACGTACCGCGAGCTGGAGGCGCGGGCGAACCGCGTCGCCCGGCGGCTGCTCGCGCGCGGACTTCGCTCGGGCGAGCCGGTCGGTCTCATGACCGAGCGTTCTCCGGCGATGCTC
>PJTO01000602.1_pt1 | contig 11242 bp, 10 predicted proteins | sample 1512101 | NCBI WGS metagenome assembly PJTO01 (sample SAMN08177690, study PRJNA422409) | Soil metagenome, whole genome shotgun sequencing project.
CATCGTCACTCTCGGTATCGAGTTACCGTCCGGCCAGCCCCTATAAGACGAGGAGCAGACACTGACGTGGGCACGCACTACTGCATGCTCGTCCGGCTGAAGCAAGCCGGGGAGTGGATAACCGGTTAATCCTTCGCTTACTCGATCTCGCGTCCGAGCAGCGCGCTGTAGTGGTTGGCGATGTGGGCCGCGATGACCTCGTCATGGATGCCATTCTCTCGCGCCCGGGCGACCAGCCCGTCCAGTTCGGCAACGAAGCCTGTATCCTCAATCCGCTGCGCCTGGCCTTGCATGGCGGACATGATATTGGGCGGCGCCGCCTCGTCCTCCAGCCAACGCTGGATGGCGCGCTGGGACTTGTCCAAGAAACGGCTGGCTCGCCTGGTGGACCTGTCGGGAAAGAGAATGGCCAGGGCGGTGCGGAAACCCATTGTCGCAAAAACAGTCATGCCAACCTCTCCGAATCCAGCGGACATTGCCAGCGTGCAGGGCTAGGGGCAATCAATAGAATTGGCATAAAAAGTATGCCGCCGTATTCACTCCGTGAAAATCTTGGCATAATACCTATGCCAATTGGAGGTCGATATGGCTAGGACAAGTGAACAGCGAGTGCAAGACATCAAGCTGGTCGGCGAGGTGATTTACGGCAGGCGGTTCGGGCTGCCTATGGCTGAACGGCTGGGCATCGCGCAGTCACAAATAAGCCGGTTCCTCTCCGGGCTGCGCAGCGCTCCTGACGAACTAGATAACAAGCTGCTTGATATCCTCGATGAGGAGGTGGGGCTTCAGGAGTTGAAGCTGGCGCAGGTGAGAGCTGTCCGGGCAGAAGTCGCCGAGCGTATTTCCAAGGCGAGGGCTACCGACGTGCCGCTGGACCAGCAGTCGATGAAGTACCGAATGCTTCAGGACATTCTCGACGAGGACGAAACGTGAGGGTCTATTACAATGAATTCAATCCCTTCGCCGCGAACTGGATCCGCCGCCTCATCGCAGCTGGAGCTATTCCCGCCGGAGAAGTCGACACGAGGCCCATCCAAGAAGTCCGCCCCGAAGAAATCTCGAGGTTCGACCAGTGCCACTTCTTCGCGGGAATCGGCGTCTGGGCTTACGCTCTTCAGCTTGCCCAGTGGCCCGACGATCTGCCCATCTGGACCGGAAGCTGCCCTTGCCAGCCCCACAGCCGCGCGGGCAAGCGGCGGCGACACGAAGATCCCCGAGACCTCTGGCCGGACTGGTACCGCCTCATCGACGCCTGCAAGCCTCCAGTCGTTGTTGGAGAGCAGGTTTCAGGCACGGACGGCTATGCTTGGCTCGACCGCGTATCGGCTGACGTGGAAGACACCGGTTACGCCATCGGGTCGCTCGATCTCAGCGCAGCAGGCGTTGGGAGCCCCCAAGACCGCCCGCGGCTCTACTTCGTCGCTGAGGGGATGGCCCACGCCACGCGTCTCGATGGGCAAGGAATCGTCGGGTTCGAAGTATCGCGCGAAGGCCGGCAACAGCCGGATCGAGGAGCTGGTGCACACCGCTTACCCAATCAGGTGGGTTGGTGGGAAGCTCACGATATTGTCGCGTGCCGGGACGGATGGGGACGTCCGGTTGAACCGGGAACACATCCGGTGGCTCCAAGGTCTCCCGCCCATATGGACGTCATGTCTGGACTAGGAAACAGCATTGTGGCCCCGTTGGCCGCGGAGTTCCTGATGTCCTACCTGGATGTCCGCAATCGACAGGCTGACTGATAGAGGCGAATTGATGCACGAAGCCACAACTATCCCTAAGGCGATCATCCGCGAGTTCCGGCGCGAGCTGCGATGTGACCCGCCAAACTTTATGGACTTCCATTACAACGAGTTCCTGCTCGACCTATTCGATGGGCAAGACATCATAGACCTGCGTACCCTGCTTCTGCTGGATTTCGATGAGGACCCGCAGCAATGGGTCGCCTGCGTAGAAGGAACAGCCACACTGATCGGTTGGGGGCTCGCTAACGGCTTGCTGGAGCACATCAACAAGCGCGGCCCGAGCGAGGCATTCAGGCTCTTGGAGAGGAGGCAGCAGTTTGTGCTTATAGGGAAGCCGCCACGCGAGACATCCCTACGTATACTTGCTCCAACACTCCCGTTGGACCAGATTGATCGGCTTATGGCCAAGGAACGGCGGCGAATACAGCGCGACGGCCCGCTAGTTGCAGCCGAAACCCGGGCGTTTCTGGACGAGGGAATGGAACAGTTCCCGACACTTCCCTTGCCGCATAGTCTTCGTGAGTTCAGGCGCGAAGGGTTCGACCTTCTGCGCAACTATCGTGATCTGCTGATTGATGCCGCCGGCGGCATAAATGGGGAATGGGTGAAAAGCCGAGTTCGAGAGGCTGTGCGCGCAGCCTCGCACGGAATGTCATCTGGGACCGCCGAAACCACTTGGATGGACGTTGTCGAAGATGATGCCGAGGCCATTTGCCAAGTAGATTTCGACCTGGCGCAGGCACAGTTAGGTTGATTCTTGCGTCATTCTCGGGACTGGATTTTAAGTCGGCTGTCCCAATCCTGTCCCTGTCCCCAAGCTGTGGATTGCGGGGGCAGGCGGATGGTATTGATTTCATTGAGAAAACTGGTGCCGGCATCAGGCTTCGAACCCGAGACCCCCTGATTACAAATCAGGTGCTCTACCAACTGAGCTATACCGGCACTGGCATGGCGTTTAGCATCGGTTTGGCGTCAGCGGCAACAGGCTTCGTTGTTTGGATCGAATAATCCGTATCGCCTGTGAACTATTATTCTGTGGTGAGGGCTGCTTGCGCATTGGCTGTCGCCTGGCGCGCTCTGGTTTGGAGGGCTTTCACATATGCCGCGCCAAAGCCGCACAAATTTGCCTTATGCCCTTGTAACCCCAGCATTTTCGGCACTTTTCGGCTTGAAGCACTGGATGCCGAGGCTTTATTTACGGGTCTATTGTCGCCGCGTATCTGACGCGGCCATGGCGAGGCCGATTATCCGTGACGCAGACCCGTTTGACGCATTTGCAGGCGCTTGAAGCCGAGAGTATCGAAATCCTCCGCGAGGTGGCGGCGAGTTTCGAGCGGCCGGTGATGATGTATTCCATCGGCAAGGATTCGAGCGTGCTGCTGCATCTGGCGCGCAAGGCCTTCTATCCCAGCAAGATTCCGTTCCCGCTGCTGCATGTCGATACGACATTCAAGTTCGCGGAAATGATCGCTTTCCGTGACAGGATGGCGGAGGAATACGGCTTCGATCTGATTACACACACCAATCAGGATGGTGTGCGTGACAATATCAATCCGTTTGATCACGGTTCCTCTCGTTATACCGACATCATGAAAACCTCCGCTTTGCGGCAGGCGCTCAATGCCGGAAAATATGACGCTGCCATCGGCGGAGCGCGGCGCGATGAAGAAAAGTCTCGCGCCAAGGAGCGGGTGTTTTCCCACCGCAATGCTTCGCATGCCTGGGACCCGAAAAATCAGCGGCCAGAGCTTTGGCGCACGTTCAATACGCGCCTCAACCCAGGCGAGAGCATGCGCGTCTTTCCAATCTCGAATTGGACCGAGCTTGATGTCTGGACCTATATCTATTCGGAAAATATCCCGATCGTGCCGCTCTATTTCGCCAATCCGAGACCAGTGGTGGAGCGGTCCGGTACGCTGATCATGGTCGATGACGGACGTCTGCCTCTGCAGCCTGGTGAGACGCCGCGCGAGGAGATTGTCCGCTTCCGCACCCTCGGTTGCTATCCGCTGACCGGTGCCATTCGCTCTTCGGCATCCGATCTGCCCTCGATCATCATGGAAATGCAGGCCAGCCGCACCTCCGAGCGGGAAGGGCGGCTCATCGATTCGGATTCGGCCGGATCGATGGAGAAGAAGAAGCAGGAAGGCTATTTCTGAAGAATGTCCCTCGCCATGGCCAATGCAAATAATGATCTCGACCTGTGGCTCGCCCAGCAGACGCAAAAGTCACTGTTGCGTTTTTTGACCTGCGGTTCGGTCGATGATGGCAAGTCCACACTGATCGGTCGCCTGCTTTATGACAGCCAGCTTGTGCTGGACGATCAATTGGCCAGCCTTAAAAAGGAAAGCCACAATCGCAGCGTTGGTGATGAAGGGATCGACTTTTCGCTACTTGTCGATGGTCTCGCCGCCGAGCGTGAGCAGGGCATCACCATCGATGTGGCCTATCGGTTTTTCTCCACCGACAAGCGCAAGTTCATCGTCGCGGACACGCCCGGTCACGAGCAGTATACGCGCAATATGGCGACCGGCGCCTCCAATGCCGAGCTGGCTCTAGTGCTGATTGACGCGCGCAAGGGCGTGCTGACCCAGACGCGCCGCCACTCCTTTATCCTGTCGCTGATCGGGGTGAAGCATGTGGTTCTGGTGGTCAACAAGATCGACCTGGTGGACTATGATCAGGCCGTGTTCGACGGGATCGTTGCCGAATACCGTGCCTTTGCCGAGCCATTGGGCTTCAAGACACTGGCTGCGGTGCCGGTTTCGGCCTTGCGGGGCGACAATATCCTGCGCCAGAGCGCGAAAACGCCCTGGTACTCGGGCGCGCCACTCGTGCCCTATCTCGAAGAAATCGAAATTGCCGAGGACCGCGCTGCCCAGAAATTCCGCTTTCCTGTGCAATGGGTTAACCGGCCCAATCTCGATTTTCGTGGGTTCTCGGGCACCGTTGCATCAGGCGTCATCGCGGTGGGCGACGAGGTGCTTGTCGCTTCATCGCGCAAACCGGCGGCAGTGAAGCGGATTGTCACCATGGATGGCGATCTGCAGCGCGCGATTGCCGGGCAGGCGGTGACGCTGGTGCTGGATCGTGAGGTGGATATTTCGCGGGGTGACGTGCTCACCCACGGGGGCGAGACGCCGGAATTCTCCAACCAGTTCCAGGCCAGGATAGTCTGGATGAACGAGGAACCTGCCTATCCGGGGCGCTCATATCTGCTCAAGATCGGCGCGCAATTGGTGCCTGCCACCATTACCGATCTCAAATATCGGACCAACGTCAATACGCTGGAGCAGAGCGCGGCCACCAAGGTCGATCTTAATGAGGTGGCGACCGTCACCATTGCGACCGACAAGCCGATTGCGTTTGACCCCTATGCCGCCAACGCGCTCACCGGTGGGTTCATTCTCATCGACCGGCTTTCCAATGCCACACTGGGCGCGGGGACCGTGGAGTTCGGCCTGCGTCGCGCGCAAAACCTGACCTATCAGAATTTTGATGTGAACCGGGATGTGCGGGCCCGTCAAAAGGGGCAGGAGCCGCGGATTGTCTGGTTTACCGGCTTGTCCGGGTCGGGCAAGTCGTCCATCGCCAATCTGCTCGAAAAACGCCTCACGGCCGAGGGTCGCCACGCCTATATTCTGGATGGTGACAATGTGCGCCATGGGCTGAACAAGGATCTCGGTTTCACCGAGGCGGCGCGTGTCGAGAATATTCGTCGCGTGGCGGAGGTGGCCAGGCTCATGGCCGATGCGGGCCTGATCGTGCTGGCTTCGTTTATCTCGCCCTTTGAGAAGGAGCGCCGTCTGGCGCGCGAGATTGCCGGGGATATTGCGTTCACCGAAATCTATGTCGATACGCCGCTTGAAATCTGCGAAGCGCGAGATCCCAAGGGGCTCTATAAAAAGGCGCGGGCAGGGGAAATCAAGAATTTCACCGGCATCGACTCCCCGTTTGAAGCGCCAACCAGCCCAGAGTTGGTTTTGCATGGCGCAGAGGCCGAGCCGATCGCGCTGGCCGACCAGTTGCACGACTGGCTGAAGCTATGAATGCGCCTGGCGTTTCATTGGAGCGGGCTGGCTGACGGCCCGTTCTGCCGAAGCCAGACCGGCAAAGGTATTCTGATCGATATCGCTCAGCGTTTTCATCAGCAGGCCGCGGAAAATCGGTTCTTTCTCGTCGAGATGCGCCATGATCCTGGGCATGCCGTTGATTTTGCAGATCAGCGAGGTCTTGAGCGCGGCTTCGATCTCGGGACGCATCAGGTTGAGCGCGCGGGCGCCGGGCCCGACGATGAGGATATGTGACGGATCGAACATGGCGAGCATGCGCGCCAGACCATAGCCTATGGCGCGACCGGCCAGATTGAAGCCGTGGCTTACCGTGCGTTCGCCCATTTCGGCGCGCTGGATCAGTGAATCATATTGCTGGGTCGGAACAGCCGGGGCTGGCGGCGCCGTTTCGGGCACCGAATAGGCGGTGCGCAACACCCCATAATCGGCGGCATAGGCTTCAATGCAGCCGCGCATGCCGCAGCGGCACAGAGCGCCGTTTGGAATGTGGTTCATATGGCCAAATTCCGTTGCGCCATCCTCGCCGCGCCCGGTGATCTGGCCGTGCAGGCTCAACCCCATGGCCACGGTCGAGCCGACAAAGACCGTCGCCACGCTGGCATCGAGCAATTCGGGGTCGAGCCAGCGCGTGCCCTCCGCCAGCAATCGGCCGCGCTTGTTGAGGCTGACGGGCAGGCCAAGCTGGGTTTGCAGACTTTCTGCAAAGGGGGTCTCCGCAAGGCCGGGAATGGGCGACCATTTGAGGCCGCCGCCTTCGCGGTCCAGAATGCCCTGGACGGAAATGGCGACACGCCGCAAGGCGTTGCGGGCTTTTGGCGTACGTGCCATGAGGCCCGCGAATTTTTCGGCCAGAAAGACAGCAGGCTCCGTCGTCTGGAATGTGGTGGGGGTGATGTCGGTTTCGATGCGGTCGACCAATATGCCCGCATAGTCGATCAGCGACAGACGCGCCCGGTTCACGTCGATCTCAAACAAGGCGACATAGGCGGCGGTGCGCTGGAAGCCAACCAGAATCGCCGGGCGTCCGCGCGTGCGCCCGTCTTCGCGCTCGACGGCGCTCATTTCCTCGACCAGTCCCTGTGCCAGCAAATCCTGCATGATGGCGGTGACGCTGGCGTGGCTGAGCCCCGTACGCGTGGCGAGCGCCGTCCTCGATTGCGGACCACCAGCCCGCAATGCACCCAAAATCAAGCCCCGGTTCTGCCGCCGGACGCTGTCACTATCACTGACGACTCGCGCCAAACAGCCTACTCCCCACGCCGGACTGCACCTCAACATGGCTTGAATGCAAACCGCAATACCGCATTTAGTTCGGGTTCCGAAATTGATGTTGACACGGTATCTGACAGCATGCGAATTGTTTTTTCGAGCAATAAAATAATGCTCAGGGCGCAAGTGGAGGGTGCCCTGTTGGCTAACACCCGCCAGCTTGCAATTTTGGGCAGCACGCTGCCCATGGGAGGACATAAATGAACAAGTTCGCAGCGGTCCTGCTTGCCTCGACCGTTCTGGTCGGTTCGGCTATTGCGCAGGATCAGATCACTGTCGGCGTCTCCTGGAACAATTTTCAGGAAGAACGCTGGAAAACCGACGAAGGCGCCATCAGGGCCGTGATTGAGGCGGCTGGCGCCCAGTATATTTCGGCGGATGCGCAATCTTCCGCCGCCAAGCAGCTCACCGATATCGAAAGCCTGATCAGTCAGGGGGCAGACGCCATCATCGTTCTGGCACAGGACAGTGAAGCCGTTGGTCCCGCTGTCGCCGCCGCCGTCGCGGAAGGCATTCCGGTGGTGGGTTATGACCGCCTGATCGAAAATCCTGACGCCTTCTACCTGACATTTGACAACAAGGAAGTCGGCCGCCTGCAGGCTGCTGGCGTCGCCGCTGTTCAGCCTGAAGGCAATTACGTCTTCATCAAGGGCAATTCAGCCGATCCCAATGCCGACTTCCTGTTCGCCGGTCAGATGGAAGTGCTGCAGGCCGGTATCGATGCCGGCACGATAAAGAATGTTGGCGAGGCCTATACCGACAACTGGAACCCCGAAGTCGCGCAGGCGAATATGGAACAGTTCCTGACCGCCAATAATAACGAAGTCGACGCGGTCGTTGCATCCAATGACGGTACTGCTGGCGGCGCCATTGCTGCTCTGGCGGCACAGGGTCTTGCCGGTTCGGTTCCGGTTTCCGGTCAGGACGGCGATCACGCCGCCCTCAATCGCATCGCCCTTGGCACGCAGACCGTGTCTGTGTGGAAGGATGCCCGCGAATTGGGCAAGAAGGCCGCTGAAGTGGCGCTCGAACTGGCTGGCGGCAAGGCGCTTAACGAAGTCACAGGCGTCGTTCCCTTTGCCGGTGGGCCGAAGGGCGTGGCCATGAATGCCTTCTTCATCGCGCCGGTCGCCATCACGCAGGACAATCTCAACGTCGTCATCGATGCTGGCTGGGTGTCCAAGGATGTGGTTTGCCAGGGCGTTGCCGCTGGTTCGGTCGCCGCGTGTAACTGAGCGGAAAATACCATAATCTGATTCAGGTGCCGCGGCGTTCGCGCTGCGGCACTTCTGTAATCGGAAAGCGCTCCAGGAAAAAGGAGCGCCGCTTTTTCGGGAGAATTTGATGGCAGAACAGCACGCCATGACGCCCCCTGCGCATCCAAGCAGTTTTGCGCAAAGGCCGCTTCAGCGCTTCCTCATCGCCACTGAGGTCGATACGCGGCTTTTGGGCATGATCGGCGCGCTCGCCATCATCTGGGTTGGCTTCAATATCTTTTCGGGCGGCTTGTTCCTGACCCCGCGCAATCTGTGGAACCTGTCGGTGCAGACGGCCTCGGTTGCCGTCATGGTCACGGGCATGGTGCTCGTCATCGTTACCCGCAATATCGATCTGTCGGTCGGCTCCATTCTCGGGCTTGTCGGCATGGTGATGGGCGTCATGCAGACGCAGTTTCTTCCGGTGCAGCTTGGCCTGGGTCTGGGTCATCCGATGATCTGGATCCTCTCGCTCGCCATCGGCATCGCCGTGGGCGTCGGCATTGGCGCATTGCAGGGCGCCATCATCGCCTATCTCAAGGTGCCGGCTTTCATCGTGACCCTGGGCGGCTATCTCGTCTGGCGCGGCGCGGCCTGGTGGGTCACGGCGGGGCGCACGGTTGCGCCGATGGATACGACATTCCAGCTTATGGGCGGCGGGCCATTCGGTGCGGTTGGTGCCATGTGGAGCTGGATCGTTGCCATCATTGCCTGTGCCGCCATTATCATCGGGCTATATTTCGGGCGATTGCAGCGGCAGCGGTTCAATTTTCCGCAGCGTCCCATCTGGGCCGAAATGGCGCTCGCCATCATTGGTTGCGGCGCAACGATCGGGGCGGTGGCCGTTGCCAATGCCTATCCCTGGCCAGTACGCATTGCCGAGAATTTTGCCAGAGCCAATAGCGTCGCTGTGCCCGAGGGTGGCCTGTTCATCTCGCATGGCATCGCCATTCCGGTGCTGATTGCCATTGGCGTTGGCGTCGCCATGACGTTCCTCACCACCCGCACCCGTTTCGGTCGCTATGTCTATGCCATGGGTGGCAATCCCGAGGCGGCGGAGCTGGCGGGCATCAATACCCGCTGGGTCACGGTCAAGATTTTCATGCTGATGGGCGCGCTCTGTGCCATTGCCGCCGCCATTTCGACGGCGCGCCTCAACGCGGCCACCAATGCGCTGGGCACGCTGGACGAGCTTTATGTCATCGCTGCCGCCGTTATTGGCGGCACCTCGCTGGCCGGCGGCGTCGGCACAGTGGCCGGGGCGTTGCTCGGTGCACTGGTCATGCAATCGCTGCAATCAGGCATGGTGCTTATGGGCATCGACAGCCCGCTGCAGTCCATTGTTGTTGGTATCGTTCTGGTCTTTGCGGTGTGGCTCGACACGCTTTACCGCCGGAACAAGCATTAGGAGTTTTGATCATGCTGGACACGACTATTCCGCTGGTCGAAATGACCGATATTTCTATCTCCTTCGGTGGTATTCGCGCCGTCGACCATGCCTCCATCAATCTGCATCGCGGCGAAGTCGTGGGTCTGCTGGGCCACAATGGCGCGGGCAAGTCGACGCTGATCAAGGTCCTCTCCGGCGCCTATCGGCGAGACGCGGGCGATATCCGCATCAATGGGGAAGCCGCCACGATCAACAACCCGCGCGATGCCAAGGCCTATGGTATCGAGACCATCTATCAGCAGCTTGCGGTGGCCGATAATGTCGATGCGGCAGCCAATCTCTTCCTTGGCCGCGAAATGACCACGCCGCTCGGCACGCTCGATGACGCGGCCATGGAGTCCAAGGCGCGGGAAGTCATGGGGCGGCTCAATCCCAATTTTCGCCGCTTCAAGGAGCCGGTCAAAGCCCTCTCCGGCGGGCAGCGCCAGTCCGTCGCCATTGCTCGGGCGATTCTGTTCAATGCCCGCATTCTGATCATGGACGAGCCCACGGCGGCGCTCGGTCCGCAGGAAACGACGCAGGTGGGCGAACTGATCAAGCAGCTCAAATCCGACGGTATCGGTATTTTCCTCATCAGCCATGACATTCACGACGTCTTTGATCTCGCGGATCGCGTCGTGGTCATGAAGAATGGTCAGGTGGTGGGGCAGGCCCGGACCTCTGATGTCACCAAGGACGAGGTGCTGGGCATGATCATCATGGGCAAGGTGCCGCCAGGCGCGACGCCGGGTCCGGGGGCCATTGCGGGGTGATTGACTTGCCTTGCTCGCGCTTGGTCTGCGCAATGGGCGTGTTCTGCAGATAGCCACAAATACCATTCGTCACCCTCGGGCTTGACCCGAGGGTTCTTTGCTTGTGGAAGTGGATAGGGCCCCTCGGGCCAAGCCCGAGGGTGACGAGCTGTGATCGGATACATCTCGTCGCCAACTTGCGGGATATGCCTATGAACAATCGTCGCGCCACTACCAAGTCAAGCACCAAGCCACGCCAGCCCCACAAAAGCCGCGCCGCCGTGGCCCGCCTGCCGCGCCATTACGCCTTCTATCTGGCGCTGGCTTCCGGCATTGCCGTCTTTGCGGTCACGATCTGGTTCTGGCCGCTTCTGGCTTTCCCATTCGCCGCCATTGCCATGTTCGCCACCTATCTCACGCTGGTGGCGCTGATGATGCCGGCGCTGACGCCCGATTTTCTCGATGCCCGCGCCGACGAGGCCGACACGCCGGTTGTGCTGATCTTTGGGGCGGTTCTGGTCATTGTCGCGGCCTGTTGCGCCAGCCTGTTCATGGCGCTGAACGGGCAGGGTGGGCCGCTGATATGGGAAGTGGTGCTGAGCGTGGTTTCGGTGCTGCTGGGGTGGTTCACAGTCCACACCATGGCGGCGCTGCACTATGCCTATGAATATTACCAGTCCGAAACGGCCAATGCCAAAGGTGAGGCCGGTCTGGTGGG
>PJTO01000610.1_pt1 | contig 11021 bp, 9 predicted proteins | sample 1512101 | NCBI WGS metagenome assembly PJTO01 (sample SAMN08177690, study PRJNA422409) | Soil metagenome, whole genome shotgun sequencing project.
AAACCGACAAGCTGATTGCCTCTGCCATGCAAGGCAGGCTGGAGCTGCTAGAGCTTGAACTCAAGCTGGCTGCGGATATCAATAAGATTGATTACCTGCAAAACCAGACCTTGCCGCTGTTTACTCTGGATTACAGCTATGGGGCACTGTCGGCAGGCACCACTAGTTTGTCACGTGCCTATGACAGCCCATTTGATAACCGCTTCAGTGAGTGGTCTGTGGGTTTGCGCTTCGAGCTGCCCATGACTAACGAGGCCAGACGCAATCAGTTGCAACAGGCCGTGCAGCAACGCATGCAGCGCCTGGCAACCAAGGAGCTGCAGGTACTCACGGTCAAACGCGAAATTCATGATGGCGTGGATCAGGCAGAGCAGCATTGGCAGCGCATTATCGCGGCCCGTCAGCAGGTGATGCTGGCCAGCGTCAATTATGACGGTGAGCTTAAGCAGTTCAATGAAGGGCTGCGCAATATGACTGAGGTGTTGGAAATGCTCAGCCGTCTAGGGGAATCGCAAATCAAGGAAATACGCGCCATGGTGGCTTACCAAGCCGCATTGATTGATATTGCCTACACGACGGGGACATTGCTCGGTTACGGCCAGGTTGAGCTGGGTTCATGAACTAGCGGCTGTCAGATGTTATTTGGCCTAACCAGTGCACCCAGTTAACTTTTGACGCTTGGCCGCCTGAAAATACCACCCTGATATTTTGGTTTCAGGCTTGTAACTGCGCCCAGGCGATGATTTTCTCCAGCGCGCGTTTATCTATGCCCACATGATTCAACAACAGCGCAGGCTCTTGCTGCAGTGCCGCTAACACCTCACTCTTGCTGGAAAAACCCGCATTGCGCAAGGCAACACCGTGGGTAGCTTGAAGGCCATCCGTCCAAACCTCAGGTCGCTGCTGCAGGCTTTCGTTATAAATTGCCAGATGCCTGACAAATGAGGCGCTGAGATTCATTTGCCTGCCTACCTCCATCCATGAAAACCCCGCCTGTCTTAAATCAAAAGCCTGCTGGCTAAGCACTTTAGTCATCTTGCTCATAAGACATCAGCAGCTCAGACCGCAAGCCTTGGGCGTGAACTGACCCCCTATTGCAGGCAAGCCAGCCAGATATTTTGCGGGTTGATCTACATGCTCCGCTGCAATTATCTTGGCTGCCTCATGGGCGCTGGCAGGTATGCGTATCCCCCAAGGCTCGGATAAACCCTTGCCTTGGGAGTAAACGATGATTGCAGGCTGTTGCAGGCGTCGATATTGTCGCCCCAGATTAAACAACAGGCTATGGGGCCCCATATAGTGTAAATGTACGGTGGCTACCCCATGATCTGCCAATGCATGCAGTACAGCAGCAAACTGATTAGCCAGACAGATCTGCTTGGATGCCGACAAGCTGGCCTGTGTTGATCCGGCCAGCATCATGGACACTACGATGTCGCCGTTGGGGTATTGGGATAAAGACCAGGCAGGTTCATCATTGATGGATGTGCCACTGCCAGCCCCATCACAATGCAGCATGATGGTGACTTCCCGCATGCCTGGTTTTAACTGTTCCAGTCCGCGCGTTTCAAATCTTGCCCCATCATCGAGAGCATCCAGTAACTGCCATGAACCATGACTCGCTGTCTTATCCATGATGGCATCTATGCTGGTGTTACCTAAATAGAAACCCATAAGGAAAGCGATAGGCAAGGGCGCCTGCCCAGCGTAGATGACTTTTACGCCTGCGGATGACTGATAATGCAGTGCTTCATTGATTTTTTGTTCAACACTCATCAAGTGTTTGAGGGATCGCGTGGGATGAGGTAATTCATAGCTAACGCGCTGACCGCGTATGTGGGCAGGCACTGCAGTGATTAGCCCTTTAGTATCGCCAACCCCTATCACCAGTACCTGATGCTCAATATCTTCTTTGAAGTCCTTGCGTATCTGCCGCAGGCTGGATTGTGCCAGCAGGAGCAAAACCGCTAATACCAAGCTGGCAAAAACCCAGGCGATTGCACTTTGCATGCCGAGGATGATCCATCCTGCCAACAATGCAGTAATTAATAACAAGGCCAGGCGCACCATCCAGCTATCGGCCTTGCGGCAAAACACCAAGTCATTCAGCACTCGGCCCAAGGCATATTTGATATAGAGAATATTCATTTTTACAACACTGATTTGAATACGCCAACCAGCAGTATCAAGCTGGGGGGCGGGTGATCAACAGCCGCCAACCATGGCGGCAAGAGCTATCTAGCGCATCAGTGTTGCGGGGGAGCTCTTAGCAGCGAGCTGAAATAACGGGGAGTGGGGATGTAATGCACCTGGCGTTGCAACCAGGGAGAAATATGGAGGGTTAATCCATAGCTCACCGCCAGCAGAACAAACAGAGCCAGTATGGGTATCAGCAGCAGGGCATCTCTGGATTGACGCGCAAGGCCGACTTCCATGGCATGCGTACTGTCGGGTAGCAGGGAGTGACCAGCATAAGTTTCTAGGGATTGTGCGTTGACTTCATGCAAATGGATGCCAGTTTGAGCATTTATGTTGGCAGGATCTGCCGCGTGCGCATGCAAAAGCGGCACTATGCCCTGCAGGCATGCAACGATGAGTGTGATCAACAAAGAAAGCTGACGGAACTGGCGAAATAGCATCAACAGCACAATGACGTGTAAGACAGCTTACATTCTTTAACGAATCATCAATAAAGTAAATATTTAATTTGATGACTTGTCGAATAAATTTGCACAGCTTGCAATACCATTGCGCGCAATCTCGGGGGCCAGTGGGTTCTGACCCCCGACAGACGATGTTCAGCGCTCTCGGTAAACCCACTGATAAAGCATGGGCAGTACCAGCAGGGTCAGGACGGTTGAAGACAAAATGCCACCAATGACCACGGTCGCCAGCGGCCTTTGCACCTCGGCGCCTGTACCCGTGGCAATCGCCATCGGGATAAAGCCAAGTGAGGCAACAAGCGCTGTCATCAGCACGGGCCTCAACCTGCTCAAAGCACCTTCATGCACGGCATTGCTCAGCGATTTACCTTGACTGCGCAGTTGCTGGATAAAGCTCAGCATGACCAAGCCATTCAGCACTGCCACGCCCGAAAGCGCGATAAAACCAATGCCCGCTGAAATGGAAAACGGGATATCCCTTAGCCATAAGGCGACAATCCCGCCAGTGAGGGCAAATGGAATGCCCGTGAATACCAGCAAGCCATCCTTGAGATTGCTAAACATTATGAATAGCAGCACGAACACCAGCATGAGTGACAGCGGCACCACTAACTGCAAGCGTTGGCTGGCGGATTGCAGATTTTCAAATTGACCGCCTAATCGTGTCCAATAGCCTGAAGGGATAGCCACTTGCTGCTTGATAGTCTGCTCCACATCACTAACAAAACTGCCCAGATCTCTTTCTCGCAAATTGGCGCTCACCACCACTCGGCGCTTGCCGTTTTCTCGACTGATCTGGTTGGGGCCTTCTATGATAGATAGCTTGGCAATCTCACCAAGAGGGATATAAGTGACGTGGGCATTCGCAACTGGCAAGGGAATAGGCAGTTGTTTCAGAGCGGATAGATCTTCACGCAGCTTCTCAGGCAGCCGTACAACAATATCAAAGCGGCGATCCCCCTCAAACAGCAAGCCCGCAGTCTGGCCGCCAATCGCGATACCAATGGCATCCTGCACATCTCCAATATTTAGCCCGTAACGCGCAGCCTTGTAGCGCTCAATTTCAATATTGAGCATAGGCAGCCCTGTGGTTTGTTCCACCTTAACCTCGGAGGCTCCGGGTATGGATTGCAAGGCATCGGCAATCTTTTTGCCTGTGTGGTTAAGCACGGCCATATCATCACCAAACACTTTAACGGCGACATCACTACGCACGCCTGAAAGCAATTCATTGAATCTCAGCTGGATAGGCTGGGAAAACTCATAGTTGTTGCCTGCAAGCTTGGCGGTGGCTTGTTGTATTTCGGCCAGCAACACTGCTCTGGATTTCTTGCTGTCTGGCCATTGCGCCCTGGGTTTAAGCATGATGTAACCGTCAGAGATGTTGGGAGGCATGGGGTCTGAAGCAATTTCGGCCGTACCGGTTCTGGCAAACACGCGTTCTATCTCGGGGAACTGGGCCATCAGGCTGCGCTCAATTTCCTGTTGCATGGCTATAGATTGCGTCAGGCTGGTACTGGGTATGCGTAGCGCCTGAATGGCAAAATCACCCTCATTCAGGCTAGGGATAAACTCGCTGCCCATTCTGCTGGCCATCACGCCTGTGACAATCAACATCGCCGCCACGAACACAGCAACCACCATGTGATTGGCCATGACCCAGTTCAAAATGCTTGCGTAGCGCTGTTTGGCTAGCCTGACCAGTGTGCTTTCTTGCTCGGCTAGCGGGCCATTGACAAAAATGGCGATGGCCGCAGGAATGAATGACAGTGTCAGTATCATGGCGCCGATTAAGGCAATCACCACCGTATATGCCATGGGGTGGAACATTTTGCCTTCCACTCCGGTGAGCGCAAAGATCGGCAGATAGACCAGCATGATGATGAGCTGACCAAAGATCAGCGGGCGTCTGACCTCCTTGGCGGCGCTGAAGACCTCAGCCAACCTTTCTTCGCGCGTCAGCAAGCGGCCCTGTAGTTGCTGGGCATGCGCCAGGCGGCGGATACAGTTTTCGACAATCACCACCGCACCATCAATGATAATGCCAAAATCCAGCGCGCCCAGACTCATCAAATTGGCGCTGACCTTGTTGCTGACCATGCCACTGAAGGTGAAGAGCATGGCCAGAGGAATGACCATGGCGGTGATCAAGGCCGCTCTGAAGTTGCCAAGAAACAGGAATAACACGGCAATCACCAATGCTGCGCCTTCAAGCAGATTGTTTTTCACGGTATTGATGGCTTTGTCTACCAGCACTGTTCTGTCGTACACAGGTATAGCCACTACGCCTTGGGGCAGGGTTGTATTAATTTCCTTGAGTCGGCTTGCCGCTGCTGCTGCCACAGCCCGGCTGTTTTCTCCTAGCAGCATAAACACCGTCCCCAACACCACTTCACGACCGTTTTCTGTCGCAGCCCCGGTACGCAACTCTTTGCCTATGCTGACCTCGCCAATATCCTTGATCTTGATGGGCAATCCGCTGGCATGGGCCACAACCAGCTCTTGGATATCCTCAATCGAGGTGAGCTGGCCAGGGGCGCGCACCAAATATTGCTCGCCATTTTTTTCTATATATCCCGCACCGACATTTTTGTTATTTCTTGCCAGTGCCGAGGTGACATCCTGCAAGCTCAGACCATAAGAAGAAAGTCGGGAGGGAATAGGGGAGACCAGGTACTCCTTGCTGTAACCGCCGATAGCATTGATTTCAGTCACGCCAGGAACCGTGCGTAATTGCGGACGGATGATCCAGTCCTGGATTTCGCGTAAATCGGCCAAGCTATAAGCTGAGCCATCGGGCTTGTGTGCACCTGGCTCGGCTTCCACCGTCCAGAGCAATATTTCTCCCAGCCCTGTAGAAATAGGGCCCATCTCCGGGACCACCCCGTGGGGGAGACTTTCCTTTGCGCTTTGCAGGCGCTCATTCACCATCTGTCTGGCAAAGTAGATATCGGTCCCATCCTCAAACACCACCGTTACCTGTGAGAGGCCATAGCGTGAAAGCGAACGTACTTGCTTAAGCTTGGGCATGCCCGCCATGGCGGTTTCTATGGGGAAAGTTGCCCGTTGCTCTGTTTCAAGTGGAGAGTATCCAGGCGCTTTGGTATTGATTTGCACCTGAACATTGGTGATATCAGGCACGGCATCAATAGCCAGCTTTGTGTAACTGAACAGGCCTAAAGCAGCCATGGCCAGGGTAAGCAATAGAACCAGCCAGCGCTGGGCTATCGCCAGGAAGAGTATGCGCTCTAACATATTGATCTCCCTGGTTTAATGCTCATGCCCGGCGGACTCTTTGCCGAGCTCAGATTTCAATACAAAGCTGCCGTGTGACACATAAGCTGCGCCAGCTTGCAAGCCGGAAGTAATCTCCACCTTTTTGCCATCACTACGCCCGGTTTGCACTGGAAGCGCCTGGTAGCCATGGGCATTGGGCACAAAAACCACCGTCTGACCTTCTAGGGTTTGCAGAGCCTCAGCAGCCACGCTCACCGGAACCTTGACTACCGCTGCAGTGACTTCCACTTCAACAAATAAGCCCGGCCGCCAACTTGCATCTGGGTTGGGCAAGGTCACCCTGGCTGTGGCTGTTCTGGTTTGCTCACCTAGCAAGGCACCGACAAATGACACTACCCCTTGGGATTCAGCTTGCAGGGAGGTGGCTTTTACGGTGACCTGACTGCCTAGCTTTACATGATTTAAATCTTTGGCTGGCACCACTATTTCTGCCCAGACCGAGGACAGGTCAGCCAGTGTCATGACGTTGACATTGGCTTGGGTAGACTCACCTAGAGTAATGTGGCGCTCGACAATCAAACCGCCGAAGGGGGCACGTAACTCGTAGCGATTGAGCCCACCTTTTGCAGCAGCGGTGGTACCCAATGCCTGGAGTTTCTGGCTGGTGTTTTGCACATTGATCTCAGCCTCCTGCAAGGCCTGCTGCGCTTGCAGATAGTCCTGTTCTGCGGATATTTTCTCTAGCCATAGTTCTTTTTCGCGTTCAAAAATCGTCCTGGCCAACCCCAAACGCTTTTGCGCCGCCATGGCATCGCTACGCAATTCGGAAATGGTGGTGCTGGAAATAATGGCCAGCAGCTGGTCTTTTTTTACCTGCTGACCTATGTCCACCGTGACATTTTCCACAATGCCATCGACTCTGGGCACGATATGCGCAGTTCTGTCTTGGTTAAAACGTATTTCTCCTGGCAGGGTCAAGCTGGAACTGATATCCGCAGGCTCAGCGCTGGCAATAGTGATGCCCGCGGTATTTGCCTGGTCCGGGCTAATCTCTATGGCGCCTGGCGCATGATGGCCTTGATGATTTTCTGAGGCTGCCCCTTTTACACCGTTTTGTTGCGTACTTTGCTCGGCAGTGTGGGCTTGATCACTGGAGGAGGGGGCTTGCGCACCGCTGCCTAAAATAAGGGCAATCACTACTGTAGCCACGAGGAAAATGCCGACAATGGCGATAATTTGCTTGTTTTTCATGATCTAACCTTAATTCTGTGGCTGTGTAGCATTAAACAAAGATCCGCCTTGTGGCCCGAGAATGGACTCAACCTCGGCCACCGCTCTTTGCACCTCGCCTAAAGCCCTGATGTATTGGCCTCTGGCAGCAAACAAAGTGCGCTGGGCATCAAGTACATCAAGAAAATCAAACTTGCCGCGTTCAAAACCTTTAGTCGTGGCATCCACCGCGCTTTGTGCGCCAGGTAGAATATCGTCACGCATGTAGTTAACCTCCAAAATTGCGGCTGAAAGGCGCTCATGCGCCTGGGCAATATCGCGCCTTAACCTGATATCTGTTGCCAACTGCTCATCCCTGGCTTGATCAACTCGAACTCTGGCTGCCTGGATATTGCCCTGATTACGGTCAAAAATCGGCAAGGCCATCGCCAGACCCACCACGTTGACGTTGTCGTTGATCGCCTCATTCCGTTGCACGCCACCACGTAAAATAAGGTCAGGGTATTTTTTTGTTTCCTCAGACTTGAGCATGGCATCGCGCCTAATGGTCTCTTTTTGCGCTCTAACAACTTCTGGGGCTTGCTCCAGCAAGGCATTGAGATCATTCAGGGCGGGAAGAAATGGCAAGATTTCCAGCTGCCCTTCTGCTTGAGCAAAGTGCGGGGCAGGGTTACCCCATAAGGCACTCAAGCGCCTTCTGGCATTGAGCAAATCAGCATTCGCCTGGGTTAACTCTATCCTGACACTGGAGGCCGCCACCTTGGCGCGGGTTTCTTCAACTGGCGAAACCTTGCCTGCAATTACCCTGCGCCCAGCCACATCCAAGCCTCGCTGAGCTAAGTCCATAGAGCTTTGCGCCAAGCGATAGCGCTCCTGCGCAGCCAACACCTCATAAAAACGCTGCACCACAGCGCCGCGCAGCGCAGAAAGCTGTACCTGAAAATCAGCTTCTGCCACCTCTCTAGAGCGTTCAGCCGCCTCTACCCGGGCGCCGCGCTTACCCCCCAACTCTAAAGGTTGGCCTAGCCAATAAGTGGTTTGTCGCCTTGAGCTGCGGGTATCTTCCATCTCCATGGAAAGCTCTGGGTTGCGCAATAAACCTGCTTGAATTCTGCTCGTAGCCGCAGCCTCAACCTCACGCAAAACCACCACCAGATCTGGATTGGCAGTGGCCGCAAGTTGCAGGGCTTGCGCCAGGCTTAGGTTGGCCTCTGGCTCTTGCAGGCGCTCAGCAAAACTGGGCAGGGGGTTTACGCCTAACGTTTGAGCAAAACTAGAGTAGTGGTACAGCATGACTGCCAGACATAGCAGTTGCATCATGAATCTCATTGCAAATTCTCCAATCGATAAACGGATTGGCGAGCGCAGGGATTCTAATCAGGATAAGACAGGCATATGCACTCGCCGCTAAACAGCGAAATGCCAGTTGGGCCGTTCAGGCCGCGCTGAGATTGCTTCTGAGAGATAAAGCTGGGTAGTAGAGTTTAGATTTTGTGCGCTGATGTAGACGTGAGGCAACTGAGGCAATACAGCCAGCCAATGCGGCGAGGCCTGGTGATGATAGCCACAATCTCGATCTACCTGGGATGAAAACTTGTCTGAAACATCATCACCGCTGGCATCATCATGCTGGTGATCATGATGGCCAAAATGACTGGCCGCAACGCCTTCATGCTGGCAAAAGCCAACAGCAACCGCCCAGGAGGCCTGGATAGGCAGCACGAGCATAAGCAGAATCAGAATGGCGCGACGAATCATGACTTGAATTATAAGGCAAGGATAGCCCCATGTTGGAAGGCTTTTGATAAATGCTGGGGAAAACCACAGCACAGCGAGCATTGATCAAGATTTGATTGAGGTCGCGTTCAGGTACTTAATCAGCATTAGCGGTCTTAAAGCCTGTCGCATAATGGAGTTGATGAATTGGCGAAAAACCACGAGGAGCAAATCTCCTTTGCGTCGCATAATGTATATTATGTTAAATGATAATTTAATTATTGTCGTATGTTCTAACACTGAAATCAAAGCTCATTTGCATGACTGGCCTATCCATGAGCCCCAACATACGCCTGCTGCTAAATTAATGTTTAGCTCTGCTATTGAGAGATTTTGTTGATTACGTAGACAGCGCATTTAACAGGCGTTAAAAATCCCTCCCCAGAAGCGATTTTTTCTTGCTGTCTGATACCAACCCCTTAAGTACCCCATTTAAACTTGTCCGACGAATTTTATGAAGTCTCTTAATATGCACTGCGTACTTCAGCATAATCATTCAAGGCATCACTAAGCCAATCGGGTTCAGATTCGGGATTTTTCGGGAAATAATCCTTGTTTTGTCGGGATTGCAGGTGTATAAATTCCTGTGCCTAATCTTTTCTCCAATGGGGTTAGGCATGAAACTCGTTATTAAACCCTCTTTAATCCCAGCTTCGTGCTGGGTTTTTTTGGCAGCGCACAAGCCGGATACTTCTATATTAATCAATATCCTATTGGTTATCTTACATCCCACATCAAGCATTACGTAATAATTGCAAGGCTTGCTCAAGGCGCTCTACACCTTGGATCTCTAGGCCTGGAATTGGGCTTTTTGGAAGGTTGGATTTAGGGACGATAGCGTGGGTAAACCCAAGTTTAACTGCCTCTTTCAAGCGGTCTTGGCCTCGTTGCACCGGACGCACCTCTCCTGCCAATCCAACTTCACCAAAAACAATTAGTTTATTATCTAGTGGTTTGTTTTTTAATGAAGAAACAATCGCCAGCAAGACTGCCAAATCGACCGCAGGTTCAGATATCCGTACGCCGCCTACAGCATTGATAAAGACGTCCTGATCAAAACAGGCAACGCCGCCGTGCCTATGCAGGACGGCAAGCAGCATGGCCAATCTGTTTTGTTCCAAGCCTAAACATAGCCGTTTGGGATTGGGAGCATGTGCTTCATCTACCAAGGCCTGCACTTCAACCAGCAGGGGGCGTGTGCCCTCTTGCGTTACGGTAATGCATGATCCGGAAACCTGTTCGCTATGATGCGAGAGAAATAATGCAGAAGGGTTGCTCACCTCACGCAGGCCTTTTTCTGTCATGGCAAATACGCCTAGCTCGTTGACTGCGCCAAAACGGTTTTTGAAAGCGCGCACCAAGCGGAAGCTGGAGTTTTGATCGCCCTCGAAGTAAAGCACGGTATCAACGATATGCTCCAACACGCGTGGGCCAGCCAATGAACCTTCTTTGGTGACATGCCCCACCAGTATGATGGTGATGCCCAGTTGTTTACCCAGGCGTGTCAATTGGGCTGAGCATTCTCGAACTTGCGCTACCGAGCCTGGCGCTGATTGCAGCGCCTCGGAATATAGGGTTTGTATGGAGTCTATGACTGCGATATCGGGTTTGTGCTGTTGCAGGGTTGCCAGGATTTTTTCCAGACTGATTTCTGCAAGCAGTTCTATTGGTCCAGCGTCCAGCCCTAGCCTGCGCGCGCGCATGGCAATTTGCTGGGCGGACTCTTCACCGGAGACGTAAATCGCTGCGTGGTATTTGCCTAGATGGCAAAGGGTTTGCAGCAATAGAGTGGATTTGCCTATACCTGGATCACCTCCTATCAGCACCACCCCGCCTGGCACCAAGCCCCCGCCTAATACGCGGTCAAATTCTGTGATGCCTGTGGGCCGTCTTGGTACTTCGCTCGCTTCCACCTCAGCAAGCTTTTGCAAACCACTGGATTGCGCCAATGCGGAATAGCGATTTTGGCTTACTGCCGACTCCGCAACGGTTTCGACCAAGGTGTTCCAGGCCATACAGGCTGGGCACTGGCCCTGCCACTTCGGCGTTTGTCCGCCACATTCGGTGCAGCTGTAGACGGTCTTGTTCTTGGCCATTACTCAATTACCTCAAATT
>PJTO01000616.1_pt1 | contig 10816 bp, 8 predicted proteins | sample 1512101 | NCBI WGS metagenome assembly PJTO01 (sample SAMN08177690, study PRJNA422409) | Soil metagenome, whole genome shotgun sequencing project.
CATTTCGACAAAGCTCAATGTGACAAAAATACTAGCTTCAGACACTTTTCTTCTTACAAATACCCCTGTTTTAAAGGAGCTAAATAGGATCTTTGCTTATTTTTTCTTCTTTTTACCGGATTTGGTTTTACCGCCGGACTTTTCTTTGACAGGTTCTGTGTGTGCAATTTTAGGTACTTCTCGTTCTTTAGCCAGCATAATTTCATCCAGCGTGTCAAAGAAAGCGTCGTTCAATTGCTCAATAGTCACCGTCTCTACTTTTTGGGTGCCAAATTTAGCGGAACGGTGAATCTGGTTAGTACTATTGTCTAAATTGTTATACGTGATCTTAAACTCCCCACTGCGCAAATTGTAGTTTTTCAAAGTAGAAACATCATTTTCTTTGATATAGGTTTCATACATCACTACAGCCATTTGGTTTAAGGTACTGTCATAACCCAGGCGTACAAAACGGGCAAAATTCTTGTTGCCATTCATACCATAAGAAAACTCAAGCTCATTCTTGACCACCCGTAATGGGAACATTAGAATTTCCTTTTCACCGGCTGGCATCAGGTCAAGGGTAATCAGTTTTTTTTCTTTCGACTGGTAAAACAATATTTTCACGTCCTCTGTGGGCTTATCTTTAGCCGCGATCACCGTAACATAATCATCTTTTTTATCCAGGTCCTGCTTAAACATAACGCGCTTCATCATGCCACTGTTTGCAGGACTCTTTTTTAACTCCATAGCACCTTTGGGTACTTTGATTTGCGCCTGAAGTGTTGCTGAATAAAATAAGGAACCCGAAAACAAACAAAAAGAGAGTAGTAATTTTTTCATATTCTAATATATAAGGCTAAGTGCCAAAGATCGAAACAATTAATCCAATTTCCAAATACGTAACGAAATTTGACAATTTAATCATTCTATTGGCGGCCTTATCTACGCTCTAATAAACCCTTACTGATACTTCTCCCGGATCCAGTTCAGGTAGGTTGTAACTCTTTCCTTTCGCCGAGCTGCAGCTGCTTCCTCCCGCTGCATCGATGCTACTATAGCAACCAAGACCAGGCGTTGCTCATCTAAGAGACCGATGTAAAATTGTTCCGGTACTTTTGTCGGCCTGGATTTTACAGGAAGAAAGATACCCGGCTTCAATTCATTATTGTAAGAACTTGCTCCCGGGAGCTCCAGTACATAAACAACGGAAAGAAAAGAATCCACTGTGACAGTTTGTTCCGACAATTGTGCCGTAACCAGGCACTGGTTAGCCTTTATTGTATTTGCTTTCCGGTATTGACCGGTGGTAAAAAAATCGTCCAGTATATAAAGTAAATCCGCAGCATTTTTTTGCGCGTAATTTTTTGCAGCTATTGTATTCGGCCGGACCTGTATCGCTTTTTTATTCTTTATTTCGAAACTGGCCACAAGACTGTCCAGGCTTGCCGTAAGCGTTTGTGCCTGTCCTTTAAAAGTCACTGACAGCACAAAAAACAACAGGAAAAAAAATGTTACTCTTTTCATAGTCTTCATTAATAAAAATGTCCGTCCGGCTTAACTACAGGTGTAGCTACCTGTAATAGTTCTACAAAGAGTTTACCCGCCTTAGCTACTTGCTCCATACCTGCATGCAGGTCGCTTGCCGGGCAATTGGCCAGTTGCAGGATAGCTTTTTTGAATTCATTAAAATTACCCACGATCTCTACACAACCGGCACCACCCCAACCCATATCCGCCAGCGTTTTGGGACCGGCATGAATCAAAAAATTACCTTTCAGCTGTATAGCCCCATTGTATTCCGAATAAGTATTGTGAATGGTGTAACCCCGAATATAATTCCGGGTCGCCTGTTTAGGAAAATGATTTAAACCGGAAACTACAAAACCTCTTGTTTTATAAGATTTTACTGGTTTTTTAGGATCATTCCAATAGGGCATAAACCTCAGCGCCGCCCAGGATTTTACAATTTTGTTGCCTTTAGCATCTGTACCCGAAATAAATACTTTATATACAGGTACACTATAAGATTCTTCTTTTGTATCCCCGTTCAGGTCCCGGCTGGGATAGGAACTGGCCCAATATTTTCCACCGGTGGTTTGATTACTGATGGTGATTAAAACATCTCTAAGCGACATATTTCTTCTTCGGTTTTAGTTAAAGTAACACTTAAAAATTCTATCGTAAATTTAACTCATTTCTTCGAAAGCTAAATCGGCCTGATTATCTTAAAAACAAATATGATCTGGAATAATAGCTAAATCCAACAGATCTGCACCTTAGCAATGTGTATATTGCAACTGATAAAATATCAATTGCACCGGATGTGGATCAGGTACAATTGCCGGGTCCCCAATTTTAAAAGCAAAGAACATGAGAATGATTCCGGGATCATAGAACTTAATTAGCGGTTTCAGGATATCCCGCAGTATATCCTGAGCCGCTAAGCAGTTATACAATTACAGATTAAGGCATCATAAATCAGGCTTATTGCGCAAGCATCGGTTATATAGTATTAATCCAGTTCTGCTCTTGAAAACAAGTCTTGTATTAATACTTTATTTTCACAAGCTTCCTTAAAGGCAATGATAAATGTTTTCAATATTTCCGGATCCGAAGCATAGGCACAGAACATACCTGCTTCAGGATCAAATTTGATTGCATCTTTCAGATCCGCATACTGCTCTTCCAAAAATACTTTTGCTAAGGATGCCCAATCATAACCGTTTCCTTCAAAGCCTTCATCTGCTCTTGTTTCAAAAATCTCCGGCTTAAATGAACCTGCATCCAGGCACACCGAAACACTATTGTCGTGCTCTACCAAAAAGAACGGGTTTATTAATTGATTGATCGATTGACTATCCATTACGGTTTCCAGTATTTTTTTAACCCTTCAATAATCTTCACTCCAGACTCTTTTATTTCTTCCCGAAACTTTGCCGGTATTTTGGCACTATTACGCTCATGCCATTCTAAAAAGATAGTCCTGATTTGCTCCAAATCAAGTTTATAAATCCTGTCTTCAGCTATAGACGGATATTTTTCAGCTAATAATAACAGTACATCCAGGTGAATTAAAAGAGGTTGTGTTGCCCCTTTTGCGTCTTTCATCCACTCTACAATCTCTTCGACCTGCTCTATTCCCAGGTTAAAGTATCTCGCAGGCTCTAAACTTGCCATTTCATTTCCTTCAGGAAGTGCATTATAAATTTTCATGTTCTAAATTTAGTGATGTTTTTTGAATTTCAGTCCGTCTACATCTCTTGGTTCCGAAAGTTTAGGAATATCACCCGTATATTTTCTTCCCGCGACATCAATGTCTCTCCCCCTGTTTTTATTCAACAATCCTGACTTCTTCAATCTCTTCTCAATTGAATCCGTCGCGGACCACTTACTTTGTCTATCGGCTAATCTTCTCCTGATTAAGGTTGCTTCCATTGTTCTTGCCTGATCATGACTTAAACCTTCCGCCAAAACCTGCATTTTTGAAAAGACTTTGCCATCAGCAATATGCTCTGTTCCTCTCGCTAAGGCCGTACGTTCCGTTATGCCATAATAAATTACTTCCCCTTTGCTATTCAACAATTGATACACCAATTCACTCAATCCAAAAACATCCAGAAAGGCATTTAAGTCTTTTACATAGCTATATAACTTAAAGCCTCCCGCCAAACCAATAGGATCTTGTGACAGGTACATTCCGGCACCTGGGTCGTAATACCTGAACCGGTTATAAGCCAGTCCGGTTTCCTTGTCGACATACTGCCCCTGGTAGAGAAAAGGAATAAACTCATTGTTCCCCTTTCTGACCACCCCATAAATATCCAGCTCTCGCTCCCAAACCTTTACTCCTTCCGCATCATAAGCATGCGTAGGTGTACCCAGGTAATCGCTGACAATACTGTACTGCTTCCCTTCAATGATTTTAGCACAAGGTACAAAACTATTCTCTTCAAAGATCCAGGTGATCACATTTTCGGTTGGTTCTTTAGCCTCCTTAAGCTGATCATTTTCTATACTTAGTTTCGGTGGAAACTCACCCTCATACTGCCACTCATGAAGCGGTACATTCCCATCCCAAAGCCAACGGGTAACCTTACCCTTGTATTGCTTGGCAATCCTCCTGTTCAAAGGATCATAGGCAAAGTCAACCGTACCGCCTTGAGGTAGAATTACCGATTGCAGCATACCATTGCCCGCCCATTCATATTGCCAGCCGCTACCACTGCCCTTGAGCTTTATCCCATACCGGTCTTCCAGCAATGATTTATTAAACACTGCGGGATAAGTACTGCGGATAAATTCCTTAAACACCAGGTTGCCCTCTGCATCATAGTGGTAATGGTATTGCTCATCTTTGAGCAGCTTACCCCCCTTGTCATATTGCCGGTCTTTACGCTCCGGGGTCTTAAACAGGTTGCCGATCGCATCCGGGGCCTTGTAAATGGTTTCTGTACCCTGGCTGTCATTATAGCTCCCACTCACCAGGTTATCCCAGGCATCATATTCAAACTGCGTACTTGCCCGGTTGAGCTCATTGACGACACTTTGCAGGCGGTTGCCTTTGCCCCAGTGGTAGCGCTGCCTTGATTGCTCTATATTACCCGCACCTATACTGCGTTTGCTTACCCGGCCAAACTGGTCTCTTTCTGTTTTAACGACTACCGAGCCACTCAATGCTCTTTGTATTTCCAGTCCGCTTTCATCATACTGCCACTGTGCCTGCCAGTCCCGGCTGCGCATCTGTGCCACCTGGCCCAGCTTGTTGTATTCCAGGTCTATACTTGCTCCCAGGCTGCTGCCGATATGGCTAGCATTACCTAAGGCATCATAAGTCCGGGTAATGCTATGAGCCCCCTGCGTCTCTTTAATGACCCTTCCGGCACGATCTCTTTGCAGGCCGATCTTGCTGACTTCATTCATGGCTGCAATCAGCAGGCCATCTTTATCGTATTGATAAGCGGCAGCACTATTATCGCTATGCTGCTCTGCGATCATATTTCCAGTACCATCATAGCTGTAGCTGCTCCATTTACCGGCCGGTCTTAATACCTTTTGTACCCGGCCCTTACCATCTCTTTCATAGCGGCGTTGCAGGCCGTCAAAGCCCCATTCGCTCGCTACATTACCCAGTCCATCCAATGCAAAGCGATACACTTCCCCGGCCTCATTGCTGATGGCTTTAAGCTGCAGTTCGGTATCATAATCAAACTTTACGGTACGGCCGTTCTGGGTACGGCTTTTGAGTACGCCCAGGCTGCCATAGCGGAACTGCACTTCATGCAGGTCATCTTTGGCCAAAATAATATTATAGGAAGTATCGTATTCAAAATGATGTTCATTGCCATCCGGCTCTGCGATATAAATTACATTACCGGCCTGGTCGTAACGGTAAAAGGTACGGTTGCCTTTGATGTCCCGCTCTTTGACCACATTACCCATATCATCATATTCCCATTGCCGGAAGACACCATTGGGATAGGTCAGCTGCACCAACTGATGCCGCTGGTCAAAAAACAGGTAAAAGGTATTGCCGGCAGCATCAGTAATGCTCTTCAGTACGCTCCCTTCATAAAGATAGTTGAGCTCGCTGCCGTCAGCGGAGATTTTACGGATCAACCGCCCCAACTCATCATATTCCCAGGCGATGCTTCTGCCTCCGGGAGTATTGATCTTTACCAGGTTCTGGTCGGCATCATAAGTATATTTGGTCGTAGCCCCATTTTCATCCATGCTTTGGATTAACTGTCCGAAGGTATTGTAGTCAAACTTACGGCTCAGCCCTTCAGGGTCTACGCTTACGATGAGCTCCTGGTATTGGTTATAGGTCTGGTAGCTGACGCCACCGTTTTCGTCGATTGTTTTATAAATAAGGCTTTGGGCATCGTGGAAGTAATGGGCGATATGGCCGGTACTATTCCGGGTGATGGTATGGCCCGGTTTGTATTCGGTCCAGTATTCCAGTATGCCGCCATCGCCCCAGGTATGGATACATTTGGCTTCATCGCCGCTGCCTTCATATTCCCAATGGAAACTCTGGCCGGTCTGGTTCTTCAACCGCACCAGTAAATGGTCTTTATAGTGAAAGGTCTTCTCGGCTCCCATCACATCTTTGATATAGACCATGTTGCCCTGCTCATCATACTGATATTGGATCAGGGGCAGCATCTTGCCTTCCGCATAGGTATAAATGCGGTTAATGAAGCCTTGTTCCCCGCTTTCGAAAAACAGCTCCTGTCCCCGGCTGTCAATCACTTTGGCCAGGTCTCCGGAAGGCGTGTAAAAGAATTGTAGTTTAAATCCTTCCCGGCTGCTTATTTCAGAAAGCATACGGTAACCTTCCCGGTTTTGAGGGCCGTGGAAGCGATGCTGCAAGCCGGACTCATCGGTAAACAGGTAGCCTTTATTGTCTTTACTAAAACGGGATCTTTCTTTACGGTTGAAATATACATCTCCTTCTACGAGTAAAGGCACTACGGTTTCCCGGCCATCCTGGAGGCGTAAGGAAGCAAAACCATTACCCAGGTCATATAAACCCATGTTGTAGGAATGGTGCCAGTTATAGCCCAAAGGGCCTTTGGCTTCCGCATCGCTGTAATAGGTCCTTTGCCAGATAAAAGGGATCGGCCCGGGTAGTTCTATATCGGTATTGGTGCTGTATACCCTGCCTGTAGCAGCATCAACGGGTTCACCGAACAGGCGGCATTTTACCGGTTGCAGAATGCCGGCCAGTTTGGGCTTTTTAGGTTTTACATTATCGATTACACTTTGCATCGCATCCCCGCTCTTTTTCCAGAGCTTACCCATGCCTTTAAGCGCGATCTTGATTCCGAGCTGGAAGAGGTCTATGGTAGGCGGACCACCGGCCAGTACAGGCCCACCACCGGAGGTGATGATGGACAGCATGGAAGTGGGCGCCATTAAGCTGGGCCGAACTTTGGCTTTATTCAGTCTGGGTTTGGGCGGCAGCCCTATCAGGTTACAGGAGAGTGCCGGGTGAAACTGGGTACTGAAGGGGCCTCCATCTGCGAGTACGGTACTACTACCCATAAACATTTCGGAGCTGGCCATAGGGGCCACTACGGGAAAGGAGGCATGGGCAATAATAGCGGGCAGGTGCTGGATGCCGGTCCCGGCATTGGCGACCCATTGGCCGTGTACCTGTACGGTGGGCTTCATGGCATGCACAATAGTGGAACAGATAGCGGCAAGGTTATTTACCTTAGGTCCCTCTTCGCCTTCTTCAGGCGGTGGAGGGGGCGGTGGTACTACAGCTGCTATGGCGCTCATGATAGCGCCCATAATATCGAATACCATACCTATATGGGGTACCGGTGCCATTGGTGAGGGGGGCAGTACGGTGGAGTGTACATCTATACCTATGGCCAGGTCAAAGTATTTAGCTACAGGCATGCCGGGCATAGCCGGTAGTATACTGGCCAGGTCCCGCTGAAAATGGTCCAGCTGGTCTTTCTTCTCGGCAAACATTTCCCCGAACCCTTTGCGAACACCGGGACTGCCCGCTGCACTTGCTACTGCTGACATAGTTTTAGTTGTTGGTGTATAACCAAATCTACTTTAAGCAGTTTAAACAAAGAAGCCAGGAGCTCAAAATCTGGAAAATTGTAGTAATTCTACGATATTGTAAACTAGATTTATTAATGACTTTAAATTGATATCCTAATGAGTTCAGGTTATTGTTGTTTGTTTATGGCCTGCACAATCAATGCTTCAATGCCATAGGTATCCGAGTCCATTACTTGTGCTTTTTGGAATAAATCGAGAGCTTCAGGATAATCGCCTTTGTCCAAATGATAGATACCTAAATTACGATACGTGTAGGAGTTGTCGGCATCCAGCTGTATAGAATAATGTATATCTTCTAGTCCTTCCGTTTCCAGACCGGTTTTTATCCTTGCAAGTCCACGGTTATTGTAGGCATAAGCCATATTTTTATCAAGTTCGATGGCTCTGTTTAGTGGGACCAGGGCTGATTCAAATTCTTCTAACAGGGTAAGGATATATCCTTTATTATTTAAGACATGCGTATTTTCCGGCGCTAAAACTAAAGATTGGTCATAATAGCCCAATGCCTGCTCATACTGTTCCAGTTGTGCATGAATGTGAGCTGCAATGATCAGGTCATCAACATTTATATCTTCCCGTACAATAAATGCATCAGATAATTCTTTTGCTTTTAGATAATGTTTGCTTTGGAAATAAGCAGCTATGGCTAAGCGGTAAATCTCTTCATGTTCTATACCGGTTTCCAGCATCTGGTGGAATAAAGGGGCCGCTTCTTTAAAATTTAGATTGTTGTATAGAGCGGCAGCCTGCTCATATTCTTTAGGGAGCTTCTTGTAGTAAAAGAGCCGCTTTAGTTGATAGCCATCATTATAAGTCAGGTCGCCATTGTGTAGTTTTATTGGAGTGGCTATTGGGTTAAGATTAGCAATGAGGTCAAAGATCGCGGAGCCCATGAATACAATAAAGATAAGCTTAAGAAAACCGTGAAGGTCGTAAACAAAAGAAACATAACAGGCGATTATAGCTATGGAAAATGAAGCCAGTGGCCCGGTAAGCGTATAGATGATTTTTTTGTTAATCGAGACCTCTTTTGCTGAAGGTACACTCATCCCGGATCGCCAGGTGAGCGGATTGTATTTTATCCAGGCATGTAATCGTCCTATCCTGAAGTGAATACAATGTTTGGGATCTCCATAAGAACCTATATAGATGCTAACCGGCTGCCGCGTCAGGAGCATAGCCGGGATGGCATGCCCGAGTTCATGAAATAAAATCGTGAAAGGCCTTGTGACCATTACTAATACGATAAAGCCTAAAAGTATAAATGGAAAGGGGATCATTGATCAAGCTTTTGCTAAATGGTTACAATGTCTGGTTACTTACTTAGCCGGGAATATGGTCTTCATTTCTGCAGGCTTCAGGTAAGCATCCGTTATGCTTTCATACTTGATTGCTTCCATTTTATCGGCTATTTTTTTTAGACCATACTTATCACTTACATAAATGTCGGTGATCCGGTAAGCGCCAATGTAATCATAGGAATTGGTATAAACATATAAAGTGTCGTTGACAACTTTGTAGCTACTCTCCCCGATAATTTTTCCTTTCCGGGTCGCCAGCTTCTGGATTTCGAATATACTGTAGGTGCTGCCGGGAGTCGTGAATTTGTAAACTTGGAGGGTATCACCGCTCTCCTGGCGTAATTCCCATTTGGGAGCTTGCGGACCACAATAAATTGTGAACTTTTTCTTGCCCAGGGTAATTTGCTCCACCCGTTTATCCTTTTGTGTAATTTCGGAAGTGCCCGCTATTCTTGATTTTGGAGGCGGTGGCTTTTGTGCGGAAGCACTTAGACTGGCTAAAATCAGGATTAGAAGTACACATAGGTTTTTCATAGAATGCTAAAGATAATACATTTGTAAATAGATGTTTGGCCAGATGGAGTTATAACTAAACGCCTAAATCATAAGTACAGACTAAAATAAACTAATGTTTGAAGTATTTTATGGACTATTTTGATTGTGCCTGAGGTTGTTATAAACGGGGCTTGTCATCATATTGTTAAACCCTTGCCTGGCCTGTCTTTTGTTCCATCAAAACAATACTTTTGTGGCAACCTTTAACTAAATACAAGACCGGAAAAAAAACAGGTGCAACACAGACCAATGCAGAAGAGGTTTTGTTGCATCTTCTTTTTTAGGACGGCATTAGGATCTTTACAAACATCTACCCAGTGCTTTTAATCCTTCTTCCAGTTGCGCTTCAGATAAGTAGGCATAACCCAACCTTAACCCGTTTTCTGTTTGTTGAAAACTATAAGTTTCCGGGTGCATTATGCGAATGCCCTTTTTGTACAACTGCTCTTGTACCTGCTGCCAGTTCACTACTTGCTTAGGCTTTATCCAGAATGCCAATCCTCCTTCAGGAATTTCGAAACTGGCTTTTGCCGCCAGGTATTTATGAATTAAAGCAGCCATGACCTCCCGCTTCATTTTGTAATATTGGGTAGCCTTCCGCAGGTGCCGCTTGACCGTGCCATCCTGGATCAGCTCCAGAACGGCCTGCTCCATGATCGCATCGCCCTGTACATCAATGATCCTGCGGTGCTCCGCTATCCGCTGCAGAAATTTCGGGTCTTTGCTGGCCAGGTAACCGATCCGCAATGCCGGCGCCACAACTTTACTCATCGTGCCGATATAAACATAATGTTGTAATTCCGGGTAGCTGGATAAAGGCAATACAGGCCGGTAACCGAAGTGGAACTCATTGTCGTAATCATCTTCGATAATCGTAAAGCCATATTCATTCGACAGGCGGATCAGCTCCAGTCTTCTTTGCAGGCTCAGTGTCACGGTAGTAGGATACTGGTGATGCGGCGTTGTGTAAATCGCTTTGATTCCCGGATACAACTGTAGCCATTTTTTTACCTCCTCTGTCATTAAACCATCCTGGTCTACTTTTACCGGTAACAACTTTGCGCCGGCATGCTCAAATGCCTGCCAGGCCGGCTTGTACCCGGGACTTTCGACGAGTACATAATCTCCTTGATGGAACAGGCAATGTGCGGTGAGGTACATCGCCATCTGGCTGCCGCGGGTGATGAAGAGCTGCTGTTCGCTGAGCTGCATGCCCCTTTGATGATTCAACATCTGTACTACCGCATTACGGAATGCCGCGTCTCCTCTTTCATCCCCATAACCCATCATCTGCCACCGGGCCTTGCGATTAAAAATCTGGCGATAAGCCCTCGCGAGCGCTGCTACCGGTGCCACTTTGCTGTCGGGAGAACCATCGTCAAAATTAATGTGGA
>PJTO01000620.1_pt1 | contig 10756 bp, 10 predicted proteins | sample 1512101 | NCBI WGS metagenome assembly PJTO01 (sample SAMN08177690, study PRJNA422409) | Soil metagenome, whole genome shotgun sequencing project.
GTACGGGAAAAATGGTGAAAGCAGAGATTGAAAAGGCATTGCAAAGTAGAGGTTCAGACTTAGAGTTTTCAGTAGCATCAAATCCGGAATTTTTAAAAGAAGGTGCCGCAGTAGAAGATTTTTTAAAACCTGACAGGATTGTTATAGGGACAGAAGATGAACGTGCGCAAGAGTTTATGCATCGATTGTATAAACCATTCCAATTAAACGGAGAAAGGATTGTATATATGGACATTCCATCAGCTGAGATGACCAAATATACAGCCAACGCCATGCTTGCAACCAAAATCAGTTTTATGAACGACGTTGCTAATTTGTGTGAAAGAGTAGGAGCTGATGTAAACATGGTGAGAAGAGGAATTGGTTCAGACCCAAGAATCGGGAATAAATTTATTTATCCTGGTGTAGGTTATGGAGGTTCATGTTTTCCAAAAGATGTAAAAGCCATCATACGAACAGCTAAACAATATAATTATGAGCTAAGGGTTTTACAAGCGGTTGAAGATGTAAATGATTCACAAAAACTTGTTTTAGTGGAAAAAATTAAAAAACATTTTGGGGAAAACTTGAACGGAATGACGTTTGCCATGTGGGGATTAAGCTTTAAACCCAATACTGATGATATGCGAGAGGCTCCATCTCTAGTCATCATTGATGAGCTGAAAAAGCTTGGAGCAGAAATAAAGGCTTACGATCCGGTGGCAATGGAGCATGCAAAAGAATTTTACCTTTATGATAAAATAGTCTATTGCAAAGATGCTTATGATGCTTGTGTAGGAGCAGATGCCTTGCTGTTAGTTACAGAATGGTCAGAATTTAGAATGCCCAGCTGGGATGTGATAGGTAAATTATTGAAAAACAAAGTTATATTTGATGGAAGAAATGTCTACGACTCAAAATATTTAGGCGAATTAGGATTTGAATATTATGGGATAGGCCAAAAGCAACTAATAGGATAATTATCTTAGTCTCTTTGTAATCTTTATTATATTAAATTAGAATTTTTCTGTGATAGATAAAAAGTTATTAAAGAGTGTTTCTGCTGCGTTTTTGGGTCAACTCTTATATATAGTGTTGGGCTTAATTGGAAATATATTTTTGGCCCGGCTGTTATCTCCACATGAAATAGGACAAGTTGGTTTAGTTATGGTTTTTATCTCTGTATCTAACATTTTTGTTGAAAGTGGCTTCGGAGGGGCTTTGGTACAAAGATTACAGGTTGGAGAAAAAGAATATTCGACAATATTTATATTTAATCTTCTTGTTAGTATCTTGATGTCTGTGGGTATTTATTGCTTTTCAAATAGCATTGCCAATTACTACAATAACGAGGAGTTAGAATACATACTGAAAGCGTTATCTATAATTCCTATTTTTAATTCATTTCAAATTACTTCTAATTCGAAAATGGTAAGAGAAATGAAATTTAAGAGGAGAGCAACTTATAAATTTATTTCTCTTTTTTTAGGAACCTCTATAGCGGTAGGGTTGGCCTATCTGAATTATGGTGTATGGGCAATTGTATCGCTCTATGTATTTACCTCTTTTTTTCTTTCTTTAATGTTAATAATTAAGGAAAGAACATTTAAGAGACTAATATTTGACAAAACCGCATTTAAAGAATTATACTCTTTTGGAGTTAATACGGCAAGCACCAATGTAATAAATACTTTTTTCAATAATATTTATCAGTTAATTTTAGGTAAATATTTTAATCTAACAACTGTAGGGTATTTTTACCAAGCAAAAAGGTTACAGGACGTTTCAGATACTTTATTTCAAATAGTGCTATCAAATGTGTTTTTTTCATATCTCGCAAAACTGCAAAATGATATTACGGCTTTTAAAGTAGAATACTATAAAATAGTGAAACTGGTTTTAATTATAACAAGCTTTACAGTTTCATTATTGTTTTTATATGCAGAAGAAGTAATTATAATATTGTATGGAGAGAAATGGATAAAAGCCTCGTTTTTTTTACAGGTTTTAGCGTTATCTTCCTTTTTTTATTTGCAAGAATTGGTAAACAAAAATATTTTCAAAGTCTTTAATAAAACACAGATTATCTTAAAACTCGAAATTTTTAAAAAAATAATTCAACTCATAACTATTGCTATAGGGATTCTTTATCAGAGTATAGAATTATTATTATATGGTTATTTAATAACCTCAATCTTAAGCTATTATATTAATTATTATATATCCAGAAAGGTTATATCAGGATTCTCTAAAAAAGAATTAATATATGTAATCAAAATCATTGGCATCACAGTTATATCAACATGTTTAATTCTTGTTTCTTTTAATATTTTTAATATTACAGGATTCTATAAAATCATTTTTTTGCCGATTTTTGTTTTTGCCCAGGCATTATTACTTCAGATATTTAGGTTATTAGATATAAAAGCATATAAAAACTTTATATGAAAGTACTCACAATATTAAATTCAGCAGGAATTGGAGGAGTAGAAAAAACTCTTTTATCATGTTTAAAGGTAATCCCAAGAGATAAATTAAAGATGAGCATTCTTTGCTTTTCCAATGAAGGAGAATTGGAAAATGATTTTAAAGATTTAGGAGTTGATTTCATTTATATAAAAAAAACCGGACTGATTATATTTGATGCCCTTCAACTTATGTATGTCATTATAAAATATAAGTTTGATATAGTCCATAGCAGATTCGGCTTCACCTCGGGAGGGTTTGTTTTGGCTTGTAAGATATTAGGAGTAAAATCATTTGTTTCTTTGCATAATACTGAACCATCCAGCTTAAAATCGTATAAAAGTAAAAAAGGTATCTATACAATTTTGTTAACCCATTTAAAGATACATAAATTTTTAACAAAAAAATTTGCAACGAAAATAATTGGGCACTCAAAATCCAATCTTAATGCAAATTATCCGAATTGGGCTGAAAATCCAAAATATGAACTACTTTACAATGGAATTGATTTTTCTCAATTACCAGAGAAAGCCTTAGATGATCCCAAACTTGATGATTTTACTAAAATAGCAGACTTTATTATTTTACACATAGGAAGTTTTAGGAGACAAAAAAATCATTTATTTCTCATAGATTGCTTTGGTGAATTAAATCCAAAAGAGAAAAACATCAAACTAATATTGGTTGGGAAAGGGGGAGATTTAAATAAGGTAAAGAAAAAAGTAGCTAAATTGGGCTTAAATGAATATGTATATTTTGCAGGGTTCGATAAAGATGTAAATAAATACTTAAATAAGTCAGATCTCTTTTTCTTCCCTTCTGTAAATGAAGGGTTGGCTAACGTATTAATTGAAGCACAATATAAAGGTGTTCCTATTTGTGCTTCAGACATTCCACCTTTGTATGAGTCAGGGTACAAAGGATACCATAATTACTTTTTTGATCCATATGATATAAACTCGGCGGTATCAAAATTAGAGACTATAATCACTGATATAAAGGCTAAAGATTTAGATGAGATAAAAATAAAAGCAAGGGCCTACGTTGATGAGAATTTTTCTATAGAGACAATGGCCAATAGGTTATTAAAACTATACGCGCAATAATGCCATACTCAAAAAAAAGATGCAAATAATCTCTCAAAATATTACATTAGATGAGAAAATATTGTCAATAATTATTGCTATATTATCAATATTATCCTGTTCTCCCGTTATTTTTTCCGGGTTTAACACAACTCTGATTATTGCTTTTTCTGGATTATATTTACTTTTCCTTGGTAAGTTTTTTTTTGAAGGAAAAGCATTTCTGAGAACAAGGTATTTGAATATTTTTGTTATTAGCCTTATATTGTTTCTTTATATTGCTATTCCGTTTAGACGATACGACCGCTTTTCTCCCTCCGTAATCTGGTTTTTTCTTTTTGCTACTCTTTTATTAGTCAATAAAGTGATTATAATAAGAGCCTTCTATTATTTTTCAAACATAATATTTATTATCTGTATTTTAGCCTTGATTGTTTTGATGTTAAATGCCATCGGGGTGAGCTTACCAAATAAAATAATCCCAAGAGAAATAGGAGGGTACTTCACCTCATATTATTTATCCGTAAAGTTAAGTGGGCAAGATTATTCGTTTTTGGGATTAAATTTTTACCGCCTTAATGGAATTTTCGCAGAACCAGGGCATTTCGGATTATTGTTGAGCATGGTTCTTTTTGTATACGGTGGAATAATAAAAACATTAAAAGGTAAAATAATATTATTTACCTGTCTCTTGACATTTTCCTTTGGATGTTACGTCTTATTGTTTGGTCTATTACTTAAATATATAGTACTTGAAAGGAAAATATATTTAATCTTTCTTATTTTTTCGGTAATTGCCCTTGTCCTTATTGTCGTTCCAAAAGAGATTATAGAAAGATTTTTTTTAGATAAAGCAGATGGGACGTTAGAAGACAGAACATCTGACTATTTCATTAGTTTTTATAATACATATTTTGATAAAGGGGACATCTTATTTGGCAATGGTCGGGATATTTTAGAAATAAATTATTTAAGGAATTCAGATTACAGAGGCTTTGTCATACGATATGGTTATTGTGGTGTTTTGTTGTATTTATTTTGGTTAATCTCACTTTATTGGAAAAAAAGCATTTCGATTCAGTTCTTAGGGATTTTTTATTTCATTGTGGTATTCTTGCATAGATCATGGTTCATTGATTATTTTATATTTTTATTTTTTCTTTTGACATTATCTTATAATATTAATTATAAAACAACTAAACCTCATGAAAAAAAATAATCACCTATATATGTTATTTCTCTTAGTATGCACTCAATCGTGTTTATCACAAAGTGCAGACTTTGTATATAAAAAAGTAAAGGAGCCAGTCTCCATATTTGAAAGTTCAAACATTAAGTTTAAAAAAGTAGAAGATTACCTGCCTCAAAACTTTGTCAGAGACGGAACAGTAGATTATACCTCTTTTGTACAATTGGCGATTGATGAAAATAATAATATTTCTTTTCCGAACTTCCCCATATTAATAAATGATACTGGTTTAAAATTGAGGAGCAATTCTAACATTTTCTTTACTGAAAATGCATCTCTTTTAATGAAACCCTCCAAAAAAACAAAATTTAGCTTTCTATATTTAAATGGTGTGGACAAAGTCACTATATATAACCCCACATTAAAAGGAGAAAGGAAACAACACTTAGACACAAAAGGAGAATGGGGAATGGGCATAAGCTTATATGGAGCATCAAACATAAAAATTTACAATGCTCAAATCCAAGACACATGGGGAGACGGAATATATATTTCTAATTTGAAAGAAGCAGAAAGTAAAAACGTACTAATCAAAAATGGACAAATTGATAATGCGCGCAGAAATGGAATATCGATTATTTCCGGAAAAAATATAATAGTAGACAACGTCCTTATTTCTAATACTAATGGGAAAAGACCCGGTGCGGGCATTGATATAGAACCAAATCACAGAACAGATATTTTAGATAATATTCAACTTACCAATATTAAAACATTTAATAATCAAAATGAAGGAATATTATTGGTATTGACTAGAATAGGAAACGAGTCATTGAACAAAAATGTATCTATTCATATTATGAATCATATTGATGATGGATCGGATTATGCCATGAGATTTGGGTCAGGCTTTAGAAAAAAGGATAAACCTTTATCTGGGAAGATCATGATACAAAACAGCCAATGGCTAAATAATAGAAATAAGAATGTCTTAAAAATAAACGGGGATTTAAACAATTTGCCAAATGTAAGCTTTGAGAATGTTGTTATAGATCACAATAAACACTCTTTTAACTCATTATTAAATAAGCTGAAAAAAAACAATCAAAAATTTAATACAAATTGATTTAATGCCAATGTCAAAGCCCAAACTCATCCGTATTACTACTATCCCAGGTTCTTTGAAAGGACTTCTTCGAGGACAGCTCAGATTCATGTCGGAAAACGGATATGAGGTAATTGGTGTTTCCAGTTCAGGACAGGCCTTAAAAGAAGTACAAAACAATGAAGGGATTCGTGTAGCCACCATCGAAATGACAAGAACCATTTCACCACTCAAAGACTTAAAAGCCCTTTTTGAGTTAATAAAATTTTTCAAAAAAGAAAAACCGAAGATCGTTCACACGCATACGCCCAAAGCGGGATTGCTGGGCATGATGGCCGCCAAAATTACGGGAGTTCCGCATCGCCTGCATACTGTTGCCGGAATGCCGCTCACCGTTGCAACCGGTAACAAAAGAAAATTACTTGACCAGATGGAGCGGTTGACCTATGCTTGTGCCACTATGGTTTACCCAAATTCCTATGGACTTGAAAAAATCATTATTGACAATAAATATACATCAACCGAAAAATTAAAAGTCCTCGCCAAAGGTAGTTCCAACGGAATCGATACTGCTGAGTTTGACCCTACTTCAGTCACAAAAGAGAAAAAAAATGAAATGCGCAAGGAACTGGGAATCAAACAAAATGATTTCATTTTTTTATTTGTTGGCAGAATCGTAAAAGACAAAGGCATCAACGAACTCATTCATGCATTTTCTAATTTGTCACCCCAATACCCCGAAGCCCATTTGGTGCTTGCGGGAAGATATGAAATGAACCTAAATCCTATTACGGCAGAAACCCAAAATGCCATCCAAAACAACCCAAACATCCATGCTGTCGGTTTCCAATCGGAGATAAAAAATTATTTCGCCTTTGCAGATGTTTTAACCTTTCCAAGTTACCGGGAAGGCTTTCCCAATGTAGTGATGCAGGCCGCAGCCATGCAGCTCAACAGCATCGTTTCGGACATCAACGGTTGCAACGAAATCATCAAAAATGGTGAAAACGGCTGGATTGTCCCTATTAAAAATTCGGAAGTATTGAAAGAACGAATGGAATGGTGTTTGAATAACCGTGAACAGTCTCAACAAATGGGACTGAAAAGCAGACAGGTTATGGTTACAGATTACGAAAGAAGCTTTGTCTGGAATGAAATTTTAAAAGAATATCAAACTTTAAACAATTAAAATGGATTCTTATTTTTTCATTCCGGCAGATCGTTTACACAAAATTGAAAACATCCGGCAGTTAAATGTTGATCAAATCATTATTGATTTAGAAGATGCCATCAAATCTTCTGAACGCACCACTTCATTACAAGCATTGAAAGACGACTCCATTGACCGTTCACTATACATAAGAGTCCCGGTATACAGTATTGAAGGGGGTTTTGATTTGGAAATGTACAGGGAATTCAAAATGATGGGATTCAAAAATTTCATCATTCCCAAATTAGAAAACACAACGGATTTTGAAAAATTAGCGGTAGAAATTTCTCCACGAGAGAAAATAATTCTTTTGATAGAAACGCCCTTGTTTTTAATTGAATTAAAAGATATTTTGGTGAAATACCACCATTTAATCAGTGGGCTAGGGTTAGGAAGCCATGATTTGATGAATGAATTGGGGGCAGCACATACACTTTATAATCTCGAATTTTATCGTAATTTAGTACTCTTGTATGCAAAGGCTTACAAGTTGACAGCATTTGACATAGCTTCGATGGAACTTAAAAATGCTGAGGAGCTGAAAGAAGAAATACTAAATGGTTTTGAAAAAGGATTTGAAGCCAAATTTTACATTCATCCATGGCAGATTGAAGTCAAGGACGGCATTGATTTCTATAATGAGCACGATTTGGGTTGGGCGACAAAAATTTTTGAAGAATATAAAAAAGTCGGTAACGAAGAAGAATTCAACCCCATCGTAGTGGATGGGGAAATAATAGAAAAGCCACACCTGAGCAAAGTCTTTACAATTTTGAAATATTTTAAAAAACATGAATCCAAGTAACTTAGGGAACTATTATGATGATTTTGTAATAGGGGAAATCATCCAACACTCATTGTCTAAAACCATTTTTGAAAGCGATAACAATCTCTTTAGCCTGCTCACCATGAACCACCATCCGGTTCATCTCAATTTGGAACACGTTTCTCAACACCAACATAAACAAATTTTGGTAGTAGGCACTTTGGTTTTCAGCTTAGCGGTAGGTATGACTGTTCCCGATATTAGTGGAAAAGCTATTGCCAATTTAGAATACGAATCGGTAAAACACTTAGGCCCGGTCTTCATCAACGATACAATTTATGCCAAAACAGAAATTTTGGACAAATGGGAAACCTCAAATAAAGAAAGAGGTGTAGTTTATGTCGAAACCATCGCTTACAACCAAAAAGGAGAAAATGTTTTAAGTTTCAGAAGGAAAGTGTTAATTCCTAAAAATAAGAACCATGAGTGATTACTTAATGCGAAGCTTGTTATTTGTACCCGCACATAATGAGAGATTGATGCTCAGCGCGGCCAAAACACCGGCCGACGTACTCCTTTTTGATATCGAAGATTCTGTGCAACCTGTAGAAAACAAACAGAAAGCCAGAGACCGCGTGGTGGAAATGGTAAAAGAAGGAATTTTTGAAGATAAAGTCATCTTTCCCCGAATCAATGATAGAGAAAGCGGACAATTGTTAAAAGATGTGACGCAACTTACCATTGAAGGAATTACCGGCTTTATGTATCCGAAAGCCAAAACAGGAGATGATATTTATTTTTTTTGTAAATTATTGGAAACCATAGAATATGAAAAGGGAATTCCCGTCGGAACTTTTAAAATCATTCCACTCATCGAAACCGCATCTGCTGTTTTAAATGCGCAGGATATTTGCAAAGCATCTAAAAGAGTGGTAGCAATAGCATTTGGATCAGAAGATTTCATTGCCGATTTGGAAGGGCAACATGATTTAGAGCACGAAAGTTTGTTTACACCAAGGAACCTGATTGCGATGGCAGCGCGTGCTACAGGAGTGATTCCGATTGACACTGTCCATGTAAGGGTAAAAGATTTAGAAGATTTGGAAAATAATTTAATTTTGTCCAAAAAATTGGGATACGAAGGTATGCTGGCTTTGAATCCGATGGAATTACCGCTCATTCACAGATACTATTCCCCAACGGAACAAGATGTTTATGAATCGAAAGAAATATTGAGATTGGACAAAGAAGCAAGAGAAAACAACCAGGGCGTAGCCATCATGAACGGTAAATTTGTAGGGCCGCCGTTTGTATTGAAAGCCAATAAGATTTTGAAAAAACACCAAGCAATTGTTTCAAAAGAAAAAAATTAATAATGAATAAGAAAGTTATCATCATCGGAGGAATTGGAACAGCCGTAAACATAGCAGAGCAGATGCAAGATGCAATCGATAAATTTGGTTTAAAGGATGAATTTATGGGTTTCGCTTTTGATGATGAAAAATTTGGAGAAAAAATCAATGGCTTTCCCTTGTTATGTAAAACAAGAGAAGCTTTTGATATATATGGGAAATATAATGATATCTATTTCATGTATCAATTGTATAGACCCGACAAATTAAAAGAAAGATCTAGTTGGCTACCGCAATTTAAGGTCCCTACAGAAAGGTATTACAATTTTATTCATCCTACAGCAACTATTTGCAGAAGCGCGAAAATGGGTTTTGGAAACGCTATTCAAGCTGGTTGCGTGGTCGGGTCCAATACTGTGATGGGAAACCACAATACATTTAACTCAATGTGCCTATTTGGACATGACACAAAAATGGGTGACCATAATTTTTTTGCAGCTCACTCTCTTATAGGGAGTAATACCAAAATGGGAAATTATATTTTTATGGGTCTTAATTCTACACTAAATAATATGATTGAAGTAAAAGATAATGTAATGATAGGTATGGGCTCTAATGTCATTAAAAGTTTGGAATCAGATCAACTAGTATTAGGAAACCCTGCGAAATTCATTAAAGCCTTGGATTAAATGTATAAGAAATTATTTAAAAGAATTTTAGATTTATTAATAGCCCTTATGGTATTAATTATTTTATCCCCAATATATATATTTCTAACTATTTTACTTTATTTCGCCAATGACGGTAAAGCATTTTTTACACAAGAAAGAGTAGGGAAAAACGATAAAATTTTTAAGCTTTTAAAGTTCAAATCAATGAACGACAAAACGGATAGTGACGGAATTCTACTTCCTGATGTAAAAAGGTTGACTTCTATGGGGATATTTATAAGAAAAACTTCTTTAGATGAATTACCCCAAATTTTTAATGTTATCAAGGGCGATATGTCCATCATTGGACCTCGTCCACTTTTGCCGCAATATCTACCGTACTACTCTACATATCATAGTAGAAGACATGAAGTAAAACCGGGTGTTACAGGGTTGGCGCAAACGCAAGGAAGAAATAATTTAAAGTTTAGTGAAAGGTTTAATCTAGATGTAAAATATGTTGACAATGTATGTTTTTCCGGTGATGTGAAAATCCTAATACAAACTATAGTCAATTTATTTGTTCGCACAAGCGATGTCAAAATTGGAAGACCCCTTTCTGAACTTGATGACGTAGGTGTTTCAAAAGGGTTAAGTAAAAATATGCTTAATATCAAAGAAGAATCTGAAGATGATAAAAAATAAAGAATTCGGTTCTGATTTTCATTATTTTTATGATGCTCAATCTGAGAAATCATCATTATTTACATCCGATGAATTTTCATTTTTCTTTTCGGGAAGGGTTGCATTGTATAATTTGCTTTCAATGGGAATTGAAAAATTTCACTGGAAAAAAGTTGGGTTCCCAACATATTATTGCCATGAAGTAGTGGAATACTGTAAAAAACTGCCCATAGAAGTTATTTATTATGATCTCAATCCAATTACAAATAA
>PJTO01000621.1_pt1 | contig 10748 bp, 9 predicted proteins | sample 1512101 | NCBI WGS metagenome assembly PJTO01 (sample SAMN08177690, study PRJNA422409) | Soil metagenome, whole genome shotgun sequencing project.
CCATTCAACTTCGAAAGACACGCCTGACCCGCCCACGTCGTTGCGGTGGGCTGTCCCGTCCAGCGTCAACTATGATGGCCGCACTGCCTCCGGAACCAGCGTGCTACGAAATGCGCGCTTACATTCTACCAGGCCCGCAAGAAGCTGAGCGATGAAGCCGCAAGACTGCCTCAAGGCGTGGTCGGGCCTTTCATCAACGACGAATATGGCGACGTCACGTTCGCTCTTTACGCGCTGAAGGCAAAGGGCGAACCACAGCGGCTGCTCGCGCGCGAAGCGGAAAGCCTGCGCCAGCGGTTGCTCCATGTTCCCGGCGTCAACAAGATCAACATCGTCGGTGAGCGGCCTCAGCGGATCTATGTCGAGTTCGCCCAAGAGCGTTTGGCGACCCTGGGTGTATCCCCTCGCAATATCTTCACCGCGCTTGCGAGCCAGAATCTGATCACCCCTGCCGGCGCGATCGAAACGAAAGGTCAACAAACCGTGGTGCGCCTGGATGGCGCCTTCGACGACCTGACGAAGATCCGTGATGTGCCGATCGTCGCCAATGGGCGAACATTGCGCCTGTCTGATATCGCCAAAGTGACGCGCGGCTATGAGGATCCGGCGACGTTTCTGGTTCGCAGCGAGGGCGAACCCGCCATTCTGCTTGGTGTTATCATGCGTGAGGGCTGGAACGGCCTGGATCTCGGCAAATCGCTCAAGGCCGAGATCGAGAAAATCTCGTCCGAACTTCCGGTGGGCATGAGCCTGACGCCAGTGACCGATCAGGCCGTGAACATCAGCGAAGCCGTCGACCAGTTCATGCATACATTCCTGGAGGCGCTTGCGATTGTGATGATCGTCAGCCTCGTCAGCCTCGGCTGGCGGGTAGGCATCGTCGTCGCGGCCGCCGTGCCGTTGACGCTTGCGGTGGTGCTGGTCATCATGTGGGCGACTGGCCGGGTCCTCGACCGCATCACGCTGGGCGCGCTCATCCTCGCGCTTGGCCTTCTGGTCGATGACGCCATCATCGCCATCGAGATGATGGTCGTAAAGATGGAAGAAGGTTACGACCGCATCAAGGCCTCGGCCTATGCCTGGAGCCACACGGCCGCACCGATGCTGGCGGGCACGCTGCTGACGGTCATCGGGCTCATGCCGGTGGGGTTCGCGAAGTCGACTGCCGGCGAATATGCCGGCAACATCTTCTGGGTCGTCGGCTTCGCGCTGATCGCTTCCTGGTTCGTTGCGGTCATTTTCACCCCCTATATGGGCGTCAAGCTGCTGCCGCATATCAAGCCAGTCGAGGGTGGCCACGCCGCGATCTACGAGACGCCGCGTTACCAGAAGGTGCGCCGGATCATAGGCTGGGCCGTGCGCCGTAAGAAGCTGGTCGCACTGGCGACCCTTGGCGCATTCCTTTTTGCCGGCGCGGGCATGCCGCTGGTCAAGAAGCAGTTCTTTCCCGCTTCCGACCGGCCCGAAGTGCTGGTCGAGGTGCAGATGCCCAAGGGCACCGCAATCGCCCAGACGGCGAAATCCGCCGAGGAGGTCGAGGCCTGGCTGCGCAAGCAGCCGGAAGCCAAGGTCGTCACAACCTATGTCGGACAAGGCGCTCCGCGCTTCTTCATGTCCCTCTCGCCTGAGTTGCCCGATCCGTCTTTCGCGAAGATCATCGTGCGCACGCCGGATGAGAAATCGCGTGATGCGCTCAAGGCCCGCTTGCGCCGGGCTGCGGCAGATGGGCTCGCGCCTGCCGCACGCGTGCGCGCGACGCAGCTCGTGTTTGGTCCCTATTCGCCCTTCCCTGTCGCTTTCCGTGTCAACGGACCCGATCTCGCAACGGTCCGCGCCATCGCGGCCAAGGTCCAGAACGTCCTTCAAGCCGATCCCATGATGCGCACCGTCAACAGCGACTGGAGCGAACGGGCGCCCGCGCTGCACTTCGTGCTCGACCAGGATCGTCTGCGCGCGATTGGCCTTTCCTCCAGCGACGTAGCGCAACAGCTCCAGTTCCTCTTGACCGGCGTCACCGTAAGTCAGGCTCGCGAAGACATCCGTACCGTCGATGTCGTAGTGCGCTCTGAGGGGTCCGATCGGCTCGATCCGGCGCGTATCGGCGACTACACCCTCACCGGCGCGGACGGGCAGCGCATCCCGGTCAGCCAGATTGGCCGGATGGAGGTCCGCATGGAGGACCCGATCCTCCAGCGCCGCGACCGAGTGCCGACCATCACGGTGCGCGGCGACATCGCCGATGGGCTTCAGCCGCCCGACGTATCGGCGGCGATGATGAAGAAGCTGCAGCCGATCATCGACGATCTGCCGGTCGGCTATCATATCGACATGGCCGGCTCGATCGAGGAGGCGGGCAAGGCCAATGCCGCGCTTGCGCCGATCTTCCCTATCATGATCGTGCTGATGATGATCGTCATCATCCTCCAGGTGCGCAGCCTGTCGGCAATGTGGATCGTCCTGCTGACAGCGCCGCTCGGCCTGGTGGGGGTGGTGCCGATCCTGCTGCTGACGGGCCAGCCTTTCGGGTTCAACGCGATCTTGGGGCTCATCGCGCTCGCGGGCATCCTGATGCGCAATACGCTGATCCTCATGGGCCAGATCCACGACAACGAGCATGCTGGACTGTCTCCGTTCGATGCGGTGGTCGAGGCGACCGTTCAGCGCTCGCGTCCCGTCATCCTGACCGCGCTGGCTGCGGTGCTGGCATTCGTGCCGCTGATCAGTTCGGTATTCTGGGGATCGATGGCAGTCACGCTGATCGGCGGCACGCTCGGCGGAACTGTCCTCACGCTGCTGTTCCTGCCTGCCCTCTACGCGCTTTGGTATCGCATCCTGCCGCCGTCCTACGATGAGCGGACCGCCACGCTCGGCGCAGCGCCGCAGGAGCGCCCGGCGTGAACGCAAGCATGTCCGATCAAGCAGGAGATGATCCATGGGATTAGGAGAATGGCTGCGCGGCTTATGGTCGGGCGCGAAACGCTATGTCGAGGCGAAGGCCTGGATGGCCGACCATGATCCGGTCGAGGAGCAGCGGCGCTGGATCGCAGCGCTTGAAGAGCGCATCAGGCAGGTGGAGGCGGCGTTGCCGACCCCGCCGGGTGCGCCAGAACCCTCGACGCAACGGCGCACCAAGACATGAGGCGCTGGGAATATGCTGACGATCCGCTGCTGGTTGCCATCAGCATTTTATCCGCCAAATGGACGCTGCGCATCATGCTTGTGCTGAGCGACGGACCAGCGCGGTTCTCGGGGATCCGGGCTGCTATTCCATCGGTCTCGGCCAATATATTGGCAGCGCGCCTGCGCGATCTCGAGGCGGCAGGCATTATCCGCAAGAATATGCTCCCGCCCCCCGCCGACTGCCAGGTCTATGCGCTGACCAATCTCGGCGAAGCGGGACGCCCCATGCTGCTGGCGATCGCGCAATGGGCATCATACATCGCTGATAATGACCCCAAAGCCGATCGACCACGGCGTACGGCCCGCAAAGCTGCGCAAAAATCTCAAGCATCTTCATGAAACAACTTCCGGCGCCAAAGGAGCAGGCCATGCAAAAGACAGTGCTGATTACCGGCGTATCCTCAGGGATCGGTGCGGCGACCGCCAAGGCATTGGCGCAGGCGGGCTATCGCGTGTTCGGCGGCGCGCGCACCCCGGACAAGGTCCACCCCGTCTCCGGCATCGAACTGGTCGCGATGGACGTCTGTAATGACGCCCAGGTGCGCGAAGCAGTCGCCTATATGGTCCAGAAAGCCGGGCGTATCGACATCGTCATCAACAATGCTGGCGTGTCGCTGGTAGGACCAGTCGAGGCGGCAAGCGACGACGAAGCAAAAGCGCTGTTCGACACCAATTTGTTCGGTGCCCTGCGGGTGATGCGCGCCGTGCTGCCCGTCATGCGCGCTCAGCGCGCTGGCCTCATCGTCAATATCAGTTCGGTGCTTGGCTTCCTGCCCGCGCCGTTCATGGGCCTCTATGCGAGCAGCAAGCATGCGCTCGAAGGCCTGTCGGAATCGCTCGATCATGAAGTGCGCGGGTTCGGCGTGCGCGTGATGCTGGTCGAGCCCGGCTTCACCAGCACGAGCCTGGACACCAACGGCCGGCAGTCGAGGGAGCATATTCCCGCCTATGCCGGAGCACTCCTGGGTACCGTCGATGCGGTCCAGAAGCAGGTTGCCGGCGGCACCGCGCCATCGGCGGTCGCGGCGCGCATCCTTGCCGCGATCAAGGGCAAATACCAGATTCGCCACCCGGCTGATCGCGGCGCGAAGCTGCTCAGCATCCTGCGCCGCTTCGCCCCCGCAGCCCCTGTCGACAAGGGCATCCGGAAAACCTTCGGCCTCAAGGCCTGAAGCGCGCGGCCCCATCACTCAAGAAGGAACCTGTCATGTTCATCCTATTTCTGGCGAGCGCTATCAGCGCAAACGCGGGCGTGCCGGCAGCAGCGCCGCGCGACATCCAGCAGGTCGCGATCGACACGATCACCCGCACATCGCGTCTCACGCCCGTCGCCCAAAGGGTGCCGACCAAGACCCGCAAACCGTCCGATCCGCAGACCGAGATCGTCAACCGGATCACCGGTCGGAATGTGACCTATCCAGCGCCATCGGGCCGCACCGACCGGGTCGGCGATCCGCAAACCGCGATCGTGCTCGCCATCACCGGGCAGAATTGAAAGCCCTGAAGAGCCTAGGATGCAAGGCATGAGCCGACACGCGCAGGGCATCGCGCAAATCCTGGCAGGCTTGCCGCACCGCCACCCCATACTGCTGGTCGACCGCGTAGAGTCTCCCGTGCCGGGCGAGACTATCCACGCTGTCAAGGCCGTGAGCATGAACGAGAGCTTCTTTCGTGAGCATTTTCCCGGTCGGCCGATCATGCTCATCATCTATCTGCTCGGGCAGTTAGACGTGTTGACCTACTTCCTTGCCGACGGGCGGGTCTACCTCACGACAATTCCGCAGAACGGGCGCGGCACTGCGTGCCACTCGGGCAGAACGCATGACTCTGCTGGGGCATTCAACGTCCAAGCACATGCTCGCTCCTCCAGAAGCCAAAGACGCATAGCCCGCCCCAACGGCGTTCAGGATCAGAGAATATGAAGTAATTGCACTTTCGCGGAGCAGGCCGACTTCCATCACTCCCCCTACCCCGAGGCATCACAGCATCATGGGCACATTGCGACCCATATCTTCGAACATGACAACCGACGAATTACCCGTCAGTATCGTCATATCCACTGTGCCGGGATCAGACCCGAATTCGCGTACGTTGCCGTAGCCGTTCATAGAGCGCCACTTCGGCTTCATGCGAGATTTCGACCGTCACAGCGAACTCCTGCTGTCCCGCGTCGCCCGCCCATCCGCCTGCGCAGCGAACCACCAAATAATAGGTGTCGCTATAGGTGCTTACGTCGCGTGAAAATGTAACGGCCGCAGTCTGCAAGCTCGACCTCTCTCGGAGGGTCGAACTGGGCAAGAGGTTGCAGTTGTAGCGCGCTGCCATGTCGGGAACCGCGCCTTCCGCTACCGTCCGCCGACGGAAATGCTCGAAGATGTCGCCCGGCGCGCAACCACGAATGAGGCGAAAGTTCATCGAGACGCCATTATAATCCAGTCGGCTGTGCCGGACTGGCGGATCGTAAGCGAGGCTGATCCGGATCGTGCGTCGCCCCCGTTCGGTCTGAAATGGTTCGGGAATCGGAATCTGGTAGACCGCGAAGTGGTCGATCGACAGGCTATCTTCGGCGTACAGGACGACGCGCGCATCGTCGGAGAAAACCGCCCGCTCACTGTCCACTCGACCGTAGCCGCACATAGCCCGCTCCGCCGCATCGCCCAGACCCGCGAGGCGGCGGGTGGCCTCGGCGGGGATGGACGCACTGCCGGCCAGGAGTGCGCGTATGAGATTTGCGGAAGCGTCGGGGAAGCGCCCCAGGATCTGGCTGGCCTTGAAGGCCACCAGCGGCGCGGCGTGCGACGTGCCCGAGCGTGCAGCGAACAATCGATCGACTGGCCGGTAATGGAGCGACATCACACCCGCCTCGGGCCGAACTTCGCCCCCCTGCAAAGCAGCTGTCGGCCCGTCGTAGATCAGTGTACCGCCGACATCCGTGAAATCGGGCTTAATCGCGCCACGCACCCCCGGCCCTGCGCGGGAGAAAGGCGACGGCTCGAACATATCGGTGATAGGCCGCACGCCGACATTGTCTTGTGCACGTTGGCTAAGCCCATTGCCATGAGCGATCGCGCCAACTGTCACGATGTTCATGCCGCCCGCCGGTTCACACAATCGGTTGGCGTCCTCCATGAGATAGGCCGGATAGTCGGTGACGGCCTCCTCGATACGCATTCCTCGCCGCGGCTGCCGATTTCCGGCGGCGACGACGATAACGACGTCAAGTTCACGAACCAGTTCATCGAGCGTCTGCGCCCATGGACCAACCTTGCCGCCTTCGACCACCTTACTGCGATCCCCGAGCGCAATGACGAAGATACGGCAACCGAACTCCTCGTTGAGACGGGTGATAGCTTCACGCATGAGGCGCGGGGCCAAGCGGCTGCTCGGGAAATTGCCAGTGTCGTCGATGACCTTGGCGGAACAGAGCCGGGCCTGGCGGACCAAGCTCCCAGTGCCAAGTTGGGCACGCAAATCGCCGAAGGTAGCAATCCCTCCAACGAACGTGCCATGGCCATGATCATCCGCAGTCCCCAATGTATCGGGAATGGCGATAGAACCGACGATGATATCCTCGATCAGCGGATGGTCGTTCACCCCGCTGTCGATTATGCCAATAAGCGGCGCGTCACCGTCGAGTGTTTCAGGCGCGGGAAGTTCAGCGAGGGTCAGGTCGATATGCTGCGCGGTGAGGAGATCGGGCTCTGGCGGTAAATCCACTTCCGCGATTTCCTCGATCGTCAGTAGCGTTCGTGCAACACCGCCATCGCATCGTAGTCGAACCAAGGTCAGGTTAGGGCCGATGTGCCGGTCCAGTTCCTCGCCCTCGCGGGCCTCGGCATAGGCGACAATATCGTTGATCTTGCGTTCGCGCAGATCGCGACGCCCGAGATCCCATAGTTCGATATCGACGACATAGGATTCGCCCGGCTGGAAATCTTCGACATCCACCAGTCCAGCTTCGCGCGCGCGCATACCGATACGGTCGCGCGGGGCGACTTCGTCGATCGATTCGATATTAGCAATAAACCCGGCGAAGGAAGGATTTTGCTGTCCTGCAGGCGTGCCCCGGCCGTAGCTCTCCAGCTTGCGGCGGAAAGCAGTCAATTCGTCGCTGGTGGAAAAAAGAACCAGCGTGCGATCCTCATCGATCGAGAGGACCGTGAGACCGACCTTGTTCCATTCCTCCTCGAGCAAAGGCCCACTCATCTGGACCCGCAAGATCAACGCGGGATCGACAGCATCGGCGCGTCGCCGACGTTGTTGAACCGCAATTGCCTGATCAAGCTCCTGCCCTAGACGTTCGCTATGGCCGCCAGGATTGCGCGCCGGTGGCGGACCGCCACCCCCAGTCTTTCGACGCGGCATTCGCTCGGGCAACCGTACAAGCTGCAAATGATCATATTGTGCCACTCTGGGCGAATCAGGCAGCGGTCATGCGTGAAGTCCGGCGCCGGCGACGACGCTCATCGGCGATGGCATCCAGAAAGTCCCTCTCCCTGACGATTTTTCTTTTATCGATGATCGACGCCTTGATCGCCTGGAGGCACAGACGTTCCAGTTCCGCGTAGGAATAGCCCTCAAGCTCGACGAGATGCGCTTCCGGCTCAAAGCTCACAGCTACATTCTTGAACCGCATCTTGAGGAAGCGTGCGATCATCCTCGTGTCAGGGCGGTCAAACCAGATCACCTCGTCGAAGCGACGCCAGATGGCGGGGTCGAGCGATTGGTCGAGATTGGTGGCAGCGACCACGAAGCCCTTGGGTTGGATTCGGTCGATGAAGATCAGTAGACTATTGACGACGCGCCGCAGTTCATTGTGCTCACCATCCTCGTCACGCGCACGAGCAAGGGCATCGAACTCGTCGAAAAACAGCACGGAAGGCTGCTTGCGGGCAAATTCGAAGATTTTGCGGACGTTGGTTGCTGTCTCGCCCAGATAGGATGAAATCAGCCGGTCGAGCTTTACGATGTAAAGCGGCAGGCCCAGTTCGCTTGCGAAAATTTCCGCGCACAACGTCTTGCCGCAACCGGGGGGGCCGCAGAAAAGAAGCTTCGATCGCACGGAGAGGCCCCGCCGACGGATCGTATCGGCCGCCCGGGATTCGCGCAGCAGCCCAAGAAAAATGCGGATATTCTCCGGGGACAGGATGATGTCCTGCTTGTTGTGGGTCGGCTCCACCAATTCAACGAAATCGCCAGCGGCTTCCGGAAACGGGATAAGCGGCGCCAGAGCCTTGGGACGTGACGAGCGCGCAGGTCCAGCGTCGAGCGAACGGCGAAGCGAACGAGCCAGAACGCGGTTGTTCTTCTTCTCCTCTTCGCCGATGATCTGCTCAGCAACGGCTCGGAATTCTTCCTCCCGCCCGTAGCTCGCCAGCAGCTTTTTCATCAACTCACCGCGCGCCATCGTTCCTTGCCGTAAAAATTGCCTCCCGCGAGCATAGCCGGTCTACCGGATTTCGCCATATGTTTACGATCAAACTCAGATCGTTTTCCGTAGCCGTGGCTCGGTGAGAAGCTGTGCCGATCCGGAGATGATATTTCCTTCCACCATCTCCCATCCCTATTGTATCTGCAAAGTTGCTCGCGGCAGTGCGCGCTGAGAGACACCCCGGCATCCAAAGCCTAGACGTTATCGTGCGGCCAGGCGTTTGCCGCATGTGCGCCGAGAAACGGCCGGCAACTTGTTTGGCCCGCAAATGTCATGTTATCCTTCTTCCACATTCAGGAGGCAAAAAATGACACGCGTTGCCCTGTACGCTCGCTATTCCGACGACAAGCAGAGCCCTGCGTCCATCGAGGACCAGTTCCTGATTTGCCGTGAACAGGCGGAGCGCCAAGGCTGGCGGATTGTGAGCAGCTATAAGGATGCAGCGATCTCGGGCGCTAGCGTCATTCTTCGTCCTGGCATCCAGGCCCTTTTGCAGGACGCGCAGATGGGGCGTTTCGACATTCTGCTCGCTGAGGCGCTCGACCGCGTATCGCGCGATCAGGCAGATGTCGCGACTTTGTACAAGAATCTCCAGTTCGCCGGGGTGAAAATCGTCACTCTGGCCGAAGGCGAGGTTTCAGAACTGCATGTCGGACTCAAGGGCACGATGAATGCCCTCTTCCTCAAGGACCTTGCGAAAAAGACCCATCGCGGTTTGCGGGGGCGCATCGAGAAAGGAAAATCTGGCGGGGGGCTGTGCTATGGCTACGATGTCGTCCGGCGCTTCTCCAGCGAGGGAGAAGCGGTTCACGGCGAGCGAACCATCAACGATGCTGAAGCCGAAATCGTGCGCCAAGTTTTCCGGCAGTTCGCCAGCGGTCTCAGCCCGCACGCGATTGCCTGCCGCCTCAATGACGCGGGCATTGCCGCACCAACCGGCAAGCTCTGGACATCGACGACGATCCGCGGTCACGCAAAGCGCGGCACCGGTCTGCTCAACAACGAGCTCTATATCGGTAAGCTGGTGTGGAACCGGCTTCGCTATCTGAAGAATCCCCAAACCGGCAAGCGCGTCTCCCGTATCAATCCGCAGTCCGAGTGGATCGTCACCGGGGTGCCTCATCTACGGGTCATCGATGACGACTTGTGGCAGGCTGCTAAGGCTCGGCAGGACCAAATCGCGGTTCAGTATGCGGGCGTCATCGAAGCGACACGCTCGGCCCACAACGCTATGAACAGGACTCATCGCCCGAAGAGTTTGCTGTCCGGCCTGGTCTACTGCGGCTGTTGCGGCGGGTCTTATACCCTTCGCGGGCAGGGGCGGTTTGTCTGTTCGAACCATATCGACACGAAAAGCTGTTCCAACGGACATGGCATTGCACGCGAGAAGCTGGAGTCACGTGTTCTTGACGGTCTGCGTGACCGGTTGATGAGTCCCGAAGTAGCGGCCGAAGCCATTCGCAGCTGCGTCGAGGAAACCAATCGCCTCAACCGCCAGCGTCGCGCCACAAACAGTGCAGATCGCGCTGAGCTCGACAAGGTCCTGAAGGCAATCAAGGGACTGGTGACGCTCGCGACGGAAGGCAAGGGAACGCGTTCGCTCGTCGATCAACTGCTTGAATTGGAGGCGCAGGAAGATGCCATCCGCGCCCGGCTCGCAGCGGCGCCCGCTGATGTGCCGGATATCCACCCGAACATCTCTGAGATTTACCGTCGCAAGGTCGAGCGGTTTGCGGACGCTCTGGCCCATCCGGAGGAGCGGCAAGAGGCAGCCGATGCATTGCGTGCTCTCATCGAGCGCATCGTTCTGACGCCCGGCGACAAGCGTGGAAAGGTCAACGCCATGCTCCACGGCGAGTTTGGCACAATCCTCGAATGGTTGGAACAGAGGGAATCCGCCCAAAACGACACCACCCCCCGCGCTAATGCGCCAGGGGTGTCCGGTATGTCGGTTTCTGTGGTTGCGGGAGGGCGATCCAACCGAGACCGACAAAACTCCCGAATGTCGGTTTCAATGGTTGCGGGGGTAGGATTTGAACCTACGACCTTCAGGTTATGAGCCTGACGAGCTACCGGGCTGCTCCACCCCGCGTCACCGATTGTGCGTCTTGTAGAGACGCGAAGAGGGCCTCTTGGG
>PJTO01000629.1_pt1 | contig 10605 bp, 10 predicted proteins | sample 1512101 | NCBI WGS metagenome assembly PJTO01 (sample SAMN08177690, study PRJNA422409) | Soil metagenome, whole genome shotgun sequencing project.
CGGACCCGAGCGCGGGCAGCATCGCGCTCGTCGACGGCTCCCCGGCCTGGTACGCGCCCACGACCGTCGCGGTCCGGCTCGAGGACGACCCGCAGCTCGTCGCCCTGCTGCGCGAGGTACCCGCGGGCGACCAGGTGCGGCTGCGGACGGTGCGGACGGATCGTGCCCAGTACCGCGTCGTGACGGTCCCCGTGACCCTCGACGACCCTGCGGCGCCGGCGGGGCTGTTCGTCGCGGCGACGGTGCGTGACCTCGAGATCGCGGCGCTGGACGACACGTGGCGCACGTACACGTTCGTCGCGGCGGGCGCTCTCGCGGCCACGGGCGTCGTCGCGTGGGTGCTGCTCGGCCAGGTGCTGCGGCCGTTGCGCGCGCTGCGGGAAACCGCGGCGAAGGTCGACGAGGGCACCCTCGACGCGCGCGTGCCGGTGACCACCGACGACGACGTGGGCGAGGTCGGGCACACCGTGAACGCGATGCTCGACCGGCTGCAGGCGAGCATGTCGGCGCAGCGACGCCTGCTCGACGACGTGGGGCACGAGCTGCGGACGCCGCTGACGGTGATCGGCGGGCACCTGGAGCTCATGGACGTCGACGACGCCGACGACGTGCGCGCCACGCGCGAGCTCGCGCTCGACGAGGTCGACCGCATGGGCCTGCTCGTCGACGACCTGCTGGTGCTCGCCGTCGCCGACCGCGACGGGTTCGTCCAGCCCGCTCCGACGCACGTCGGGGTCCTGACCGACGAGGTGCTCGACAAGGCCACCGGCCTCGGTGCGCGCACGTGGCGGGTCGACAAGCGCGCCGACGTCGAGCTGCTCGTCGACGCACGCCGCCTCACGCAGGCGTGGCTGCAGCTCGCGAACAACGCGGTGAAGTTCTCCGCGGACGGCACGACGATCACGCTCGGCTCGGCCGTCGCCGACGGCACGCTGCGGCTGTGGGTGCGCGACGAGGGCGTCGGCATCGCACCCGAGCGTCAGGCGCGGATCTTCGAGCGGTTCGAGCGCGCGCCGGAGTCCGCGGGGACGGTCGGCGCGGGGCTGGGGCTGGCGATCGTCGCGGCGATCGCACGGGCGCACGGCGGTGACGTGGGGGTCTCGTCGGAGCCCGGGATCGGGTCGACGTTCGTCGTCTCCGTCCCGGCCGTCCCGGTGTCCACGGGCCGGTCCGACGAGAGTGGCGACGACGAAGGGGCGGACGCATGAGCGGCGTGCTGGTGGTGGAGGACGAGGCACGCATCGCGTCGTTCGTCGCGAAGGGGCTCAAGGCCGCGGGCTACGCACCCACGGTCGTCGGGACGGCGCGCGAGGCGCTCGACCTCGCCCTCACCGGCGACATGGACCTCATGGTCCTGGACATCGGCCTGCCCGACGGCGACGGGTTCGACGTGCTCCGCCAGGTGCGCGCCGCGGGCTCGCGGCTGCCGGTCATCATCCTCACGGCGCGCAGCTCGGTGGAGGACACCGTCGCCGGGCTCGAGGGCGGCGCCGACGACTACATGCCCAAGCCGTTCCGGTTCGAGGAGCTGCTCGCGCGCGTGCGCCTGCGGCTGCGCACCGAGGCGGACTCGCCCGACGACACGACCGTGCTGCAGCGCGGTGCGGTCACCCTCGACCTGCGCTCGCGTCGCGCGACTGTCGACGGACGCAGCGTGGACCTGTCCGCGCGCGAGTTCGCGCTCGCCGAGACGTTCCTGCGCAACGCCGGCACGGCGCTGTCGCGCGAGCAGCTGCTCTCGCGCGTGTGGGGGTACGACTTCGACCCGTCGTCGAACGTGGTGGACGTGTACGTGCGCTACCTGCGCACCAAGCTCGGCGCGGAGCTCATCTCGACGGTCCGTGGGGTCGGGTACCGCTTCGAGGCGTGAGCCGCGCCCGGGCCCCGTCAGGCCAGGCACGCCTCGGCGATGGTGATCAGCCGCTCGGAGTCGTCCACCGGGGCCTCCGGGTCGGCGGGCAGCGCGCCGGCCGCCAGCGACAGCAGCACACCGGCCACCCGCACCCGCAGCGCGTCGGGGTCGACGAACGCCGCCGCCTCACCCGTCCAGCGCAGCGCGGTCGCCGCGAGCGCGGGAGTCATGGGCCGCACCGCGTGCAGGTGCGCGAGCAGGCACCCGAGGTCGTCGACGAGGTGCCCCGGCCCGACGGTGTCGACGTCCAGCAGACCGCAGACCCGGCCGGCGTCGTCGACCAGCAGCTGCGCCTCGTGCAGGTCGCCGTGCGTGGGGACGGTCGGGCCGGCGTCCGTGCGCCGCAGCCCTGACCGCACCCCGGCGGCGACCGCGTGGGCGCGTCCCTCCAGTGCCGGACGGACCTCGAGCGCACCGGCGTAGGCCCGCGCGCGCGACGACCACGGACGACGCGTCGGCAGGTCGAGGACCGTGGGCGGGAACGCCAGCACGGGGGCGAGCACGTCCGCGAGCGCCGGCGTGCAGCCCGCGACGAGCGCGTCGAGCAGGGGGACCCCGTCGATGGCCTCGAGCACCATGAGCCCGTCGTCGGACGCGTGCGCGACGCGCGGCACGGGGACGCCCGCGTCCGCCAGCAGGCGGTGCCGCCCGACGACGTCCGCGGCGTTGCCGTCGCCCGGCCGCAGCACCTTGACGAACCACGGCACACCGTCCCGCTCCGCCCGCACCACGGCCCGGCGCAACGGTCGGTACCCGACGAGCTCCAGCGCCGTGACGGGACCCGCACCGGGCAGCGCGTCCGCCAGCCGGTGCGGGTCGCACGCACGGCCCAGCGCGGGCAGCACCGGGTCCTGCGGGTGCCGCCACACGACGACGACCCCGGCCGGCCCGCGCGCCACCAACGTCCCCGGCACGTCCCGCGGGCAGGTCCGCGACGTCGTCGCGAGCAGGTACTCGTGACGGCCGTCCGCGGTCTGGACGACGTAGCCCACGGTCACGCCGTCGCCCGGGCGATGGTGCACGGCGTCGACTCTCCACGACGCGATGCCGGTGCCGCTCGTCGCGAGCGCCGCGGCCAGCAGGTCGCCGGCGGCCGCGTGCGTGAGCACCGCGAGGGCCTCGGCCTCGTCGGGCCGATCGTCGGGCCGTTCGTCGTGCTGCCCGTCGTTCCGCTCGTCGGGCGGCTCGTCCGACCACGCGCTGCCGTGGCCGTCCGCCCACCGCCCACCCGACCCGGTCGAGGGCGGGTCCGGCGCGGGCTCCCAGCTCGACGCGACCGGCACGGAGGCTCCCCCGGCGGCCCGACGGTCACCGCCCGTCGGGCGCGCAGCACCACGTGCGGGCCGGGGCGTCATGGAGGTCAAGCCTGCCAGGGCGGTCAAGCGGCGCCTGGGGCTTCTGTCCGTTTCCGTCAGTCCGCGCTCGCGGCGCTGACCGGCGAGGCCGGGCTCGCGGGGGTGGCGGCGCTGGCGGGGGTGACCGGGCTGGCCGGGCTCGCGGCCGTCACCGGGCTCGCGGGCGTCACAGACGTCGCGGTGCTGGCGGGTGTGGCCGGGCTGGCGGCCGTGGTCGCGCTGGCGGGCGTCACCGCCGACGCGGGGGTCAACGCGGTGACGGTCGTGACGACCGACGAGTTCTGCGTGCGCGTCGGGTCCGTCGCACCGGCCGACGGGGTGGGGGTCGCGCTCGGGGCGTCGCTCGGGGTGCCGACCGAGGTCGCGCTGTCCGTCGGCGTGTCCGTCGGCGCGTCGGTCGGGACCGACGAGGTCGTCGTGTCCGGCGACGGTGTGGTGCTCACGGCGAGCGCGCTGCCACCGGCGACTGCGACGGCGCTGAGCGTGCCGGAGATGATCCAGACCGAGCGGGGAAGGGTGCGCATGAGGGGCCTCTTTCGTCGTGCCGCGGCCTGTCCGCGACACCACCGACTCTCGGGGCGGTCCATGAGGCCAGCAGGAGGCCCGCATGAGAGAGCTCTCATCCTGTGTCGGGCCGCGTGGTTAGGCTGCTGCGGTGAGCATCGACGCCGACGCGCGGACCGACGAGGGCACGCCGCCGGCGACCCCCGCCGCGGTCCCACGCCGCGCGCGCCGCCGCTGGCGCCGTCGGCTCGGCATCGCCGCGGCGCTCGTCGTGCTCCTGCTCGTACCGCTCGCGTGGGTGCAGGGCGCGGGCCAGGCGCGGCTCCGCACGCAGGCGACCGTCCAGGACGCACCCGTCGCGCTCGTGTTCGGCGCCGGGCTGCGGCCCGACGGCTCGCCGTCGACGTACCTGCGCCGCCGGCTCGACGCAGCGCAGACGCTGTATGAGTCGGGCAAGGTCCAGGTGATCCTCGTCAGCGGCGACAGCGGCTCGATCGGCCACGACGAGCCGACGGCCATGCACGACTACCTCGTCGCGGCGGGCGTCCCGACGGGTGCGGTCGTGCTCGACTACGCGGGCTTCGACACGCACGACACGTGCGTTCGTGCGCACCGCGTGTTCGGCGTGGACGCGGCGGTCGTGCTCACGCAGGACTACCACGTGCGTCGCGCGGTCTTCTCGTGCTCGGCCGCCGGGATCGACACGCAGGGCATCGGTGTCTCGTCGGCGAGCGTGCGGCCCGAGCAGCTCACCCAGTGGCGGCTGCGCGAGGTCCCGGCCTCGTACAAGGCGTGGTGGGACGGCCTCACGGGGCGTGACCCGGTCTACCTGGGCCCTGCGGAGACGGGCGTGCAGGACGCCCTGCGCGACTCCTGAGACGATCGGGTGTGCCCGCGACAACCTCCGCCTCCCCTGACCAGACGCCTGACCCGACCCCTGAGCCGACCCCCGCCGAGCCCGCCGAGCCCGCCGTCGAGCGGCGCGACACCGACCAGCTCCTGGCCGACCTCGCCACCAGGCTCGACGCGAGCGGCGTACGGCTCGTCGCGCTCGACATGGACGGGTCGCTGCTCGACGACGCCAAGCAGATCCCCGACGGGTTCTGGCCGGTGCTCGACGCGCTCGTCGCCCGCGGGGTCGTCGTGTGCCCCGCCTCGGGTCGGCAGTACGCGACGCTGCGCGAGCAGTTCGGGCGCGACGACCTGACCTACGTCGCGGAGAACGGCGCGATCGTCGTGCGGCGGGGCGAGCCGGTCGCGGTCGCCGGGCTGGCCCGGGCGAGCGCGCGCCGGGCGGTGGACCTCGTGCGCGGGGCGGTGCGCGACGGCGCCGACCTCGGCACCGTGCTGTGCGGCGTCCGGTCCGCGTACGTCGAGCGCACCGACGAGGCGTTCCTCCAGCACGTGCGCCCGTACTACCGCCTCCTGCAGGACGTCGACGACCTGGACGCCGTCGACGACGAGGTGCTCAAGGTGGCGGTCTTCGACTTCGGCCCGGCCGAGCTCGGCGCGGGTCCTCTGCTCGCACCGCTCGACGGACCGGACCGCGTGCTGGTGTCCGGGACCCACTGGGTCGACGTCATGGGCCCCGACGCCGACAAGGGCCACGCGCTGCGCTGGCTGCAGGCCGAGCTCGGGATCTCGTCGGCGCAGACCATGGCGTTCGGCGACTACTTCAACGACGTCGGCATGCTCGAGGCCGCCGACTGGTCCTTCGCCATGGCGAACGCGCACCCCGACGTCCGCGCGATCGCGCGCTTCATCGCCCCGTCCAACAACGACGACGGCGTCGTCCGCACCCTCCGAGCCGCCTTCTCCCTCCCCTGACCCCGCCCCACGCGACCGCCACTCACCCCGAACCAGCGGCTGCTCCGGGAATCCACCCCGTCGGCCGGAGCAGACACAGCGTCACGCAACGACCCAGCGGACACTCCGTGACTCCAGCCCGTCGGCCGGAGCAGACACAGCGTCACGCGACGAGGCAGCGGACACTCCGGCCCAGAGCGGCTGAGCCGGAGCAGACACAGGGTCACGCGAACCCGCGAACACTCCGGCCTAGGAGCGACTGAGCCGGAGCAGGCGCAGGGTCGCGCGACGAGGCAGCGGACACTCCGGCCCCGAAGCGGTTGAGCCTGAGCAGGCGCAGGGTCGCGCGACGAGACAGCGGACACTCCGGCCCCGGAGCGGTTGAGCCTGAGCAGACACCGGGTCACGCCAACCAGCGGACACTCCGGCCCCGGAGCGGCTGAGCCTGAGCAGACACTGGGTCACGCCAACCAGCGGACACTCCGGCCCCGGAGCGGCTGAGCCTGAGCAGACACTGGGTCGCGCGACGAGGCAGCGAACGCTCCGGCTCCGGAGGGGTTGAGCCGGAGCAAGCGCTGGGTCGCGGGGTGGAGCGGCCCCTAGGGTGGCGATGTGACCGGGGTAGCGGGGTCACTGTGTGGGTCGCGGGGTGATTGGGGTCGCGGGTGATGGGGGGTCGCGGGGTGGCTGGCGGTGGTGATGTGGCTGGCGGTGGTGATGTGGCTCCGGCGGGCCGGGGCGGGCGGCTCGTCGATCCGCAGGACGTCGCCGGGGTGCTGCTCACTCCCGGCGCGAGCGCGGACCGGGACCACCACACGCTCGTCGCGCTCGAGGCGGCACTCGCGCCGCTGCCCGTGCTCCGGATGCACTTCGCCAACCGCGAGCGCGGCAACCCCGGGCCGGAGCGCGCCGAGGCGGCGATCCCCTACCTGCGCGAGCGCGCGGACGCGTGGGCGGCCGAGCTCGGCGTCGAGCCGGGACGGCTCGTGCTCGGCGGGCGGTCGTTCGGCGGGCGGATGGCCTCGATGGCCGTCGCGCAGGGACAGCCCGCCGCCGGGTTGCTGCTGCTCTCCTACCCCCTGCACCCGCCCGGCAAGCCGGACACCCTGCGCATCGAGCACCTCCCGGACGTGGACGTCCCCACTCTCGCCGTGAGCGGTCAGCGCGACCCGTTCGGCACGCCCGACGAGCTCGCGCACCACCTCGCCGCGATCCCCGGACCCCTGCGCCTCGTCACGGTCCCCGGCGACCACAGCCCCGCGGACCCACCCGTGGTCGCCGCCGTCCTGGACTGGTTCGGCCGCTCGCCCGCCTGACCCGCAGCCGGCTCACCCGCCGAGAGCGTCCGACGAGCGCGTCCGACGAGCGCGTCGACGAGCTCGGCAGTCAAGGGCGAGCTCGTGCGTCTGGACTGCCGAGCTCGCGCCCGACTGCCGAGCTCGACCGCTGAAGGCGAGGAGTCGGGCACCTAGTGCCGGGCACCTGGTGCCGGGCGAGGCGCAGGCCGGTGAACGGGTGGGTCAGGCTGCCAGGGCGCGGTCGAAGGCGGCGAGCGCCTGGGGGGAGGACAGCACGAAACGCACCAGGGCGATGCCGTGAGGCCGACCGTCGGTGCCGCGATCCTGGTCGGTGCCCGCCTGCCACGCCCGCACGGAGTGCACCGCCACGTCCGCGACCTCCTCGACGTCCCACCCGTACGCACCCGCGCTGATCGCGGGGAACGCGATGCTGTGCGCGCCGACGTCCACGGCGACCTCGAGCGAGGCCAGGAAACAGGCCGCGAGGGCGGGGGTGTCGCGCTCGCCGGCGTGCCAGTTGGGTCCGACCGTGTGCACCACCCACCGCGCGGGAAGGTCGAAGCCGTCGGTGGCCACGGCGTGCCCCACCGGGAGCCCGTCGGGCAACCGGTCGGCGCGCAGCTCGCGGCAGGCGTCCAGCAGCCGCGGGCCGGCCGCGGCGTGGATCGCCCCGTCGACGCCCCCGCCACCGAGGAGCGAGGAGTTCGCCGCGTTGACCACGACGTCGACGTCCTGCTTCGTGATGTCGCCCAGCACCGTCTCGATCCGCATGTCCCCATCGTCACCGAATCGGCCCGATGTGCACCGGTCAACGGTCCCACCGAGGCTGTGATGCCGGTCGCGGGGCCGCAGACGCGACAAGGCCCCTCGGACGCTTACTTCCGAGGGGCCTTCGCCGGTGTCCAGGCTAAGTCGCTGCAGCGCCCGTCCGGGTGAACGACACGCGAACTGTCCACAACTTTGATCCACAGGCCTGTGTTCAGCCCGTGTTCATGCAGGTCGGCCTGTGCATATCGGTGTGGAGCAAAGTGTGGATAAAGAAATCTCCCAGAGCCTCTTGCGGGCCCGTTGCGGCAGGACTAGACATCTCACATCGGCCTCGACGGATCGGGAACCGACAGGAGAAGGCCCCCTCGGGGGACGGACCTGACGGGCTCGGGACGACGAGGTCGGGCCGACCGGAGAACGGGCGACCACACCGACGGGGAGACCCGAAGGCTCGCGGATGACGCCGCGAGGGTTGCTCCGGACCGGAAGGCTGATCGCAGTCCCCCGCCCGCGGCGGCCCGGTTCGCCGGAACGTCGGGTGTCGGGTCGGAGCCGCACCGTCAGAGCGGCGCCGTCGCACCACCGGGCCCCCGGGCTCGGAGCCGGCAGGCTCGAGAGCAGCGAGGTCGACGCACCGCGAGGCGCGTGGACCGCACGGATCACGCACCGCAAGGCGCGTGGACGGAGCAGCTCGCGAGGCTGATGGCACACGGACCGCACGAGGCACGGACCGCAAGGTCGGTGCACCGCATGGTTCGCGGGTGTCGACACGGTCGACCGGGTCCGCCCGGAAGGCCGACGGCCTGGGATCGCACGAGAAGGCCCCTCGGACGCTTACTCCGAGGGGCCTTCTCCGTGCTGCCGTGGGAACGACGCGGCCGTGCTGCCGCGGACGCTACGGGGCCGGCTCCGGAACCGACTCGAGCAGGATCGTCACCGGGCCGTCGTTGACGAGCTCGACCGCCATGTCGGCGCCGAACACCCCGGTGGCCACCTCGAGCCCGCGGGCGCGCAGGGCAGCGACGACCGCGTCGACGAGCGGCTCGGCGACCGGTCCGGGCGCGGCCGAGTTCCAGGTCGGCCGACGGCCCTTGCGGGTGTCGGCGTACAGCGTGAACTGGCTGACGACGAGCACGGGCGCGCCGACGTCGGCGGCCGACTGCTCGTCGCGCAGGATCCGCAGCTCGGCGACCTTCCGCGCGATCAGCTCGACCTGCGCGGCACCGTCACCGGGCGTCACCCCGACGAGCACCACGAGCCCCGGCCGGTCGATCGCCCCGACGACGGCGCCGTCGACGGTGACCGACGCGCGCGTCACCCGCTGCACGACAGCCCTCACAGGCAGGGCTCCACGGAGCCGACGGCCTCGCCGTGACCGAGCACGGCGGTCGCCCCGATCGGCGCGACGAGCGCAGGGTCCACCCCCGCCACCGCAAGCGCGGCGGCGAGTACCGCGGCGCGGGGCCGCGCGGAGCCGTCGGCGATCTTGATCGCGACCGCCCCGCCGTCGGGCAGTCCCGCGGCGTACACGCCGTCGGCGCCGTCCTTCGCGACGAGCCCCGGGACGGCCTGCATGAACCGTGTCGCGTCGCGCCCGGTCCCGGCGACGAGCCACGGGTGCGTGCTCATGGCCCGCGCCACGCGTCCCTCGGGAGTGCCCGCGTGCCCGGAGTCGTGCGGTGCCCTGCCGAGGTGGCCGAACGAGCGCGCGAGGCCGACGAGCGTCGTCGAGAACAGGGCGGCGCCGCAGCCGTCGACGGTGGTGTGCTCGACCGGCACACCCGTGAGCTCGGCGACCGCGGCGTGCAGCGCGCGCTGCAGCGGGTGCGTCGGCAGCCGGTACCCCGCGACGGGCCACCCCGCCGCGACGCACGTCGCCAGCATCGCCGCGTGCTTGCCGGAGCAGTTCTGCGTGATCGGCTCACGCCCGTTGCCCTGCTCGCGCCACGCCCACGCGGCCTCGGGGTCGAGCGGCCAGTCCGGGGTGTTGTCGAGGTCCTGCTCGGTCAGGCCGTGCGCGGCCAGGAGCGCGCGCACGCCCTCGACGTGCCGAGCCTCGGCGTTGTGGCTCGCGCACGCGAGCGCGAGCCACTCGTCGTCCAGGTCGAGGCCGTGCCGCAGCATGCCGACGGCCTGCAGGGGCTTGAGCGACGAGCGTGCCCAGATCGTCGCGTCGGGGTCGCCGAGCGCGAGCCGGACGTCGCCGTCCGGCGCCAGCACGACGAGGTGCCCCGTGTGGACGGACTCGACGAGCCCGCCCCGGACCACGCGCGCCAGCGGCACCGCGTCACGCGAGATGTCGCCGTGACCGGCGCCGGCAGCCCGGCCGCCGTCGTGCGCCGCCACGCCTCCTGCGGCCCCAGGCTCCGGCCCGGACATCACCAGCCGCCCGACGACCGACCCGGTCCCGGCCGCCGTCGCGTGTACGGCGCGACGGCGGGCCGCACGTCGACGAGGTACACGATCGCCGCGACCGCGGACAGGATGCCGAGGAACGGCAGCAGCTGCAGCGGGGGCATCGCGATGAACGACAGCAGAGTCGCAACCCCGAGGATCGCGAGCCAGAAGTTCTTGGTGCGCTTCCCGGCCGCCGGGAACGCGTTCGCCGGCCGGCGCAGCAGGTCGACGAGCGCCCACACGCACAGCACGAAGATCGCGAGCAGGAACAGCAGGTACACGATCCACTGGAGGCTTCCGACGATTCCCACGCGCCGAGCCTACGGGCCGAACGCCCCACGCGCAGTCACCTGTGCACGAGCAGGGGTCACGCGGGCGCCGGGACGGTGCGCAGGTCCTACCAGCCGGCCGGTGCCGACTCCGCGCGTCACGGGACGACGCGCAGCCCTTCGGAGCGTGCCGCCGACGCGAGGTGCTCGTCCCACGCGACGACGACCAGCTCGTCGGACCGCAGCAGCAGCGCCGACGCGAGGTGCAGCGCGTCCGCGGCCCGCAGGGCGTGGTA
>PJTO01000644.1_pt1 | contig 10311 bp, 7 predicted proteins | sample 1512101 | NCBI WGS metagenome assembly PJTO01 (sample SAMN08177690, study PRJNA422409) | Soil metagenome, whole genome shotgun sequencing project.
CGTCAGCCTCGATCTCGGCCCGCGCACCGAACTGGAAATACAGGAAGCGCGGCGCTCCGAGATTACCGCCGAACGCTTCACCCGCCTCGATCGAACTTTGCTGACATCGCTCGATGAGCAAGGTCTGGCGCCGGCCTGGCATCGCGATCCTGCCGAGCAGGGCCTGCGCGCGGCGCGCCTTGGCACGCTAGCCCGCATGGGGCTCGCACTTGAAGAGGAGAAGGGGCGCTACCGCCTCGATCCCGATATCGAGAGTACCCTGCGGACCATGGGAAGGCGCGGCGACATCATCGCCACCATGCATGAGCGCCTGAAAGGACGCCCGGAACTGGCGCCCCACGACTACGCCATCTTCGAGCCCGGCACGGACCGCGCCATCGTTGGGCGTATCGAGGCTCGCGGGCTCTCCGACGAGCACCGGGATCGCCATTACATGATCGTCGAGGCCACCGACGGCCGCACCCATTACGTCGACCTTGGACACGAACTGGCGGACGGTGCCATGCAGGGGCGGTTGGTCAGGATCGAGCAGACGCGCTTCGGCACTCGTATTGCCGATCGCAATGTCGCCGAAATCGCTGCTGCCAATGGCGGAGCCTACAGCGCCGCGAAGCACCTTGCTCATGACCTTACGGCCACCCACGAATATGCCCAGGCCCATGTGCGGCGTCTTGAGGCTATTCGGCGGGCGCAGGGCGGGGTGGAGCGCCATCTAGACGGCAGCTGGACGATTCCCGCAGATCATCTTGAGCGGGTTAAGCAGTACGAACAGCGCTTGAAGCAAAACCGTCCGGTCACCGTGGAAGTTCTGGCCGATCGGCCCTTGGAGCAACTGGTCCAGCATGATGGGCCGACCTGGCTCGACCGGCAATGCGTTGCGAAAGACCCCGAACAGCTTCAGGGCCGAATGGGGGGCGAGGTGCGCGGCGCACTTCAGCAGCGCCGGCAATGGCTGATCGAGCAGGATCTCGCCGAGCAGGAGGGCAGCACGGTCCGTTTCAAGGCGAACCTCCTTGCCAACCTTCAGCAGCGCGAGCTTCGCCGCGTGGCTGGCCAGCTCTCGGAGGAACTGGGCATTCCCTTCGCGGAAAACCGGCATGCCCATATCGAGGGCATCTATCGCCGGGCCGTGGAGGTCGGCGGTGAGAAGTTTGCCCTGATCGAGAAATCGCGGGAATTTACGCTGATGCCTTGGCGCCCCGAACTGGAAAGGCACCTCAACCAGCAGGTGTCGGGGATCATGAGGGAAGCGGGAATCACCTGGCGGCGCGGGCTCGATCGCGGTGGGCCCGAAATCTCATGATGGTCACGAGATGCCGCGGAAAGTACCCTGCGTGCACCAGAGAGTATCTTTCTCGACGGCTGGCCGGCTGGCATCCTGGCGGGCATGCAGACGCGCAAGACCCGCCATCAGCTTTACCTGCCCGATCACCTCTCAGCGCGCCTCGACGCGCTGGCCGCGGAGCCGAGCAATTCCAAGACCGCGATCATGACCGAGGCGCTTGGCACCTGGTTCGAGCGCCGTAAGGATGTCGAGGCCGAGCGCCAGTTCGGGAAGAAGCTGGCGCAGCAGGTGAGGGCGGTCGAGCGGATCGAGCGGAGGCTCGATTACCTCACCGAAGTGGTCGGGCTCTTCGTACGACATCAACTGACACTGACGGCGCACCATCCGGGTTTCGATGCCGCGACCCGAAAACTCGGCCAAGCTCGATATGACGCCTTCGTCCGGCTGGTTGGGGAGCAGGCCGCTCGAAGCGGCGGCGAAAAAGCGGGTGAAGGTCAGATCCCTGGCAAAGGAGCGAAATGATGCACGAAGAAAGGTCGCGGGCAATAAGCAGCAAGCACGTCCATCAGCCGCTGACCGAGCCTCTGGCCGTTCGAATTCCCGAAGCTTGCCGCTTGACCGGGATCGGACGCTCGAAGCTCTACCAGATGATTGCCGACGGCTCTATCGAGAGGATTAAGGTTGGCGCGATCACTCTCGTGCCAATGCGAACCCTGCGGCGGCTGATCGAGCGACCGTGATTGGGACATTCTGCTCGGTCGGCTTTGGCGTACCGTAGTTTTGATTCCAGACTGTACGCAGGCGCGAACGACAGTCCGTTGGCGCCGAAATAGTCCACCTTCACGGCCCTCGATTCACTCCCAAAACCTGCCGCCCGCTCATTTCCTCTGGTTTCTCAAACCGCAGGAAACGGTATCATGAGCAAAGCGGATCGACTGGTCTTTTTGGTTAGGATTCATAGTGGGGGCCTCTAACTGAATTGCGTCAAGTGGCCTTTTGCGAACGCAGGGGTTCGATCGAGACTCGTCGCTGCCCTTGCAGATGGGCCTTGATCGCGGGCTCTACCGAGACAGGTGGAATTTCCACAGTCGGCGACTGTGTCCACGATGGGTGGGTAGCCGCAGGACGATTTCTATGCGATTTGCTGCCGCTTCGTCGGGGGGCGGGTTTCAGCCGACAACTTGAAATTCACTAAGGGGGGGGGAATGTCGACCTTTTATAATGGTATTGAGAAGCGCGCTCGCGGAGCTTGGGCTATTCATCACGCTCAGAAGACCGCTGCGACTGTAAATGGCTCTGCTGAGTTCTCAGCGCTAGACACAGCCGGCAAAGCCGCTTCACTCCTTTCACAGCTCGCTGCAAGCGAACAGATTACCATCGAGAAGACGAGGGTGGACGCGCTTGCGAAAGCGGCGGGTTTGAATGCGCGACTCGAAGTGCCGGCACTTCTTGATCTGCTGGATGCGCGAAGATTGATATCTCGATCATCTGTTGGCGACGTGGAAATTTTGGGCCTTTCGAGCAGCGCGACTGTCGCGCATGCTGCCGATTTGTTTGACGACTTGGAACCTACTGAGGAAGAAAAGGCAGCAATCGCTCTGTCAGAGGTGACGTCGAGCGCGCCGCAATCGGCCGCAAGAGTAATAGAATTCATAGGCGACGAATTTAAGCTATCTAAATCTGCCAGAGACAATCTAATCGAAAGGTCTGAAGTATTTGGATTTGTGGACGCGGAGGGGGCTGGAGAAGACAAACTGTTTTTCAATGGCAACTTATTTCGCCGTGATAATTTAACAAAAACGGCGCGAGTGCTCGGCTCGTTGTCGAGTCAGGAAAGCGCGCTCATCACGTCGGTCGATCAAATGCTTGCGTCAAAGGGATGCATGACAGTGGGCGACGTGGAGCAAAAACTGGGATTGAAACTGTTCCAGAAGCTAATGGCTGCCGGCATGTATGATTTGAACATGGTGGCCAACAACTCGGGAGAATTCGGATTTGTCACCCGCCCGGCGGCGTTTCACAAATTCAACGATCCGGTGGCGGATGATGCGTTCGACCTAGCCAAGGCTTTGGTGGCCGCTCTGACATTCGGGATGACGCAAAGCGAAAGCGGGCGTGGTAAGATCGAAATGATCAGCGCTTTGCTGAGAAAGCTCATCAACGGAGGCATCGTGGGGCCCGCCACAGCGATTGGTGAAGACTACCGAGTGCTCGAGCACAAAGGCGTACTCAAATTGACCCCGGGCCCCAAGTATGGATTTCTGATGAAGCTCTTGAAGAAGGACGTGGGCGAAATGGCCCTCGCGGTCCTCACGACTGGAGATACGGCTGCCGACGTCGTCGACCGCCCCCTGCCGGGCGTGCTGAGTGGATATACAGGCCCGGAGCGAACCCGGTCGCAGTTCCGGAATAAAAAGCAGACGCCGCCGAGCCGAAAGGACACGTTTGACGTGCTGAATGCGCTTAGAACAGGGGGACTCTGATGTCAGATCAGCCGCGGCCCGGCGCTAAGGGGCTGGAAATGGAAGAGGCGCTGCGAGCCTACTTTTTTGAAGCCGGCTATTTTGTAGTTCGAGGCGTTCCTTTCCAACTCGATGGCGAAGATGTAACCGACATTGACTTGTGGCTGTATGAGCGGCCGGCAGCCGCCACCCGCCGACGCATTATTGTCGATATCAAGAATAAGAAGTCACCTAAAGCTACCGAACGCATCATCTGGGCGAAGGGCCTTCAGGCTGCTTTGGCTGCAGACAGTGCAATCGTGGCCACAACAGACAGGCGAGTTTCGTCACGGCGTTTGGCGAAGAGCCTTGGCGTCATGTTATTTGATGGCGAAGCGGTGTCCAAAGTGTCTTCGGCTAAAAGGATATCAGCGTATGATGGTTTAAGTTCGTCGGAATTCGACAGCGCTATTAAATCAATTGATGAGTCTCGTCGAAATGCAAACTGGAGAGTTTCTATCAACGAGGCACGGGCATCCCTGTTGACCGGTCTCGGTGCGCACTCTGGCAATAGGTCTCTGGTTGCGTTTAATTTCTTTGCTCATGAAGCAATTTCCGCACAACCCGCATCACACCAAGCTCAATTCGCTCTGCGGTTGGCCTATTTAACCGCAGCTTTGGCTATGGTTAGTCTTGATTTCATCATTGCCGAAAATGCATTTCGTTCGAATGAGGAGCGTAAAGCAGCTGTTTTGAACAGTGTACGTTACGGTCAGGCTGAAATTGTCCCCCAATTGTCAGCCGTCAATACCGCTGTCGGTCTTGCAAGAAAATATGCGGTAAACGGTGCCGCAGTGGCTCGTCAAATTGACCTTGGTTTTCAGGCAGACGCCGATGCCATTCCTGCGGACATAATATCCGACTTTGTCGCTAGGGTTTCGACAGGAGATCTCATGTTTCAAATCGCACGGGAACTTGAGAGTGCCTCCAGCAGTCGGAATCTGCCAGGATTTGATGCACTTTCGGCAAATGCCAAATCCACTTTGGGCGCTTTTCTAGATTTTAGTAGCTTATCACGGGAGGCGTTCGCGACGAGTTGGCAAAACAATAGCGGTTCGCATTCTATCCATCCCTCCTCGGAGGACTCCGTACTTCCGTCGACAGATCCGGTGTCGGAAGCTCTCCAACCACAGATTGAATCTGGGACCGAGTCTGACAATGCGGGTCCATTATTCGCGGATAAAAACAAGTAAATCGACGACGATACCGGAAGTCCGGCCCCAGCGGGCAAAGCGATGTAACGCAGCGATAACCGCGCTTCACGCATATCTCGGTCAGACCGGCATCAGTCCTGCAACGGGGTGTTCGCCGGTTGAGAGAGCAATTTGGGCGCTGAACGGCAATGAAGAGTCCAGGCAGGAGGCGGCGTCCGGGATGGAAGAGTCGTGCTTACGGCGGGTAGCGTAAAGGCGGCAATTCGCGAACCAGATCCAGAACCTCTAATTGGGATCGCGTTAACGCAGTCCTGACTAAATTTCCTCATTTAACGAAGCAAGTTGTAGCGTGATCGAATTGACGAAAGCGCTGCGGTCCCCAATAACTTCATCTACACAGGGGAAGGCGGGCGGGCCGCACTTCAAGAGAACGCTTCGAAGACATGATCACAAGACATAGTGGAGCCGCTTTTCTTGGCTGACGCTCCAAACCCTTCGGGCACGCCGCAGCAGGAACTGGAGGAAGCCCTCGGACTGGTAAGGCGCGACCTCTCGAAACTGGAGGTCAACCTTCGTGTCGCCGATCACACCGTAACCACGGAGTGCGACAAACTGACGCTTCGTCTGCACTATCCGGCGTTCCGTCAAGGTAAGCCGATGGTTTCAGAGCTTATCGACGCGGTGTCGATGCACGTCATACACTTCTGCCTGCCTCGCAAGGACGTTGCGGCGGTCTACGACCTGTATGGCAGCGTAGAGGTGGAGGAGTTCACCCAGCGGGTCGAGACGCTGCGGCAGGAAGCCTACGATCTCTTCAAGAGGGCGCACTTGGCCACCAACCGAAATGGCGAAGCAGGCGAGCTCATTCTTTACCTTTTGACTGAATGGCTGCTCGGAGCTCCCCAGATCATCGCCAAGATGTCGCTGAAGACGAACACTGAGATGCCGGTACATGGCGCCGACGGCATTCATGCCCGATACTGCTCTGAGACCGGCCGTCTCTTTGTCTACTGGGGCGAAGCCAAGCTCTATCAAGATGTCGGCATGGCCATCGCGGAGGCGGCGAAATCAATCGTGGAGTCCTTGAAGGATGAGAAGCTCAAGCACGAAATCGGGCTTGTAAGGCGGTATCTCGACCTCTCCGGCCTTTCAGAAGCCGGCAAGAAGGCGATGCTGGCCATGCTGGATCCGTTCGGAAAGGGCTACCCTGACAGACATGATGTCATCTCATGCTTGATAGCGTTCGACTTCGACGCCTTCGCGGCTGCTTTGGCGGCAGAAGATCCCGAGGAGGAGTTCTGCAAGCTAGCGCGCACTAAGCTCGCGGAGGTAGGCCCAAAGATTGCGACCGCGCTGAAGGGCAAGGGTATAGCGCATCAGCCGGTGGAGATGTTCATCGTGCCTGTTCCATCGGTCGAGCGACTGCGCGACCTCTTCCAAGACAAAATCGGGTGGAAGAAGCCGCTCATGACCAGAGCAAAGAAGAAGATGCCGATTAAGAAGAAGACTCCGGTAAAGAGGAAACCTGCTGGGGGTAGCAAGGGAGGCGCGGCCTAATGCAGGAACTTGCAAACCTCATCTGGGCAAACCCCCGGTTCCACGACACGGCGGCTCATGCGCACAGGACGTGGCTGGCTCGAGAATTGCAGAAGCCACTCGAGATGGAAGTGACGGCTGACGATGCAGTGCGGCTGATGCAGGCGGCGGCAGTGCTCGCCTGTTCCGAAGACCCGGGACACCGTCGGCAGGCCTATCGCACCGCCACGATGACCTATGAGATCGTCGGAACGAACCAACTGCCAATGCAGCAGGCGCTCAGGGTGGTACTCAGTCGCCTCGGAAATTTCCCTGCACTGCAGACGCGCGACGACGTCAGCGCGGCCGGCGGTGATCTGCCGCTTGACCTTGTGCTCGAGGAATTGTCCCTCTCTGCCGAACGGGAGGTTCATCTGCGAGATACGCCCGTTATGCTCACCGGTTTCCAGCATGAACTCTGGACCAAGCTCGGAGAAGGCCGGAACTTGGCGGTCGCCGCGCCGACGTCAGCCGGCAAGTCCTTCGTGCTTCAAGGTCACCTCTCAAGGGTCTTTGAAGAGGATGACGACCATACCGTCATCTATCTGGTGCCCACGCGCGCGCTCATCGCGCAGGTCTCACGCGACCTCGCCGACATATTTGCCGGCACCGAAAGAGCGCCGGAGATCATTACCGTGCCGCTCGACGCGGAACAGCATGTTCCGAGCCGCTCGATTTTGGTGATGACCCAGGAGCGTGTGCAGCTGATGCTTATGCATCATCCCAATCTCAGCGCCGACGTCGTCATCGTCGACGAGGCGCACAGCATCGCAGATCGTGGACGCGGCATCCTGCTTCAGTGGGTCATCGACGATCTCTTACGGCGCAACTTTGACACTCAGCTACTTTTTGCGAGTCCAGGCATCCGCAACCTTGAGGTGTTCGGCCGAACCTTCGGCTTGGGAGACGTCGAGGCAATCCCTTCCAAGGAGCCCACGGTTGCACAGAACTTCCTCATTGCACGCGTAACATCCCCGATCCGCGGCGAGTTCTCGGTGTCCAGCGTGGAGCCTGGTGGGGAGGAGTCGCTAGTGGGCGAGTTCGCGATCGGCCAAACGCTCTCTTCGAAGAAGGACAGGCTTGTCCATATCTCGGCGGCGCTTGGCAAGGGTGCGCCGAGCATCGTCTATGCCAATGGTGCGGCCGAAGCCGAGAACATTGCTCTTCAGCTGCACGAACTGATGGCGGACAGCGAGTCGACGCCCCGGCGGGAGGCCGTGGCCCAATTGGCAGCTCAATCGGTCCACTCGTCCTATGTGCTTGCACAGACGGTTCGGCGTGGCGTGGCTTTTCATTACTCGAACATGCCCACGCAGGTCCGGCAAGCTGTCGAGGACGCGTTCGCTGACGGCAGCGTGGACTTTCTCGTGTGCACAAGCACCCTTCTCCAGGGAGTTAACCTGCCCGCGAAGAACGTGTTCATGTGTCGGCCGGAGAAAGGTAGCCGTCGTCCCCTTGAAGGAACCGACTTTTGGAACCTCGCTGGTCGGGCTGGACGTCTGCGCCGGGAATTTCAAGGCAACATCTTCCTAATCGACTACGACGATTGGCAGGCGAAACCTCTGGATCAACCGAAGGACAGTGTGATTGTCCCTGCGCTTGAAGCGGGAGTAGTCGATCGACTGGACGATCTTGTTGCGACGATGCAGGATGATCAAAGCTACCGCCGCGACGACGACTTGGAAACGATGTTCGTCCGTCTACTTGACGACCATTCCCGGGGCGAGCTCCCGACAACGCTTGCGCGGCTAACGACTGCAGGAGTCCCCGACGCCTCAACTGAGCGGGTCCGGGAAGCTCTGGACACGGCCGCAAGTGTGCTCACTCTTCCTGTAGAGGTCGTTCGACAGAGTCCAAATCTATCTCCGCACCGGCAGCAATCGCTCTATGCCGCGCTGTTGCAGGCGGCAGGCACCGATAAGTCTACCGTCCGGCACCTAATCCCGGCGCATCCGCGGGATGCGGGCGCTTATGCTTCCTATGCAGCAATCCTTCAACTTTGCCGAACCAACTTGCTCGGCATCACTGATCGGCGACACGCCTATTACGCGCTAATGGCCGTGTTCTGGATGAAGGGAGATCCGCTTCCGCAGATTATCGAGAGTTCGATCCGGCGCGATCCGAGTAAGAAGACTAACACGATCATCCGCGATACGCTTGATACCATCGAGAAAGTGATCCGCTTCGAGGTCGTGCGTCTTATGACGTGCTACTGCGCTGTGCTTTCGACCGTGTTTGAAGCGATTGGCTTTCCAGAGCTGTCGAAATCGATTCCAACCCTCGCCCTTTATCTCGAGGTGGGGGCATCGGACCGTACTATGATCAGCTTCATGGGGCTGGGTCTTTCGCGCGTTACTGCCGCAATCCTCAACGACGCGACAGCAAACAAGACCATGACCATTTCCGAGGCTCGGACCTGGCTGAGGGATGCGCAATTAGAGGCCTACGAGCTGTCGCCAATATTGATCGAAGAGGTTCGCCGCTCCATCCGATGATTTATCCGCTGCACTATCAAACCAGGCGACAACCGATGACCGGTCCTGATGCAAGCCTACGTCTGCCGCGGCGCACTGAATTGGCGCAAACTGGTCACGAGTTGCCGAAATAGCGGACGGACCGCACTTGGGTTTCGAAATTCGACGGCTGAACGGCAAGAATGGGTCGCTTTTGATAGAAGTGATCGTAGTGAACAGAGTGTCTGGGATTTGAATCAGCCATTGGCTTGGTGCCATGACTTGATCGATTACCAGCCTGCTTTACCGCCGGGTGACCGAGCTTGAGGCCCAGTCACCTTTCTTGTCGGAGCGATGTGGCGCAGCGGAGGAACGACGCCTATAATGTGAAACCGCCGTCGATGGTGAGGCTTGTCCCGGTCATGAAGCGTGACTCGTCGCGGGCCAAATACGACACCAACCCGGCGATTTCTTCAGGCTTCGCCACGCGCTTCAGCGGACTCATCTCGGACAGCATGTCGATTGAACCCGCGTTGATGTCGGTGTCGGTAGGGCCCGGCTGGATATTGTTGACCGTGATTCGGCGTGGCGCCAGGTCCAGCGCGACGCCCTTGACCATGGCGGCAACCGCCCCCTTCGTCATCTGGTACACGCTCGATCCGGGAAATCCGGTGCGGATCGCGACATTGCTGCCGATCGTGACGACGCGGCCCCCATCGACGATGTGCGGCACCGCCGCCTGGATCGAGAGATAGACGCCGCGGACGTTCACGGCGAGCATGCTGTCCAGTTCATCGAGCGTGACGGCCTCGATCGTGTTCATGCGAAACAGCCCGGCATTGACGAGAACGAGGTCGATCTTTCCGAAGCGATCGACGAACTGCGCAACGGCCGAGGTGAGAGCGGCGGCATCTGCGCTATCGGCGCGGATGGCGAGAGCTTCTCCCCCTTGCCCGACGATGGCCTCCACCAATGCGGCGGCCGGCTTTTCGCTATTGGCGTATGTGAAACCGACGGCATAGCCGTCCTGCGCCAATCGCTTGACCGCGGCGGCACCGATGCCGCGCGATCCTCCAAAGATGAGGGCAGTTTTGGAAGGTGATCCGATATTCATGGTAATATCCTTTTCTTGAAAGCGATGAGTGGCCGGATCAGGGGATCAGCAGCAGCTTGCCGGTGGTTGAGAGGTGGCCGGGTTGGTCTGAACAGGGATCGGCGACGGCTAAGTGGATCGTCTGCCGGTTGTTTCCTCGAACTGCCGATATGGGGCGTCATGCAGGGAGGGCGTAGCCCGACCGGAGTGACGCCCCATATCGGCGGCCAAGTTCATGCTGCCATCGCCA
>PJTO01000645.1_pt1 | contig 10301 bp, 6 predicted proteins | sample 1512101 | NCBI WGS metagenome assembly PJTO01 (sample SAMN08177690, study PRJNA422409) | Soil metagenome, whole genome shotgun sequencing project.
ACATTACGGAAGAGCTGGACAAATATTTCCTGGTGACCCAGGACGTGAATACGACCGTACGCAACATCGAAGCGATGGCCAACCAAATTCTTGCTGGAAAATAAGGATGTACAAATAGAACTTGCGGGGCCCCGGACTTTAGGATTCGGGGCTCCCGAATCCGGGGTGTGGACATGAGGCGACTGCTGCAAAAGGACGGTACCTGGGCGCTAGTACTGCTTTTACCGAACTTGCTTGGTTTTGCAATTTTTATTTTATTTCCGATTCTCGCAACCTTCTATATCGGGTTCACCGATTGGAATATGGCCAACAGCATGGAATGGGTCGGATTCGACAACTATATCGCGCTTGCGAATGATGAAATTTTTATCAAGGTACTTATAAACACGCTATATTATAGCCTGGTCAGCGTGCCGGTAGGCATCGTGATTTCTTTGTTTCTGGCGGTCTTCCTGAATCAGAAGCTGCGATTTATGCGATTTTACCGCGCGGCCTTCTTCATTCCGGTCATCTCGTCATTTGTCGCGATCGCCGTTATCTGGCAGTGGGTCTACAATCCCGACTTCGGACTGCTGAACTATTTCCTGGGCTTGCTCGGGATCAAGGGGCCGGCCTGGCTGACCAGCGCAACGTGGGCGATGCCGGCCATTATTTTGACAACCGTGTGGAAGAACATGGGCTACAATATGCTGATTTTCCTGGCGGGGCTGCAGGGGATTTCCGAAAGCTACTATGAAGCGGCCGATATCGACGGGGCGAGATGGCATACGAAGTTCAGGCATATTACGGTGCCGCTTCTGTCGCCGACGACGTTCTTCGTCACGATCACTTCGATCATCGGCTCCTTCCAGGTGTTCGATGCGGTGTACTTGATGACGCAAGGCGGACCGGCGAGAGCAACCTCGGTGCTGGTCCACTATATTTATCAAACCGCGTTCCAGTACCTGGAGATGGGATACGCAAGCGCCATGGCCTACATTCTCTTCTTCCTGGTGCTCGTGGTCACGATGATTCAATTCGCCCGGCAGAGAAAATGGAGCATTTACTAGGGAGGGGTTGCAGTGAAACGGCATATCGGGATCGGAATCGCTTCCCATCTTGTACTGATCGTCGGCTCGCTGATCATGTTATTTCCTTTCATCTGGACTGTCAGCACATCGTTGAAGGCGATTAATGAAGTATTCGTCTTCCCGCCGATGCTGCTTGGCGACGAAATCCGATGGGAGAACTATCTGAAAGTTTCGGAGCGGTATCCGTTCTTCCAATTTTTCTTGAACACGCTCAAAATAACAGCAATTGTCGCTGTCTGCCAGCTGCTGACCAGTTCCATGGCAGGGTTCGTGTTCGCGCGGCTGAAGTTCAAATTTCGCGACACGCTGTTTGCTTTTTATTTGGCGACAATCATCATCCCTGTGCAGGTGACGATCATTCCGACCTTCTTCATGATGCGAACGTACGGCTTGACGGATACGCATTGGTCGCTCATTCTGCCGGGTGTCGTGTCCGCTTTCGGCACGTTTCTGATGAGGCAGTTTTTCCTGAGCATCCCGGGCGCGCTGGAGGAGGCTGCCAGAATAGACGGCTGCAATCCGTTTATGATCTATTGGCGAATTTTCGTTCCGCTGTCGAAGCCGGCGATCGCAACATTGGGCATCTTCATCTGCATCGGCGTATGGAACGATTTCCTCAATCCGCTGATCTTCCTGAATACGACCGAGAAGATGACGCTGACGCTCGGCCTGGCTACGATGCAGGGGTTGTATTCGACCGACTGGCCGACGCTGATGGCCGGAACGACGATCAGTCTTGTTCCGATCATCGTCGTATTCCTGCTTGCCCAGGACGTATTCGTCCGCGGTGTGACGCTGTCCGGACTGAAGGGTGAATAACGCGGATTGGAAGAAAATGAAGTTATTCGATTGAAGGGGGAATGTGAAGTGAAGAAAGCAATACTTGTTCTGCTCGCGTCCATCCTGATCGGCAGCATGCTGCCGGCACAGCCGGCTCACGCCGCCTCCCAGCTGACGGTGGATCTGTCCCAAGTGATCGGTCCGGTTACCCATGCCGCAGGCGGATCGCTGTTCGGCGTCATTGAGAATCAGCCGGACAACAATCTGTTCCTGCCGCTGCGGGCCAAGGCGTACATCAACCCGGCCGTCGCCGGTTACCAGCAGCCGTGGGGCGCGGCGATTCCGGTAGCCCAACGGCTCGCTCCGTCCGGTAGCCAAGTTACGATCCGATTGGCGGATTGGTACACCGGCTGGTATGACTACTCGAATTTGACCGACTGGTTCAACAAGCTGACAACAACCGTCAATGATGTAAAGGCGTCGGGCATTACGAATGTGTACGGCTATGAGCTGTGGAATGAACCGGACGGCACCTGGAAGGGCAAATATGTCGGCATGATCGATTACAGCGACAGCTATGTGGAATTTACCGTTCAAGTGCCAACGGCCAAAGCTTACAGCATGACGATCCGTTATGCCAACGGCACAGGCGCTGCTTCCACGCACGCCGTGAGCGTGAACGGCGGGAGCGCGGTGACGATAACTTATCCGAATACCGGCGGATGGCTGGCCGGCGGCAATCCGAGCCCGGCGTCGCTTGCAGTCAACGTCAATCTGCAAGCCGGCAGCAACACCATTCGATTCACCAAGGGTTCGACGGGTTACGCGGAGCTGGACTATATCGATATTGCCGGCGGCAGCCCTGTCCGCTATGAGGCCGAGAATGCGGTTGTGAATCGCGCGTCCGTATTCAACAGCGGTTACGCTTCCTCCAACGCCTCCGGCAATTTGACCTTTAACGAGTTTTTCAGTCAGACGTATACGAAGCTCAAGCAGCTCGACCCGGCTGCCAAGGCGATCGGACCGTCGCTGGCCGGCTACAGGCATAACGCCATGCTGGATTTCATGGCCTATCAGAAGTCGAAGAATACCGTTCCGGAAATCGTATCCTGGCATCAGCTGTTGAATGAGAACTTCACGGCGAATCATAATGATTACAGGGCGATTGAAGCGTCTCTAAGTATATCGGCGCGTCCGATTTCAATTAACGAATACAGCGGTGCGGGCTGGCTGAATGACGAGGGCAAGCCAGGTGTAGTAGCGCCGCTGATCGCCAAATTCGAGCGGCTTCGTGTCGATACGGCGATGCAGAGCTACTGGGATGTACCGAATCCGGGCAGACTGGGCACGCTCTTGGCGAACAACACACAGCGCAACGGCGGGTGGTGGTTCTATAAGTGGTACGGCGATATGACCGGCAATATGGTCAGCGTAACACCGCCGAATGTGAACGATATATTGGCCGTCGACGGATTTGCCAATGTGGATGCAACCCGCAAGTATGCCAGCGTGCTCTTCGGCGGTGTGACAGACGGTTCTGTCAATGCGGTCATCAAAAATTTCCCGTCCTTCTTCGGCGGCAACGGCAGCAAGGTGCATGTGCGCGTGGACTGGGCGCCGTTCGTCAACCGGGGAACGGTTGTGAATACGACGAACACGCTGCTCGAGGGGGATTATACGATCAGTAACAACCAGATCACGGTAGCGATGAGCGGTCTGTGGAACAATGACGGCTATCGCATTTATATGACACCTGCCGATCAGCCAACGAATGTGTACGAGGCGGAGGACGCTGCGGTTAATCGCGCTAATATTGCCTCCGGCTCCCAGACGTCGGGCGGCAAATATGTGGCTCAGATGGACTTCAGCGACAGCTACGTCGATTTCTATGTGAAGGTGCCTGCGACGAAAACGTACACGATGACGATCCGATATGCCAACGGAACGGGCGCGAATGCCACGCATGGGCTGGCTTATAACGGAGGTCCCTGGTCGACGGTGACATACCCGGCTACCGCCGGATGGGGGCAGTTCGGAACTGTTAGCGTGAATGTGAATTTGACTGCAGGCGATAATATTATTCGATTGGCCAAAGGAAGCGTCGGTTTCGCCGAGCTCGACAATATTACGATTCAGTAATCCGCCGGGCGAACGACAGCCCCCGCCGCTCCCTGCCGGGAGTTGTGGGGGCTGTCGTGTTGGCGGTGCTTGCTCCGCTACGGTCTGTTCTCTTTGATCTCGGGCATATGAATGATGATTGTCGTCCCTTTGCCCACCTCGCTGTTCAATTGAAAACGAGCTCCCTTGACGAGCGAAAGCTTCTTGAATGGATTCGTGAAGCCCAATCGCTCATTGCGGCCACGCAGCAGTTCTTGTTGCTTTTCCGGAGGAATCCCGATGCCGTCGTCTTCTATCGTGATTTTGATATGCTGCTGCTCCCGCTCGACAGCAAGACGCAGCGTCCCGCCATCTCTGCTTTTGGATATCCCGTGGTGAACGGCATTTTCCACCAGCGGCTGCAGCGTTATGGCCGGAATGTAGGTTTGAATCGTCTTGTCGATCTTATATTCGATATGAAGCCTGTCTTCGAAGCGCAGTTGTTCGATTGCCAAGTAAGCCATCACTAATTCGATTTCTTCCTCCAAAGGGATGAGCGAATGCTGCTTCTGGTAATCCAGCTTTCCCCGGAAATAGGTAGCGAGATGTCCCAATGCAGCTCCGGTTTTCTCCGGATCAGACCAACTTAGCTGAATAATCACATTAAGTGTGTTGTACAGAAAGTGCGGATTAATCTGAGCATAGAAGTAGCTGAGTTCATGCTCCACAGCCTCCTGCGCCGACTTTTTCATTAATAATAAGGACTCGACCCGCATCTCTAATTCCTTCAAATTAACAGGCTTCTGCAAGTAATCATTGGCCCCTAATTGGAAAGACACAATCAGGTCAGACAATTGTCCGGATGCCGTTAATATGATAACAGGCAAATCTACCAAGTCTTGCTCCTGTCTGATCGTTTTGCAAACCTCATAACCCGTCATATGCGGCATCATTAAATCTAAAATTAACAGATCGACCTTTTCCGTCTCAATGATGTCGAGCGCTTCCTGCCCGCTGCCTACTGCAATGACGCTGTAGTGAAGCGACTGAAGCATATTAATAAGCACCTTCAAGTTGGCAGGCTCATCATCTACAACTAATATCGTATACGGTTTCGATCCTTCCACTTTCGCAGGCAGGATAACTTGCGGCTGCTTCATTTCCCGATTTTCCATTTGGGCAGACGCAACTTGCTCGATCATCTCGCGATTTTCATTATGCCCGAATCGCTGCTCGCTTGTAGCCAGCGGGATCGTGAAGGTGAAGGTTGAGCCTTTGCCGATTTCAGAAGTTACCCAAATCTGTCCGCCTGCCCGCTCCACAATTTGCTTGGTAATGCTCAATCCCAAACCAAGTCCTTCCGATTCCCTGATCCGGCTGCTTTCCACTTGAAAAAACGTTGTAAATATGAGGTCTTGATACTCTGGAGCGATACCCGGTCCCGTATCCTCAACCGATATATGCATCTGTTCCTCCAGAATTCGAGCCGAGATCGTAATCGTTCCTTGCTTGGTGAATTTAATCGCATTGTAGATCAGGTTGAAGAAAACTTGCTTCAGCTTCTGCTCGTCGGTGTAGACAAGCGGCAAGTCCGCCGGGATCTTGTTGATCAATTGAACAGGCGAAGCGGGCGGCATGACATAGGCAATCTCGGCGAGCACTTCTTCGACAATCCGGATGTCGATCGGCTTGGAGGTAAACGACACCTCGCCATGCTTTATTTTAGAAATAAATGAAAGATCCTTGACCAAGCCCGCCAATCTTCTGCTCACCGAGTGGATCAATATAACGTTTTCTTGCTGTTTCCTTTTTAAAGGCCCCTCTACACCTTCCAGCAGCGATTGGGAAAGGTTCATAATACCGTGGAGCGGGGTGCCGAGCTCATGCGAGGTTTTGACCAGAAATTCATCCTTCATCCGGTCGAACTCCAGCAATTCATTGGACAGTTCCTCCACCTTGTTGTATGCCTGCTGGGAACGGTGACTCAACAACAGCGCCAAGCTCATCACCATAATGAGGAACAACAGAAGCGACGGTATCTCGATATCCACTTCAAATAACAGAACAATGGCAAGCAGAGCGCCATAGAGAGCGAACGTATACACCACGATCAGCACATAGTTGGACTCATCCGTTTTTTGCTTGTAGGCTTTCAGCAGCAGCATAAAAATATACACATAACCGATAGCGGTAGTCCCTGAAACAATGAGTTGAATGAGCGGAAATGAAACCTTTGCTATGAGATCAACAGTTATGCCTAACACGCATACGGCCAAGGCTTGAAAACCTAGCATAGCGCTTAATGAAACAACGATCCTCTTGCTGGCGGACATATTGAAGAAGTGATACACAAATAGCAGGAAAAATAATACGAAAAGTGTGAGTGAAATCGCTTGTGTAATGACTTGCGAGGTTGGGCTGAACCCCGGAAATATCAAGTAGATCCATCTTTCGTTGATCGTCGAAATATGCAGCGCCTGCGCCAAACTGAACAGACTGAAATACAGCTCATACCGGAATCTCCGTTTATGCTGCAGATAGGTCGTGAAGTATATGAATGAAAACAACAAATAGCCGGAAATAAGAAAGGCTTCAATGAATTTATCGCGGCCTTGCTTTGCCAATATTCGCTCGGCTGGACCGAAATGAAGCGAACTGACAATCCCGCCGACCGCATAGTCATGATTGGCAACGAGTATAACAAGCTCTATTTGTTTGTTTTCGCTATTTTCCAGCACAACATACTTTTTGTAATCGAAGCGATATTTCTCCGCGTTTCCTGAAGGAACCCCCGCCGAGCCCAGCTCTTTCCCGTTGATGTACACTTTATTGGCATTGCGAATCGTATTCAGCTTTACCCCGTAACGGTCATCCTCCGGAACATGAATAAGCAGGCGATAAGTGCCTGTTCCATAAGGAGTAGCATTCTCGGCGATATAGCGATCCCACGCTGCAGGTACCGGAATGGATTGACGCTTGTTCTCGTATTGTTCAAAGACATCCTCGTCCGGGCTTGGCACGATTAATTCATCCGGATAGAAATCCCACTCCCCATCCAGCGCAATGACTGCCTCGCTTTGCCGATCCCATTGCTGCAAGGAAAGAACGCCGTTGTGGGCAGCGAATGCATTGGAGTCGAATACACCAAATGAACGAAGGACATAGTAGGTTGTCAAGAAAGTGATGGCGATCATGATCAGGGAGAGGCTCATTGTATTTTTCACATGACCACTTCCTTTCCGGTGAGAGCTCCACAGTCAGTTTATCATGGACAGCCCCTTTTAAAAATAGCTTAGCATTAAAGCTTGCAATCTGAGATGGCAATTTCAAAAGGCCGCCCTGGGGCGGCCTTGGTTTCTATGCAGCATTTCGCCGGTGTGGAATTTTACTTGGCCGCTATCGCCTTGCGCACGATCGGCGCGACCTTGGTGCCGAGCAGCTCGATCGACTTCAGGATCTCGCTGTGCGGCATGGAGCTGATGTCGGTATGCAGGAAGAACCGGTTGAGCCCGAGATGCTCGTGCAGCAGAATGATCTTCTCGGCGACGTATTCGGGATCGCCGACATAGAGCGCGCCCCGCAGGCTGATTGCGGAATCGAAGCTTTCGCGCGTGTAAGGCGGCCAGCCGCGCTCGCGCCCGATGCGGTTCATCTGGTCTTGCGTCGGCTTGAAGAACAGCTCGGCCGCCCGCTCGGCGGAATCGGCCACGAAGCCGTGGGAGTGCGAGGAGATCGGCAGCTTGTTCGGGTCATGGCCGGCTCGCTGCGCGGCCTCCTTGTAGAGGCGGACGAGCGGCGCGAACCGCTCAGGCATGCCGCCGATGATCGCGAGCGCCAGCGGCAAGCCCAGGGTGCCGGCCCGCACGACGGATTCGGGCGTGCCGCCGCTGGCGATCCATACCGGCAGCGGGTCCTGCACCGCTCGCGGATAGACGCCGAGATTGCGGATGGCAGGGCGGTGTCCGCCGGGCCAGGAGACCTTCTCGTGCTTGGCGATCTCAAGCAGCAGCTCCAGCTTCTGCTCGAACAGCTCATCATAATCGTTCAGATCATAGCCGAACAGCGGGAATGATTCGATGAATGAACCGCGTCCCGCCATAATTTCCGCACGGCCGTTCGATAGTCCGTCCAAGGTTGCGAACTGCTGATATACGCGAACCGGGTCGTCCGAGGACAGCACCGTTACCGCGCTCGACAGGCGGATTCGCTTGGTCATTGCGGCGGCGGCCGCCAGCACGACGGCAGGCGAGCTGCTCGCATAGTCCGGCCGATGATGCTCGCCGATCGCATATACGTCCAGGCCGACCTGATCAGCCAGCACCATCTCGTCGACGGCCTGGCGCAGACGCTGCGCATGGCTGACAGGCTCCCCTACTACGGGATTGGGCGTCGCTTCCAGGAAGGTGCTGATTCCGATTTCAAATTCATTCGTTTGTATGCGCATTGCACATCGCCTCCAGTCTAATCACTAAATATACTATACATTATAATGTATCTAAAGTAAAGTAAGTATAATTGGTTTTCCTTGTAACATCGCCCAAACCAGTGTATATTATATTGAGAATGATTATCATGGTCGGTAGAGGCCGGGGAGTGATGGGGAATGGATAATGAGCAGCTGTATGATGTGACAATTATCGGCGGAGGGCCGGCTGGGCTTTTCTCTGCTTTCTATAGCGGGTTAAGAGAGATGAAGACCAAAATTATCGAGTTTCAGAATCAACTGGGCGGCAAAGTCCATGTGTACCCGGAGAAGATCATCTGGGATGTGGGCGGGCTGACGCCGACTCCAGGCGCCAAGCTGATCGAGCAGCTGGTCCAGCAAGGACTGACCTTCAATCCCGATGTCGTATTGAATGAGAAGGTGGAATCGATCTCGAAGAACGACGAGGGATTGTTCGAGCTGCATGCCGCTTCAGGCCGCATACACTACTCCCGCACGGTGATTGTTGCCGTAGGCGGCGGGATTCTCAAGCCCCAACGGATTGAGATTGAAGGGGCAGAGCGGTTCGAGGTGACCAATCTTCATTATACCGTGAAATCGCTTGGACAATTCAAGGATAAGACGGTTGTCATCTCCGGCGGCGGGAATGCGGCGATTGACTGGGCGGTGGAGCTTGAACCGTTCGCGCGCAAAATTTATCTCGTGTACCGCAAGGATGAATTGAAGGGACATGAAGCGCAAGTAACGCAGCTGAAGAGCGGTACGGCCGAAATCTTCCTGAATACGTCGATAACCAAGCTCATTGCCGGATCGAATCAGGATGCGGTCGAACAGGTGGAGCTGACGAATACGGAGACCGGAGAGATGCGGACCCTCGCGGTGGACGATGTTATTATCAATCACGGCTACGAACGCGAGAGCGAGCTGCTGAAGAACAGCGGCCTGAATATCGATTTGAAGGATGACTTCTATGTAGCGGGCACGCCCGGCGGCGAGTCGTCGGTTCCCGGACTGTATGCGGCAGGCGACATCCTGATGCATGAGGGGAAGCTGCACCTGATTGCAGGCGCCTTCCAGGACGCGGCCAACGCCGTCAACAAGGCGAAGGTCTACATTCAGCCTGACGCCAATAAGTGGGTCATGGTATCCTCGCATAATGATTTATTCAAGGAGCGGAATCGCGAGATTGTGAAGCAATTGGTCTGATGCGTTCACCTTGTCCAGCTCCATTCATGGAAGGCGCCTGCGGGCGCCTTTTTATCATGCGAGAGGCCGCTGCTGTTATGCGAATCGATTGCATCTTCGCGCCGTGAAGCCAATACCCCAATTCGGCATCCACTTATGATATATTTATCAATAACTTGCTTATGGGAGAGTATGGATTCATGAGGCTGTCACTGCATACTTTGATTTTGCTGGTATCTCTTCTGTCTGTTGTGCTGACGCTTTCCAGCAGCATTACTTCCGGTTACCGGATCAGCGAGCAGACTTTAATGGAGAACACTCTGGAAACGAATCGGGTTTATGCGCAGAAGCTGGCGCGAACCGCCGAAACTTACTTCCAATCGACAATCCAGACATTGGAGCGCAGCGCGGAGCTCCTGTCGCATCATATGGACGACGCGGACGAGCTGCTGGCCGAGGCGGAGCGGCTCAAGCTGCAGACGAACACATTCAATTCCGTGACGATTGTTGCGGCTGACGGCATTATCCTGGCGACATCGCCGCAAACCTTGAACGTTGTGGGCGAGCTGCTGAATTCCGACGGCGGCCGGCAGGCGCTGCAGGAGAGACGGCCGCTCATATCCAAGCCCTATCTGTCTATTACGAACCGATTGGTCATTTTCGTCTCGCATCCGATCTTCGATGATAGCGGCACTTATCTGGGCCTGGTCGGCGGAAGCTTGTAC
>PJTO01000652.1_pt1 | contig 10090 bp, 9 predicted proteins | sample 1512101 | NCBI WGS metagenome assembly PJTO01 (sample SAMN08177690, study PRJNA422409) | Soil metagenome, whole genome shotgun sequencing project.
GACCCGCTCGCGAGTCCAGCGGTTGCCGTGTCCCGTCACCAGCCCGTTCCGGTTGAGGATGCCGGCGATCAGATCGTCATTGGCGATGAGAACCAGTTCGCGCACGGCGGCAATGATGTCGGCTGAAGTGCTCTTGCGCTGTCCCTTGCGACGCTTGGGCAGCCGCAAATCGGTGTGGATGCCGCCGGCCCAGTGAATCAGTAAAACGATCTCGGATACGTCGTCGTCAATATCGGCGATCACCTCCTGGATGAGGGTGCGCACGATGCGCTTCTTCACACGCGTATCGAAGTGCGGGGCGTTCCACACGGCTTCGAGTTCGCCAGCAAGGTCATCGATATCCTTGAGCGGCGGCAATGGCGGATGCGTTGCCGAGGCGTCGTGCGCGACAATCCCGGCTTCCACATCGCCTACACGCGTGAGGGCGCGGTTCCATCGCGCTTCCAGTTCGGATGCCACCAATCGGTTTTGCGGGTCGGCGGCATCGTATTGCCGAAAAGCCCGGTCGGCTGCGTAGCGTACTGCCTCAAGGTCGCGCATCAACACGTCACGGACCTGATCCCGGCGGCCGGCGGCCTGTGCTTCGGCCTCAACCGAGGCGGCGATCGCTCCGGGTTCAAGGACTTGCAATAGCGATTGCTTGATCGCATCGTCGACCCGCAATCCGCCGAATGCGATGCAGCGAGGCTCGCCGTTGTCGAGCAGGTCCCTCCAACAGGAATATCGTGGGATATCATGCCCGGCGCCGGCGTATCTCACCGTCAGCTTGCGTCCGCACCGTCGGCAACGGATGAGCCCGGCGAGCAGGGCGTCGCCATGCTTGGCAGCTCCATGATGCCGACTGGTGGGAACATTATCGCTCACCATCTTGCGGATATCCTCCGAGCGCTCCCAGCTCACGTAGCCTTCATGCGAGCCAGGGATGAGGCCAGCCACTCATCCCGTGCTTTGCGACGGCTACGCGATCGCATGGTGGTGCCATCATATCCGGTTGCAGCACGGCTTTTACCATAGGCATAGGCTCCCCCGTAGATCGGGTTCTTGATCATCCGGTGAATGGTAGCATAGCTCGACCTGCGCCACACGACATCGCCGTTGTTGCGCTTTGCGGGCAGATCCAGCCCATGCTCGATGAACCAGAGCAGTGCCTGCCGTGCGCTGCCAAGTTCGGCCACCTTGTCGAATACAAGGGTAATGGCTTCCTGAATGCGGCGGTCGGGATCCTTCTCGATCCGGTCGCCAGCCTTCACGAAGCCCACCGGGGCGGCAACGATCAGTTCGCCGCGGCGGGCCTTCTCGTAGCGGGCCGAGAGCGAGCGCTGGCGCAGGAGATCCAGCTCATACTCGTTGAGGCTACCCTTCAGGCCGAGCAGCAGCCGGTCATTGCCCTGGCGCGGGGCGTACACGGTCTCCTGGTCGATCAGAACCGTATCGACAACCCGGCACATCTCGATACGCTGCTGCCAATCGCGGCTGTTGCGTGCGAAGCGTGAGACTTCTCGCGCAGCGACCGCGCCGACCTTGCCGAGACAGACCTCGGCAACCATCCGATCGAACCCGGCGCGCGTCACACCGCCTGCCGCCGATCGGCCAGACCGTCTCGATGTGCGACCAGCCCAGCGCTGTGAGACGATCACGCATGGCGTATTGCAGGGCGGTGCTCTCTCGGTTGTGGAGGACCTGATGCGCCGAGGACTGCTGCACATACAGGATCGCCTTGCGCTCGAGATGCTGCGGCCCGATCTTCTCAAAGATCATCACGCACCTCCCGCTGTTCCACGACGGGATCGTTGACGTAGTCGAGTAGCAGGCGGACGATCAGCGACGCCAATGTCTGGCGCGTCTGCGCTGGCAGCGTGTCCCATCTTGGTGCCGAGGTTATCCCGCAATTGCGGGGGCAGGAAAACAGATCTAGCTGCAACGTCTTGGACTTGTGAGCCATTGAGACCTCCCGAATGTGAGTCGTGAGGGCTCGATGCTGCGCTCAAAACCGATAATGCCGAAACCGGCTTTGCCGTTCGCAAAAGCTTGGCCAGTACGCTCAGCGCGCCGACGTCAACCTGGGGAGCAGCGCCTATGCGCGTCAGGGCGCAAGCGGCGTGGTCGAACATCCATCCAGGGATCTCGAGCCACCGGTCCGACGTCGCTCCCGTCTTGCTGCAGCGAAGTCTATCCTGACCCGCCCGCACGACCTTCTCATGAACGTGAACACGACACCCAGACCAGGCATGCCAGCGATAGAGAACTTCTCGAACTTCGGTCCCGTGGGCGTTGCGACGCCGCGTTGTTCAACGAGGCCCGACCTCACACATCCCTAGGGTTCATGACGCCGGCCGAATTTGCTTCATCGGCCGGGGTTAACCCCGGCCGATGAAGCGCCGGATTTCTTATTCTGGCTGGTGGCAGAACTAGGACAGGGTCGCAATGGCCTGCTTCGATACGCCCTACGGGCTCCGATGCACAGGCCATTGCTCAACCCGCGCTCATGCGCAACAAAGCCGCCGGACTCCAATCCGGGCTGGTGGAAACCAGGGGCTCACGTCATGACGAACAGTCAAGACGCTACGAGAAAGCCGGAGGTGCCGTCTTGTCTCATAGCGTCTCGCCTGATTCTCTCAGGCCTCATTGATCGCGTTCTTCCGGACGAATGCCGCGAAGCCGTCCATCCAGCCTTGGAAGAAGTCGTGGCTACGATCGCCGAAAAAGCCATCCTCGCCCACCATGTCGTCCTGCCAATGAATGAATGCCTCTGGCTGCCCGAAGATCGGCATGTCAAAGAAAGCTAGGGTGGAGCGCAGATGCTGCTGCGCAATGGCCGTCCCGGTTGCGCCGATCGACACGCCGACGACGCCGGCGGCGATCCCCTGCCAACTGTTGTCGCCGTAAGGCCGCGAGCCGTGATCGAGTGCATTCTTCAAAGCGCCCGGCACCGAACGATTATATTCCGGCGTGACGAAAAATACGCCGTCAGCCGATTGAACTTCAGCCTTCATGCGCCGTACGGTTTCAGCCTGGTTGGCATCGTCGTCCTGGTTGTAAAGCGGCAGGTCGCTGATCGACACGTCGAAGAACTCGAAATCCTCAGGCGCTAACCGGATCAGCGCGTCGGCGACACGGCGGTTGATCGAGCCCTTGCGCAGGCTGCCGATGATGGTGGCGATACGATAGGTCATGGGTATTCTCTTTACGTAAGTTGACGGCTCAGGACTCGATGCGTCCGCGGTCGCTTTGATAGACATTGGGGTCGAGGCCGAACGAACTCTGGTTCTGGTCGAGCGCGGAGATGCGAGCCATGTCGTCTTCGGACAGCTCGAACTCCCAGGCCGCGAAATTGTCGGCCAGATGCTTGGCGTCAGCCGCCTTAGGAATGACGACGAGGCCGGTCTGGATATGCCAGCGCAGCACTACCTGTGCCGCCGACCGGCCAAGACGCTGCGCGATCTCGATGATCGCCTTCTGCTTGAGGATCAGGCCGTGTTCCAGCGGGCTCCACGCTTGGGTAAGAATGCCCTTGGATGCGTTGTAGGCGCGCAGTTCGCGCTGCTGGAAACGCGGGTGCAACTCAATTTGATTGATGACCGGCGCCACGCCCGTTTCGCCTACGATGCGGTCGATCATGTCGACAGTGAAGTTGGCGACGCCGATCGAGCGGACCCGCCCTTCTTGCTGCAACCGCACAAGCGCGCGCCAGCTTTCGGCATACAGGTCCTTGGCGGGCTGCGGCCAGTGGATGAGGTAGAGGTCAATCGACCCGATCAGCTCCGCACTGGTGTCGAAGGCGCGCAGGGCGTTGTCATAGCCGTGCATGCCGTCCTGCAGCTTGGTGGTCACGAAGACCTCGCTGCGGTCAATGTCGAGCGAGCGTAGGCCTTCGCCCACTTCGCCCTCGTTGCCGTAGACGGTCGCAGTGTCGAAGTGGCGGTAGCCAACCTTTCCTGCCTCGCGCATTAGCGCGGGCAGCGTTCCTTCAGGCACGTACATGACGCCAAGGCCTATCTGCGGAATGCAAGCGCCATCGCGCAGCGGCAGCGTTTTCGCTGTGTGTTTCATACGATCTCCGGATAAGGCGCCCCGACGTGGCACTGGCGTGTTCAGACCAGCCCACGTGCCAAGGCATTTTATGGCTGAGCGGCTTCTAAACCGCTCAGCATGTGTCATTTATCCTGCTGCAGACTCGGCATGTCAGAAGCAATCAAAGCCGCGAGGTCCGTGACCGCGATGCCCTCACGATCATTGAACGTGCCTTCCTTTGGCCAAGACACGCCGCGCCCGATCGCGAAGGCGGCGCGGTACTTGCGCATCATGTTCTTGGGATCGTTCTTCAGCTCGTCCATCAGGAAGGGCACGGTCCATACCGACCGCTTGAAGGAACGCCCTGTTGCTGCCTCAAGCTTGTCCGCGACCTCGCTGTAGGTGACGGTGTCGCCAGCCAGGAAAACGATCTCGTTGCGGATCTTAGGCTCGAAGAACATGATTTCGGCTGTCAGCACACCGATATCGTCAGGTGTCGTCAGCGTCACGGCGTTGTCCAGGCTGCCCAGCGCGTGCACCTCGTTGTTCTCCAGATCCACAACGCCAAAGTCTGGCTCGAACAGATAGCTCATGAACATGCCGGTGGAGATGATGACCCACTCGGTCTTTTCCTGCGAACGCAGCAGCTCACGCACGTCGAGCTGGGCATCGAAGATGTCCTGGGGACCACCACGGCCGATCGCCTCGAAATCGACCCCGAACTGCCACGGGAAATACCGGGGAATGCCCGATTGCAGTGCAGCCTTGGCGAGCTTCATCGGCGTGTCGACCCCTGCAGCATAGCCAGCGCAACCTAGAACAGTGTCGTAGCGTGCGAACAGTTCGGCCAGCTCGTCGATCGTGTCATTGACCAGATCGCCCAAGACAATCTCGATGTCCGCTGCGCGGATTTCGGCGATGTCGCGTTGCTTGGCCGGATCGCCGGATTCGATGGCGCTTTCCCGCAACAGAACGCTGATCTTGGCGCCCTTGATGTCCTTGGCGCGGCGCGCCAGATTGCGCAGAACCGGCATGCCGAGTTCTCCGGCACCCAGGACGAGAATGTTGCGTGACTTCACGCCAGAGCTTGTATCAATCATCAATCTCACTCATTTCACCTTGGTCGCCCCTGATTTGGCAAGCCACCGACGAGCGCGAAAGATAGGTACATGCGTGATACCGCGATTAATTTCTTGAGCCAGGAGGACATCCTTCAGTATTCGCAGACTGTCTGCGACGGCTTGCGAGATGACGATGACGGGGTCCGCCGGGAGGTGCTAGGCCATGCCGGCAACCGCTGGTCTTTGGGAGTCATCCACACGCTAGGTGTCTACGGTCAGCTTCGTCATGCCGAGATCGGTCGGCGCATGCATCGGATTACGCAACGCATGCTCACGCGTACGCTACGGCATCTCGAACGTGACGGGCTCGTGGTGCGTCACGATTTCGATGAGATCGTGCCGCACGTGGAATATTCCCTGTCCGACACTGGGCTTGAACTGTTGGTTAGGCTCGTTCCCCTGTGGACGTGGATCGTCGAGAATGTCGATAGCTTCCGAGCATCACGAAAGACGTTCGACCGAGATCACCAAGGTGAAGAGCCCAACTGAGAAACTTCGGACCGTCCTGATTGGCCCGAACTACTGCCGTCTTAGCGGAACGACCGCTTGTACGGGCGCTAAGTCGGCTATCGAATGACATAGATGGGCGCAAAATAGCCGGACTGAAAACGCCTCGGCATCGTCGCTCGGTCGATCAACATTCCTTTCGGAAATCAGGCCATTCCGGGAAGATTTACTTAAGCGTTGCAACGTCACCATAAAAAGCATTTTCGCCGTGTTGTTGGTGTCGGCTACAGTGGGAGCGCGGCTCAGACACCGCAAGCTCGGGCTAGTCAGAGTGCAGCAATGACATATACCGCAAACGTGACTGCCGTGGACCACACAGGCTTCGCTGTATCCTAAATAGACGAAGCCGTTCGAACCGCACCGAGATTGCCAGAGGCCAGTTTTGTTAAATTAGGCAGCTAGACCACATGATCGCCTGACGCTGGGCAACCCGTCTCGTAATATGCAGTGGCAAGGTCGCGTCGACACCAATTAACACATGATCATCATGGACCTCCAGGAGGGTTTCCATGAAAGGAAATCCCTCGAGGCTGCCGGCCACGCGATAGCTGACCGTGTCGCCAATCGCAAAGGTTTCAGCACCGAAGTTAAGCTGAAGCGGGCATTCCGCCAAATTCGACGCAAAGTCATCCAAAATTCATTCCCTTACCGAAGAATATGAATAAAACTGGATCGTTGGGAGCAAGGTTTTATTTTACGTTCTCGATAACTAGAGCGATGCCCTGCCCGCCGCCGATGCACATGGTGACGAGGCCGAACCTGCCGCCAATGCGCTTCAACTCGTACATGCACTTGATCGTCAGCATCGTTCCCGTCGCGCCGACGGGATGACCGATCGACACGCCCGAACCGTTGGGGTTCACCTTCTCGGGGTCGAAGCCGAGCACCTTGGCGACGGCAGCGGCCTGCGCGGCGAACGCCTCGTTGCTCTCGATCACGTCCATCTGGTCAAGCGAAAGCCCGGCGCGCTGGAGAGCGATGGGGACGGCCTTGATTGGCCCCTCGCCCATGTACTCCGGCTCCACGCCCGCGTGGCCCCAGGCGACGATACGGGCGAACGGCTTGAGGCCGCGCTTCTCGACTTCGGATCCGGTCGCGAGCACCACGGCGGCGGCGCCGTCGTTGATGCCGCTGGCGTTGCCTGCCGTGACCTTGCCGTCCTTCTTGAACGCGGTGCGCATCGCGCCAAGCACTTCAAGGGTGGTGTCGCCCTTCACATGCTCGTCGGTATCGAACACGGTGACGCCCTTGCGGGTCTTTACCTCGACCGGAAGTATCTGCTCCTTGAAGCGGCCCTCGGCGATGGCCTTCGCAGCGCGCTGGTGGCTGGTGACGGCCAGCGCGTCCATGTCTTCGCGGCTGACGCAATGGCGCTCCGCAACGTTTTCAGCCGTGATGCCCATGTGGTAGCCGCCGATGGCGTCCGACAGGCCGAGCGTCAGCGCGTCTTCCTGCGTGTTCGCGCCCATCTTCTTACCCCAGCGAACGCCGTGGTCATGGTAGGGGACGTTGGACATGACTTCCGCGCCGCCGGCGAGCGTCACCGAGGCTTCGCCCAGCTTCATCATCTGCGCGGCGGACACGATCGCCTGCACGCCCGAGCCGCACAGCCGGTTCAGCGTCAGCGCCGGGGTGGCGAGCGGAATGCCCGCATTGATGCCGATCACGCGCGCCAGCATCTGGTCGCGCGCGCTGGTGGGCATGACCTGCCCGATTACGACGTGCCCGACCGCTTCGGCCTCGATTCCCGCGCGCTTCAGAGCCTCGGTGGCGACGAGGCCGCCCAGGTCCGAGGGCATGAACGACTTGAGCGAACCACCGAAGTCGCCGACTGCCGTGCGCGCGCCGCTGACGATGAAAATGTCTTGCAGCATAAGTGCTCCTAGCCGCCGTTTGTAAATCAATTCAGACTATGCAGAAGCATAGTTTACCAATGCGTGCATATTCAAGTCAGTCTGACAAAGGCAATATCAAATCTATACCCACGCTCACATTACTCATGATACGAAATAACTTTCGACACCGACCATACGTCCGATATCAACCGGCAGTTAGACACAAAATCTGACAAATCCTCATATCCCAACGAATTGAGAATTTCCCTAACCGCGCCCCAGACTTCGTCACCATTCAACACTGCAAGGCGCCACCTCAGTGCATCAATATGATCATCCATGAGTGATCTCGGCCCAAGTCGTAACACCGCAGATTGAATGCATTAACGATGCACCAGATCTCGGCAAACCGCGAGGAAAAGACCGAACGCCTGCAGAGCATCATAAATCCGATGCCCTGTTGCATTCGCGCGATCCGGGTTGTTCACGATTGAAATGCCCGCAACCCCTTGGAGTGAGCAGCGTTCGAATATCGCGCGGAGGCAAGAGAACTGGATCTTTCCAGTAGGATACGCATCGATGAATTGAGCTACTGCGTTGAGCGTGCTCGTGAATGCACGTTTGGGGTTGCCAGACCGTGGACTCCAAAGAAATGGCCTTTGGCGACGTAGCCACGGAAATCGATCCCGGTCTGCGGCTCAAACCGGCAACGCCCGCTTGGCGTGTCGCTTCGGCGATAGCGTCGATAGCCGCTCTCGGCGACAGGGCCCTCATTGGAGATGCTATCCGGAGGCATGGATCGGCACACGATCGGCGACAAGCTCGCCAAGAACTCCGACGAGACGTCCGTCTGCCATCTCGTCGCGAACCAGCCAATAGCGCACGAGGCCCGGTCCGTTTAGCCTCTCCTATTCACGGCGCTCGGTTTAGTGGCGGCTCTGGGCATTTGCTGCCGCTGGCGGTTTTGTGCGGACGACTGCTATTCGGGTTGGAGGGCCGGGCTCGGAGTTCTGCGGCGCTGCGGCATGGGCTACGTCGGCGCAGGCTTGAGCCGGAGAATGAGGGCGTGGAACAGGTCGGCATCCGGAGAGGCGGAAGCAAAGGCAATGCGGATGCGGCTAGCACTTTCTAAGACGCGAGCAGCCACCTTGAGCAACCGCAGGCGCAAGGTTGTAAACTCGGCGCTTGCCAGAGCAGCGGTCCTGGGCATCGCCTGCTGGATGCGCCATAGCAGCCGGTAGGCGGCAGTGTGCACGATCAGGCGCACCTGATTGGCATTTGCCGAGCGGAACGAGGTGCGATCACTGGCCAGCTGGGCCTTGTGCCGCTTGATCAGGTTCGCGGCCTGCCCGCGCGCGCAGTAAAGTGCATCGTAGATGTGCTCGGTTGAGGCCCCGGTTACCGACGTGACGACATAGCGGATATCCATGCCCAGCGTGCTGGCCTCGATCCGTGCAACGACGCGACGCTGGCACTTCCAGGTCTTTGCCCCATAGCGAGCCTGTGCATATCTGGGCAGGACGGGACACTGACGCTGGGCGCGCTTGACCGCGCAGTCATAGGCGACCGCAACAATGGCGGGATCGGCGCGCAGCATTGCATTGGTGGGCAGTGCGAACAAGTGATTTACGTGGGCCGCATCGCAGCAGGCCATGACCTCGGGTCGACATAGTGCCCGTCGCCGCGGATGGTGATGTTGGTATCGAGCCAATCACGGCGCAGGTGACGCAACAGGCGTCGGATGTGCCCCGCCGCCTCCTTTCCAGAAGGCGTCTTGCCCGTGCGCAGCAACATGGCCACCGGCCTGCCGGTCGCGGTGTCGTAGATATGGATCGGTAAGAAGCAGCGCTCGCCATGATGCCCGTTCCAAAACGAGAGCTGTTGATAGCCATGCACGACGTCGCACTTGTCGTCGATATCCAGCGTGACCGCTGTCGGTGGTGCGGGATAACTGGCGCAGTAGATGTGGATCATCGCGGCCATCATGCTGACCAGTTCGCGCGTAGTCGGTGCATTTTCCCACCGGCTCTTCGTCGGTTGGCCGGCCAGCCCCGCGCCTGATTCAGGTAGCTTGCCGAGCGCCAGGCGAAAGCCTGGATCGTCGTGCAGAGCGTCGAGATCATCGGCATCCTCTTAGCCGCACGCAATCGCGAACACACGGGCACGCAAAATGTCATCGAGGCGATGGGTCACCCGCGCTAGATCGCGCGGACTCGCCAACACAAGCCGCCAGGCGATGGCAAATCCCCATCGCGCGCTCGGCCTGTACAATCAGCAGAACATCGCCGTCCGGGGTAAGCCGGCCACCGTCCAACGCGGCTGTGATTCTCTTGCGACCGACTGGTGGGAATCCAAATTAGCTAGCGATATCATCGATCATGGCGGTGTCATCGTGCGCTCGGGTGACATGATCGTGCTGCCGACCTGCCTGCACGGCCTGGACGGCGATCTGTGGGACGATCCGCAAGCGGTGGATTTCGCGCGGCCGCGCCGGCGCACCCATGCGGCGTTCGGCACGGGTGTCCACACCTGTCCCGGCGCGCCGCTCGCGCGCAGCGAGATCACCATCCTGCTGGAAGAATGGCTGACGCGCATCCCGGTCTTTTCGCTGGCGGA
>PJTO01000655.1_pt1 | contig 10064 bp, 10 predicted proteins | sample 1512101 | NCBI WGS metagenome assembly PJTO01 (sample SAMN08177690, study PRJNA422409) | Soil metagenome, whole genome shotgun sequencing project.
AGGTGCCGGTCGGCTTCAAGTGGTTCGTGCCCGGGCTCATCGACGGGTCGGTCGGCTTCGGCGGGGAGGAGTCCGCCGGGGCGTCGTTCCTGCGCACCGACGGCACCGTGTGGACCACCGACAAGGACGGGCCCATCGCGTGCCTGCTCGCCTCGGAGATCCTCGCGACCACCGGCAAGTCCCCCTCGGAGCACCACCGCGCGCTCGTCGACGAGCTCGGCGAGTCCTGGTACGCCCGCGTGGACGCGGCCGCGACGCGTGAGGACAAGGCCCGGCTCGCGGTGCTGTCCGCCGAGCAGGTCACGGCCACGACGCTCGCGGGCGGTGCGATCACCGCTCGTCTGACCGAGGCGCCCGGCAACGGCGCGGCGATCGGCGGGCTCAAGGTGACGACCGACGACGCGTGGTTCGCGGCGCGGCCGTCGGGCACCGAGGACGTCTACAAGATCTACGCCGAGTCGTTCGTCTCGGCCGAGCACCTCGCGCAGGTGCAGTCGGAGGCGAAGGACGTGGTCGCGGCGGCGCTCGCAGACTGACGCCGCACGACGCAGGACCCCGCCGCCCTCGTCGGGCCGCGGGGTCCTGTCGCGTCCGGACAGGCGTGCGTCAGGTGGACTCGCGCACGACGAGCGACGCGGGGAGCGTCACCGCCGCGGAGGACTTGCCCTCCACGACCTCGAGCAGCAGCCGCACCATCTCCGCGCTGATCCGCTCGAACGGCTGCCGCATCGTCGTCAGGTGCGGGTTCACGGTCACGGCCACGCCCGCGTCGTCGAAGCCGCCGACCGCGACGTCGCCGGGCACGGAGCGGCCCGCGTCGGCCAGGACGACCATCGCGCCCGCCGCCATGAGGTCGTTCGCGGCGAACACCGCGTCCAGGTCCGGGCGCCGCTCGAGCAGCTCCGTCATCGCCGCCGTGCCGGAGGCCCGCGTGTAGTCGCCGTGCACGACGAGCGACTCGTCGAACCGGTCGCCGAGCTCCTGCCGGTAGCCCTCGAGGCGCAGCCGCCCACCGGGCGTGTCCATGGGGCCGGTGATCATCGCGATGCGCTCGCGACCGCGCTCGACCAGGTGACGCGTCATGGTGCGGGCGCCGCCGAGGTCGTCGGCCGCGACGTAGCCCACCTGCGACTCGAAGCCCAGCGGGATGCCGCACGCGATCGTCGGGATGTCCTGCGACACGAGCTCACGCAGCACGGGCGAGCCCGCGTGGGAGGAGATCAGCAGCACCCCGTCGACGTGCCCCGCGCCCACGTACCCGAGCATCTGCTCCTGCTCGGCGGGCGACCCGGCGACCATGAGCAGCAGCGGCATGCCGCGGGCCGCGAGCTCGGTGGCCGCGCCGCGCAGCAGGATCGAGAAGTTGGGGTCCTCGAACAGCAGGTGCTGCGGCTCGGTGAGCAGGAACGCCACGGAGTTGGCGCGTCCGGTCACGAGGCTGCGCGCGTGCTGGTTCGTCTTGTAGCCGGTGGTGCGGATGGCCTCCTGCACCGCGGCGAGCGCCTCGGGCGAGACCCAGTGGCCGCCGTTGATGACGCGCGACACCGTGCCGCGCGAGACCCCGGCCGCGGCCGCGACGTCACGGATCGTCGGCCGTCTGCGCGGTACCCCGGTCGTGTCCATCGCACGCACTCTAGAACCCCGGGCCGGGAACGGTCACAGTCCGTGGTCCCACGGTCGCCCGTGTCGCACCCGGCGGCGGTCGGACGGCGCCGGTCAGGCGGGGACGCGCAGGAGGTCCTGGTACTCCGGGTGGCGCTCGATCCACGCCTTCACGAACGGGCACAGCGCGACCACGTCACGCCCCGACGCGCGCACCTGGTCCAGCGCGCCGCGCACCAGCCCGCTGCCGACCCCCCGGCCCTCCGCCGCGGGCAGCACCTCGGTGTGCGTGAACACCACGGTGCTCCCCTGCGCGTCGTAGGCCGAGATCCCCAGCAGCGACCCGTCCGCGTCGCGCGCCTCGAACCGCTGCTCCTCGACGACCTCCACCACGTCCACCATCCGCACATCCTCACCCGCGAGCCGCGGGACCGCACCCGTGCCGGGCCTCGCGCGCCTGCACCGCACCGGCTCGCCACATCACCGAATCGTCCCGCCGTGTCGCGGCGCGCGCCTCGAACGTGTCCGGCACCACGGCTGCGCGTGCGGCTCGCGAGCAGGTCGGGTGCGACGATGGGCCCGTGTTCCGGCCGTATCGCGAAGTCCTGTCACGGCCCGGCGCTCTCGCGTTCTCCGCCGCCGGCGTGATCGCCCGGCTTCCCATCTCGATGGTCGGCATCGGGGTCGTGCTCGCGGTCTCCTCGATCTACGGGTCGTACGCGATGGCGGGCCGGGTGTCCGCCGTGCTGATCGTCTCCTCGGCGATCACCGCGCCGCTGATCGCGCGCGCCGTCGACCGGTACGGCCAGGCCCGCGCGATGTTCCCGGCGCTCGCGACCTGCGCGACGGGGATGGTCGCGCTCATCGTCGCGCTCGTCGCCGAGGCGCCCGAGCCGGTCCTGTACGTGACCGCGGTCGTCGCGGGCGTGAGCGGACAGTTCGGCTCGCTCGTGCGCGCCCGGTGGACGTACGTGCTGCGCGGGGACTCGAACGCGCTGCACACCGCGTACTCGCTCGAGGCCGCGCTCGACGAGCTCGTCTTCATCATCGGGCCGGCGGCCGCCACCCTGCTCGCGACCGGTGTCACCCCGACGGCCGGCATCGTCGTGCCGCTCGTCGCCACGGTCGTCGGCGGCACCTGGTTCCTGCTGCAGCGACGCACGCAGCCGCCGCCCACGCCGCGCCACGACGCCGGCGGTCCGTCGATCCTCGCGGCGCCCGGCATGGTGCTGCTCATCGGCGTGTTCCTCGCGATGGGCGCGATCTTCGGGGCGACCGACGTCGCGACCGTCGCGTTCGCCGAGGAGGAGGGCCGCAAGTCCATGGCCGGGCTGATCCTGGCCGTGTTCGCCGCCGGGTCGCTGGTCTCCGGCCTGCTGTACGGCGCCCGCCGCTGGGTGCAGCCGCTGTGGGTGCGGTTCGCGATCGGCATGGTGCTGCTCGCCGTGGGCGTCTCGTTCTTCTTCGTCGTGAACTCGCTGTGGGCGCTCGCAGCCGTCATGTTCGTCACGGGGTTCGCGATCGCGCCGACCCTCATCAACGGCAACGGCCTGGTGCAGGAGCTCGTCGCGCCGGGGCGCCTCACCGAGGGCCTGACCTGGGTGGGGACGTCGCTCGGCGTCGGGGTGTCGATCGGGTCGTCGATCGCCGGGGCGCGCATCGACGCGCACGGGTCGCACGCCGGGTTCCTCGTCGTCGTCATCGCCGGCGGTGCGGCCGTGGTCGCGACGCTCGCCTCGTTGCGCACGTTGCGGGCGGGCCACCGGGCGCGCCTGTCCGACGAGCTCGCGCGCGCGGGTCACACGGCCGACGAGCCGGTCCCCGACGAGCGCGTCGCCGATCGGGTGGTCGACGCCGACGGGCCGTCGGACCTGCACCGCGACACCTGAGCGGGCCCTACGCTCCTCGCGTGACCGAGTCCCGCACGCCTGCCGTGACCGTCCCGCTCGACGCCCTGACGGCGCTCGTCGCGCCGCTGGGTGCGCTCGTCGACGCGGTCCGGCTCGAGGGCGGCTACTTCGCGACCTCGTACCGCGTCACGCTCGACGACGGGACGCGCGTCGTCGTGAAGACCGCGCCGACGGACACGTCGCGGCTCATGACCTATGAGAAGGACCTCATCCGCACCGAGGCGCTCGTCTACGGCCTCGCGGCCGAGCACCCGGCGCTGCGGATGCCGCGCGTGCTGCACACCGACTTCACGCGCACGGTCCTGCCGAGCGACGTCGTCGTCGCGTCCTGGTTGGACGGCGTCCCGCAGTCGGACGCCGGGTTCGGGTCGTTCGCCGACGACGAGCGAGCGGCACGCGCCCGGCGCGACCTCGGCTCGCTCATCGGCCGGCTCGCGACCGTCACCGGGACGGTGTTCGGCTACCCGCAGTCCCCCGCGCTGCAGGCCGCCACGTGGCGCGAGGCGTTCACCGCGATCGTCGAGGCGCTGCTCGCCGACGCCGCCACGTGGGACCTCGACGTGTGCGCGGACCGGGTCCGCGCCGCGCTGGACGCGCACGGCCACCGGCTCGACGAGGTCGTCGTGCCGTCGGTCGTCCACTGCGACCTGTGGCCAGGGAACCTGTTCGTCGACCCCGCCACGGGCGAGATCGTCGGCGTGATCGACCCCGAGCGCGCGATGTGGGGCGACCCGCTCGTCGACCTCGTCGGCGCGGACCCCATGTGGGACGGGCTCGACCGCCCGGAGGACGCCGCGCTCGTCGGCGCGCTCGACGTCACCTCGCCGGGCGCGGCGGAGCGGCTGCTGCTGTACCGGATGTGGCTCGCGCTCGTCATGACGATCGAGGGCTCGCCGCGCGGCTACACGGGCGACTGGGCGCAGTGGTACCGCACGTCGAGCCACGCCAACCTGCTGCGCGCGCTGGACGCCCTCGGCTCCCCCGAGCCTGCGCGCGTCTAGCGTCGGGACGCCGGGGCGAGGCAGGCTGAGGCTCATGACCGGGACGCCTGACGCACGACTGCGCGAGCTCGCGCTGCTGCGCCGTGTCCGCGACCGGATCGACCGCGAGTACGCCCAGCCGCTCGACGTCGAGGCGCTCGCGCGCGGCGTGCACCTGTCCGCCGGGCACCTGAGCCGGCAGTTCCGGGCCGCGTACGGCGAGTCGCCGTACAGCTACCTGATGACGCGGCGCATCGAGCGCGCGATGACGCTGCTGCGGCGCGGCGACCTGTCCGTGACCGACGTGTGCTTCGCGGTCGGCTGCTCGTCGCTGGGGACGTTCAGCACGCGGTTCTCCGAGCTCGTGGGGATGTCGCCGAGCGAGTACAAGCGCCTGGCCGCCGACGACGGTGCGGGCATCCCGAGCTGTGTGGCCAAGCAGGTGATGCGGCCCATCCGGCAGTCGTCGCGCTCGTCGGACACTGCCCCGCCCTCGTCGTCGCAAGGCGCCGGTCAAGAGGTCAGGAATCGAGAAGCGGTCACCGGCCCGCGCTCCTAGCGTGGCGGTATGGACCTCATCATTCACACCACGTTCCTGCCGGCCGACGACCCCGACACCTCCCTGGCGTTCTACCGCGACGTCCTGGGCTTCGAGGTGCGCAACGACGTCGGCTACGGCCAGATGCGCTGGATCACGGTCGGCTCGCCGGACCAGCCGCAGACCTCGATCGTCCTGTCCCCTCCGGGGGCGGACCCGGGCCTGACCGACGACGAGCGCCGCACCATCGCCGAGATGATGGCCAAGGGCTCGTACGCGACGCTCGTCCTGGCCACGTCCGACGTGGACGGCACGTTCGAGAAGGTCGCCGGCGCGGGTGCCGAGGTGACCCAGGAGCCGATGGACCAGCCGTGGGGCGTGCGCGACTGCGCGTTCCGCGACCCGGCCGGCAACCACCTCCGCATCAACCAGCTGTAGCCCGCGCCCCCAGTTCGTCGCCCCCCAGCCGCCGGTTCGTCGTTCCAGCACCGGTTCGTCGCTTCGCACCAACGAACCGATGCTGGAACGACGAAGCGCGACCTGACTCGATCGGGTCACCAGCCCGACGAGGAGTCCGGGGCCATGGGGGCGCAGGCGGTGGCGCCCTTCGGGAGCGCCTCGAAGTGCCAGACCTCGTTGGCGTAGGTGCGGCACAGGCCGAAGTCGAGGCCGTGCTCGCCGAGCCACAGCGCGCCCTCGGTGGGGCCGACGTCGACCGCGAGCCCTTGCACGTGCGCGGAGCTCTCCGGCGGGAGCACCCAGCGGCTGGCCTCGCGCTTCGACCCGTACCGCTTGATCGCGGCCGCCACGAGGCCCTCCTGCTCCTCGGCGGTCCGCTTGCCCGATGTCAGCGTCAGCACCACGCCGTCCGCCTCGGCGGCGGCCTGCGCGCGGGCGAGCCGCCGCGCGAGGGTCGGGTCGAGTCCTGTGGCGACGAGCGCGTCGGAGACCGCCTCGACGTGCGCGTCGTCGTCGGTGCCGTCCTGGACGGTGTCCTGGCCGGCGTCCCCGTCACAGCCCTCGTCGTTCTGCTCGGGGCACTCGCCGACGACGCCGTCGTCGGTCTGGTCGGCCGGCACCGGCCCGACTGCGCCACGGTCGGACGCAGCCGTCGGGTCCCCCTGCTCCCCGACGGCCGCGTCCGAACGTCCCTGCCCCAGCCCGTACACCGCCCCTCCAGCGAGTACGAGCGCGACGACGAACCCGAGCCCCCGCCGACGACGCCGCGCACCCTCCTGCGCGACGGCCGCCGCGAGCATCCCGCCCGGCACCGGTGCCGACGACCCGGTCGAGTGAGCCGTGCGTGGTACGCGCGGCTCCTCACCCGCCGCGTCCCCGGCGGTGCCGGGTGCGCTGCGGTGGTGTGCGGCGCCGGCCGGGTCCGGCACGTGGATCGCTGCCGAGCGCACCGACCGGCCTGGCGTAGGGCTCGTGGCCCCGGTGCTCGTCGTCATGCCATGAGCCTCGCCGGGTGAGGCATCGCGGGGCGTCGGGCTGGGGTCGGGTCCTGGCGCGCGCGGCACCCGACCCTCGGCCGAGGCGACCCCCACCCGGCGGTGACCTCGCGCGCCGCGGGTCCACCCCAGGGTGGAGAGCGTGTCGGTCTGGGGTGCGTCGGCCGCACTGCCGCACGCGCGTACGGTGTGGCGTATGTCGCCCGCTGATCCGGCCCGCAACGCCGTGACCAGGCCGGACGCGTCGCCGTCCGGCGGTGCGACGCAGGGCGACACCGCCACCGAGGCCCTGCTGCGCTGGGGAGCACCGCCGCCTCCGGCCCTGACGAGCGCGCCCCTGGCACCGCGCGCCACGGGCGCGCAGCTGCGCAACGACGTCGGGATCGCCCTGACGGTCGGGGTGCTGTGGGCCGGCGGCCTGATGATCGCGGGCTCGTGGGACTACTGGATGCCGCGGTCCATGGCGACGTGGTGGTGGGCCGGGCTGTGGCTCGTCGTCGCGATCGCGCTGCGCCGGGCCGCACCGCGCGCGGGCTTCCTGCTCGTGACGCTCGGGTACGCGCTGACGTACACACTCGTCGTCGACGGCGGCCGCATGCAGGCGCTCGTCCACGTGATCCCACTGCTCGCCACGACGTATGCCGTGACCCGCGCCGGGGCGCTGCCGGTCTGGGTCGCGGCGCCGGTCGCCGCGGTGACGGGGGTGGCGCTGCAGGCGGGCGTGGCCAACGCGGCGTGGGGGCTGAGCACGTTCGACTGGCACCCCGTGCTCGACCTGTCCTCGGCCGTGCAGCTCGTCGCGCTCGTCGTCGCCTCCGCGGTGATCGGGGCGATGGTGCACCGGCTCGCGCAGACGTCCGCGTCGCTCGCGGAACGCAACGCGCAGCTCGTCGCGCTGCAGGAGGTCCGGGCGCGGGAGGCGGTGCTCGACGAGCGCACGCGCATCGCGCGCGAGCTGCACGACGTGGTCGCGCATCACGTCTCGGCGATCGTCGTGCGCGCGCAGGCCGCCGACCGCGTCGCGGACGCCCAGCCCGATGCGCCGCGCGAGGCCGTGCGGTGGATCGCGCAGGCGGGCCGCGAGGCGCTGGACGCGATGCGGTCCGTCGTGCGCGTGCTGCGCACGGGCGACGACGAGTCCGCCCCCTACGCCCCGACGGCGGGCCTCGAGTCGCTGCCCGCGGTCGTCGGACGCGTCCGCGAGGCGGGTCTGGACGTGGACGCGACCCTGCCCGCTCCCCTGCCGGCGTGCGCACCCGCGGTGGGGATCGCCGTGGTGCGGGTCGCGCAGGAGGCGCTGACGAACGTGCTCGTGCACTCGGCGACGACGACCGCATCGCTCACGCTGACCGCGGGGGCCGGCACGCTGCAGCTCGTCGTGCAGGACCCGGGCCCACCCCGGCCCCGCGACATCGGCGGTGGCAGCGGCCTGCTGCACATGCGCGAACGCGCCGTCGCGGCGGGCGGCACGGTGACCGCAGGACCCCGACCGGGCGGCGGCTGGGCCGTCCACCTCACGCTCCCCCTGGAGGGCCCACGTGGCTGACCTGACCCGCGTGGTCGTCGTCGACGACCAGCCGACGATCCGCCTGGGCCTGCGGATGATCCTCGACCACGAGCCGGACGTCGAGGTCGTCGGCGAGGCCGGCGACGGCGCCACCGCGCTCGACGTGGTCCGCTCCACGCGGCCCGACGTGGTGCTGCTCGACGTGCGCATGCCCGGCATGGACGGCGTCGAGGCCACCCGCGAGATCCGCGCGGACCCGCTTCTGGGCGACGTGCGCGTCGTCGTGCTGACCACGTTCGACGACGAGGAGTACGTGACCGGTGCGCTGCGCGCCGGGGCGGATGCGTTCCTGCTCAAGGACACCGAGCCCGCGACGCTCGTCGCGACCGTGCACCGCGTGCGCGCCGGCGAGCAGGTCCTCGACCCGAAGGTCACCGGCGTCGTCGTCGGGCAGTGGCGCGCGTGGAGCACGGGCCGCCCCGAACCCACGACGAGCGGCGGCCCGGCCCACGCCGTCGCGAGCCTGACCCAGCGCGAGCGCGAGGTCCTGATCGCCGTCGCCCGCGGCGGCTCCAACCCCGACGTCGCCGACCAGCTCGGCGTCGGCGAAGCCACCGTCAAAGCCCACGTCCACGCCCTGCTCCGCAAGCTCGGCTGCACCACCCGCACCCAACTCGTCGTCACCGCCTACGAATCAGGCCTCATCACCGTCGGCCACTAACCGCTCCAGACCGATCTGAGTGCGGTACCCCCCGGTCACTCGGCGGATGAGAGCCGCGCGTAATGTCGCCCGCTCACCTGGCCACGAGCCAGCATGGCGGGTGAATGTGGCTGCCCTTCATCACCCCCTGCCGCCTCAGTCTCCGACGCGGTCATCGGCCGCTCGCGACTCATCGCTCGACTGGAAGACGACGAGCGCAGCCGCTGCGGCGCGGACGACCGTCGGCCAACGCGGATCCGAGAGGTAGTCAGCGTCAGGGCGCTCTCCGAGCTCCTGAAGCATCGGCCAGAAGGCCGCGTGGAGCTCAAGGAGCGACTGCACCTCCGCCGGATACACGAGCTCAGGGACCGCCGACTGCGGATCGGGAAGAACCTCGCAGTCGTCATACAGAATGTGCACGCTAAGCGTCAGATCATCGAAGTACTCAACACCCTCCTCGACTCGGCCCCAACACATGCGCTGATAATCCGGATCGCTCAGGGCCTGCAGCGCGCCGATCACTTCCATGCGCATTTCCGGATACCGCACCGCTCCATCTACGGAATAATCCACGAACTCCATCCTAGCCACTCTGACAGAGGAATGTGCGCCCCGGGATTGTCTCTGAGCCTTCCGACAATCGGCTTGCCGTCCCGACCGAGAACCCGGCCGCCGCTGCGGACTACAACGTGGTCAACTCGCTGGCTGGGCCAGGTTGAGCCTGAAACTCCCACGTCGATGCGAATACCGTTCGCCTTTGGAGCGGCAGGGTCAACCCATCGACGCCCGATGCCCTTGACATTCGCAACACCCTCGCCCCATGCGCTCGGCACCTTTGCTGCACCCTGTTCGAGCGCGGACAGAGCTCGGACCCCCGACCCTGCGATAGGAGCCCTGCGGGGAAGGAATTTGAGAGCCCCGCGCATCCCGGCCCGCGCGGCTATTCGCACGCCACCGAGGCCGCCAACGAACATGAGCGCAATATCCGGAGCCCAGTTGCCAATCTGGTACTCCACCTCGTACAGCACGTTGCCAGAGTTGGGGTTTCCTATCCGGGGCAATGGGATATTGACGGCGCGGGACCTCATCATGCCCTCGGTCATCTCGATCGCCCAGTCACCCAGTCCGGCGTACTTGGACTGCAGCATGTTGACCGCAGTGAGCTCCCCGTTCTTGTCGCACCCGACAGCCCGAAGCGCAGACACCAGGCCGCTGGGCGGCGCCGAGGTTGCAGGTGGGCGCTTGGCCAAGGGGCCGCGGCCGCCGTCGTAGTCGTCGTCGATGCGAGGTGTCAGTCCGCTCGGGTCGGAGTACGTCGTGGGGTTGTTGTTGGCGTAGGCGTAGGCGTTCCACTGTTGTGGGTCAGCCAGGTC
>PJTO01000669.1_pt1 | contig 9739 bp, 10 predicted proteins | sample 1512101 | NCBI WGS metagenome assembly PJTO01 (sample SAMN08177690, study PRJNA422409) | Soil metagenome, whole genome shotgun sequencing project.
AGCAGCACGCCAAACAGCGTGATGCCAAGGCCGGCGCCCAGTTCATAACCCGTGCCTTCCAGCGACCCGGCTGCACCCGCCTTGTCGGCTGGTGCGCTCGACATGATGGCGATGGACGAAGCCGTCAGGCCAATGCTGAGGGCAAGGCCCAGACTGCCCATCAAGGCAATGACGCCCAGACCCGGATTATGGAAATCGCTCAGACCAAGCCCGGCAAGGCTGGCGGCAGCGATTACGAGGGACAGGCTGGCGACGGGCCGCAGGCCCATAGTGCCGACAGCATAGCCCGCCACCGGGCCGCCAATGGCCGAAGCGATCACCAGCGGCATCATGAAAATCCCGGCCTCAAGCGGGGTCTTGCCCACAACGAATTGCAATTCCTGCGCCACGGTCAGTTCGACACCGGCCAGCGCGCCGGTCACCACCAGCGCCATGATGACACCGGTGGAAATGGCCGGACGCGCGAACAGCGACATGTCCAGCATTGGCGTTGCAGAGCGCAATTGCTGGCGGACGAACCAGACCAGCAGCAAGAGACCAAGCACCAGCGCCGCCAAGGTCACGCCGAGCGAACTGCCTGCCTTGAAGCCCGACTTGATGGCATAGACACTGGCAATCAGGCCGACGATCAGCACTAAAGCCTGTCCGATGCTCCAATGTCCGCCGGCATTGGGTTCGCGGCGTGGAATGACGGCATAGGCCAGCGGCCAGACCAGCAGCATGACCGGCACATTGATGAGAAAAACCGACCCCCACCAGAAATGCTCGAGCAGCAGGCCGCCGGTCAGCGGGCCCAGAGCGGCGCCGGCCGAGCCGACCGTGCCCCAGAGGCCAAGCGCCAATGCGCGTTCCTTGGGATCATCGAACGTCTGGCGGATAATGGCGAGAATATTGGGCATCACCATGGAAGCGCCAATAGCCAGCAGGACGCGGCCAAAGATCAGCATGCCCGCATTGGGCGAAAAGGCGGCGATGATGGACGCGATCAGGAACACGATCAGGCCGGTCAGCAACATGCGCCGGTTGCCGATGCGGTCGGCCAGCGTGCCCATCGGCACCAGCAGCCCGGCCATCATCAGCGGATAGATGTCGATGATCCACAAAATCTCGGTGCCACTGGCGCCGAGCGCCAATGTAAGCGAGGGAACGGCGATATGAAGGATCGTCATATCGATGACGATGGGCATGAAAGCCAGCATGACCGCGATGAGCACCAGCCAGCGATTGCGCGGTAAAGACATTGAAAACCTCTTGGCTCCGGGATGTATTTCCATTGCTATGGAGCAGGATGGGATATATATCCGTCCGGACGGATTGAAAAGAGGGTGATATGGGGCGCAAGCAAACAATTGATCGTGGTGCCTTGCTGGATGCGGCCGAAAGGGTCGCCTTGCGGGATGGTGCGGGTCAATTGACCATCGATGCCGTGGCGACCGAGGCGGGCGTGAGCAAGGGCGGCGTCCTCTATGCCTTTCCTACCAAGGATGCCCTGATAGATGCCATGATTGCGCGGGTCTTCACCTCGATGGACAAGATCGCGGAGACCGTTATCGCCAAATTCGGTGACAATGCCGAAGGCCGGACACGCGCCCATGTTCTGGCCAGCCGCGATGCCGAAACGCTGATTACCGAACGCAGCGTGGCGCTGATCGCCAATTTCATGCGTTCGCCGGAATATCGCAAAGGCGCGCGGGAATATTATGCAACTTTTTTGGGGCGGCTCGATCTGACCACCGAAGCAGGCCGCAAGGCGCGGTTGGCCATTCTGGCCTGTGAAGGCGCCATGCTGCTGCGCGGTTTCGATTTTCATCCGATCAGCGCCGAGGACTGGAAGGCGATCCACGACGATATTCAGGCGATCCTGCTAGCCTGATCAGGCCCGCGCTGCGGCCAGCATGGGTTCGAGGTGATTTTCGAATAACAGACCCGGCTGTGCTGCATGGGCGGCGCCATATTCGGCTTCGGCCCGTAGCGATACCTGCAGAAAGGCGACAAGCCCTGCAATGTCTTGGGCTTTGAGCCCGTAATATCCGCGCTCCAGCCGCCGCAGGATTTCGGACTTGGACGCGATCATCCCTGCCGCCACATCCTTGCCATTGCTCATCGAGCCGTCCCGCTTGATGTAATCGTGGAGCGGGGTGCCGAGGTGATAGCTTTCGGGGATGGTCCGATAGAGCTGCAACAGGAATTCAAGGTCCGTCATATTGCTCATCGTCGGATCGTAGCGTCCGTCGCCGCGCGCCCGATCCCAGACGATCATCGAATCCATCGACAGGCTCACCCATTTGTGTTCGCCCGGTTTCAGCACCCGGTCATGACCCTCTCCAACAAAGCGCAGATGGGCAAAATCCATGCTCATCACATCGAGCGCAGTGGTGACGATGCCATGATGGCTGAGCGCCGCGACCGCCCTTTCGAGCTTTTGCGGTTTCAGGCGGTCATCGGCATCGAGAATGGCGGCATAGGGCGTTTCGAGCCGATCCAGCGCCACATTGCGCGTAACCGATGCGCCCCGGCCGACACCGCCGCTGGTCAGAAAAACCTGCCTTGGATCGGCAAGGTCCTGTTCGGCGAGAAAACCGGCATAGTCGAACCCATCGTCGGCAATGATCCAGTGCTGCCAATCCGCATGGGTCTGGTCCAAGACGCTCCGCACCGTCGTCGGCAGCGTATCCTGCGCCTTATAGGCCGGGGTGATGACGGCAACCGTATGAGCCATGTCTTGAACCTTTTATCTGTCTGACCCATATCTGGCAGACGTTGCCGATGCCACTCCTATCGGGTCAGCAACGCAAGACGTTGCTTGACGATCAAGGACGGTTTCATGACGCGTATTTCGGTGTTTTCCGCGCCCTTTCTTCTCGGCTTTGACAGCTTTGAGGAGCGCATTGATCGGCTGGCCCGATCCGCGGAAGGCTATCCTCCGTATAATATCGAGAGGACGCTTGGCGACGATGGCACCGAGCGGTTTCTGATCTCCATTGCCGTGGCCGGGTTCTCCCAGAGTGAGCTTGATGTCATGGTGGAGGACAATCAATTGCAGGTGCGCGGCAAACAGAAGGACGAGCCGGGTAAGGACTACCTGCATCGCGGCATTGCCGCCCGCCAGTTTCAGCGCAATTTCCTCCTCGCCGATGGCATGGAAGTAAAAGATGCGAACCTGGGCCATGGCATGCTCGTTATAGAACTTGAGCGGCCCCGCGCCGCCAAGATCGCCCGAAAAATCGACATTCGCTCATTGTGAGGAAGAAGAACAGGAAAGGGCCGACAAGATGATGGACAAACGTAATTCTGACGCGGCTTTCGAAGCCGCAAACCCGCTCAAGACCCTGACGCGCGCCCAGTTCGCCGCTCTGGGGGGTGATGCCGTGGCCTATGTGAAGCCGGTCTACGGCATTGTGCTTTCGGCCATGATCCACGACGCCGAATTTGATGCGGGCACGCAATATCAATTGGTCATGTCCGCCGACGGCACCCCGCTCATGGTTTCCGATAGCAGCGCCGCCGTCGATGAATGGCTGGGCGACCAGTCCATCGGGCTCGCCACTTTGCATTGAGTTCAGGCCGTTTCGCCTTAGGAAATGCCCGCCTCGGCGGGCATTTCTTTTTAGCGGCCCAGCTGAAAGGCCTCGAACCTTCCCAGTTCGGCTTCGATCCCCGCCTTGGCCGCCGCTCCGGGATCGGCAAGCCAGGTCCATTTTTGAATGCGCAGCTTGCCCTCATTGCGGTCGGTCTTGAGATCGATGGCGGCAACGATTCTGTCACCCACCAGTACCGGGAGGGCAAAATAGCCAAATTGCCGTTTGGCCGCGGGCACATAGGCTTCAAAAATATGGTCATAGCCAAAAAAGGTCTTGAGGCGCTTGCGCTGTATGATCAGCGGGTCAAAAGGCGACAGAATATGAATGCGCTCTTCGATCGGGGGCGTCGGCTCCAGCACTTCCGGTCTGGCCCAGAGCGCACTCTTGTCGCTGCCCTCGAAATGCACCGGCACCAATTGCCGCCTCTTCACCCGCGCCTCGATCAGCGCGCGCATCGTCGGCTTGGCGCCATTGTTGAGATGGCAGATGGAATCCACGCTCACAATGGCCTGACTGCGCAAGGCCCGATCCAGCAGATAGGTGGTGACCTGCCGCTCACTGGCAGGGCGTGGACCGCGCTCCCAGCCGAAATGGCGCTCGATGAGGTCGTAGGTCTTGACCATGCCCTCGCGCGCCGAAATCGTCACCAGCCCTTGATAGAACATCAATTCCAGCACGCGCTTGGACGGTTTGCGGCTGGCCCAGGCGTGGTTTTTGTCGACCAGTTCATCATCGGCAATGTCGCGGATGGATAGCGGACCCTCGGCCTTGAGCCGCCGTGTCATGGCATTGATTTCGGCCTTGCTGACGCTGCCGAACCAGGCGCTGGGCCTGGCGCGCCATCCCTTCATGGCCGGTGCGAAATAGGGAAGGTCGCTGGTCGGCACATAGCTCAGTGCATGGGTCCAATATTCAAAGACCGATTTGTCCCGCGCCTGCAAATGGCTGAGGTCGTCGCGGCGATAGGCGGGAATGCGCGAATAGAGAATGTGATGGTGACAGCGCTCGATGACATTGATCGTGTCGATCTGCACATAGCCAAGATGCGCGATGGCCGCCCGCGCCGCTTCCGGCCCGGCGCCGAACGGTTCGTTCTGATCCAGCTTTTGGGCGCGCAACCAGATGGCGCGCGCCGCCGCGGGTGAAATCCTAACAGGTTTTGTCGCCACGCCTGATTCTCCGTATCGGAGAACATTGCCAGAACGAATGCCGGGAGAAAACCCGATTAGCGCTGGAAGCGGCCCTGGCTGGCAATTTCGGCCAGAGGCTTGCGCTGGCTTGGCACTTCGCGGGCGCGCAGGCTTTCCGTCAGGCTGCTGCCATCGCCCTCGCGGCCGATAGCCACCGCGATCTCGATGCGCCAGCCGTCCGGCAGGCCAAGGCGCTCCATGGCCCTGTCATGGTCGAGCCCGGCCATGCCATGGGCGCGCCAGCCCAGCTTTGTGGCTTGAAGCGCCAGCAGGCCCCAGGCCGCGCCTGCATCGAAGGCATGGGAGCGGCTGGGCGACAATTCGCCCTTGGAATTGGCGCGCATGGTCTGCGATGCGATGAAAACCAAAGCGGCTGAATGTTGCGCCCAGTCTTTGTTGAAGGGCGCGAGCAGGTCAGCAAACTCATCCCAGTCCGCATCGCTGCGCCTTGCATAGACAAAGTGCCAGGGCTGGGCATTGAAAGCCGAAGGCGCCCAGCGCGCGGCCTCAAGGATTGCCAGGAGATCCTTTTCGGACATCGTATCGTCAGTGAAAGAACGGGGCGACCAACGGGTCAGAATATCCGGATCGATATTGTGCTCGGTAAGCCGGGAAGAAAGCGCGCTCATGGTCGTCCTGCACGAGAAATGTCTACCAATTAACTAGACGTTACTGCGCGCCATATCAACCGACCTGACGACGAATGGATCGTCAAGAAAACAGGCTATAAACGCGCGGTGGAGAAGGCTCGTCCATATTGCATATCCAGCCTCCGTTGAGGTCTGGCAGCGCATTAAATCAAAATGAAATGTCCGTCTGCGTTGCCTGCGGCAACTTCGCCGCGACAGCCTTCGTTCTATATGTCCGCAAACATCGTGTAAGCCCTGAGGGCTTGCCGAGCCGAAGCTGCGGAGCAGCGAAGGCTGGTGGAGCCAAGCGGGATCGAACCGCTGACCTCTTGCATGCCATGCAAGCGCTCTCCCAGCTGAGCTATGGCCCCATCCGAACAAGGCGCGAAACGCTATCCTTGTGGTAGTTTTGGGTTCGTCGGGGCGTTGCCCGTCTGAAGCGAGGCGGAACCTATTGGATCATTCCGGCTCGCGCAAGTGCCTAAGTGACACTTTTTTGTCCCACCGGGGATAAACTGCCCCCGGTGGAAAAATCGTAATGAAATCAGCGGTCTTCGTCGTTGCTGACTTCAAAGCCGAGGCCGTCGTCTTCGTCCTCGTCTTCTTCGAGGAACACGTCTTCCTCATCGCCCAGGTCTTCTTCGACCTCGACATCCTCGACATCTGGAATGTCGTCGCCGGATTCCTCGGCGTCGGCTTCTTCGAGGCTGACGATTTCGGGGCCGGCATTCTCGACTTCGTCTTCTTCTTCCTGCTCGTCCTCGTCATCGACCTTGCGGGCCGAAGCCAGGCCGGCCTTGCCGGTCAGTGTCTCGAAGAAAGAGCGCGGATAGGACTTGCCCGTATAGGGCGAGACGATGGGGTCCTGGTTGAGGTCGTAGAACTTTTTACCCGTATCGGGATCGGTCCGCTTGGTACCGCGTTCGGAACTGGCCATTTGCATGCCTCGTCGAATGGAAAATGCGGGGCGCGTAAAGCCGCTCGCGCCCATATCGGTCAGTCCGGTTATGGGCAAAGGCGATACGTGTCAAACGCAAAATGCTGGCCCTTGCTCCAAGTGTCCGCTCGCTTTATCGCCTTGGGGCAGGATTACGTCGCAAAAGGGGCCTTCATGATCATCGCCGTCGATGGACCAGCCGCGTCGGGCAAAGGCACTCTGGCTGCCGGTCTCGCCCGCCATTATCGCCTGCCCCATCTCGATACCGGTCTGCTTTACCGGGCGGTCGGGCTGGCCGTGGCGGACGCCAAGGACGCCTCCGATATGGAGGCGATGGCCATCGCCGCAGCCCGCGGGCTCGACGCGGCTCACCTGACCAATCTTGATGCCCTCACCAGCGCAGAGACCGGGGTCCTCGCCTCGAAAGTGGCGGTGATCGCCGAAGTCCGCGCCGCCCTGTTCGATTTTCAGCGCAATTTCGCGCTCCAGCGCGGTGGCGCCGTGCTGGATGGGCGCGATATCGGCACCAAGATCTGTCCCGATGCGGATGTGAAGCTGTTCATTCAGGCCGACAGCAAGTCGCGCATGGAACGCCGGGCCCGCCAGTTGGAACAGCGCGGCAATGCGGTGGATCGCTATGCGCTCTTTCACCAGATCGAGGAGCGGGACGCCCGCGACATGCTCAACCCCCATGGCGGCTTCTACAAGGCGGAAGACGCGCACTTGCTTGATACAACGCTTCTCGATATAGAAACCGCACTCCGCGCTGCCATCGAGATTGTCGATCGGGTCATGGCGCTCAAGGCAGGGGGCTGACGCCTCCTAATTTCCTCCTTGGGGCCAGTCCTTTGCGACAATCGGACCATTCGCTGGCCCGGAACAAAAGATCATCCTGTTTCTCGAATAGCGGTGCTCCGTGCGCCGGCTTTGGCATTTTTGCTGAAGCGGACCCGTGACGAGGCAGGATCAGCAACCATCAAACGACCGGCGCAATGGAGAAAAAGTTTGGCACAGCAAACTGTGACGAAAGACGATTTTGAATCGATGCTGCTCGACTCCTTTGTCGACAACGATGCCGCCGAAGGCACCGTCGTCAAGGGCAAGGTCGTTGCGATCGAAAAGGACCTGGCGATCATCGACGTCGGTCTCAAGACCGAAGGCCGCGTGCCGCTGAAGGAATTCGGCCAGGCTGGCCGCGATGGCACCATCACCGTGGGTTCGGAAGTCGAGGTCTATGTTGACCGCGTCGAGAACGCCATGGGCGAAGCCGTCCTGAGCCGCGAAAAGGCTCGCCGCGAAGAGAGCTGGGTCAAGCTCGAAGAGAAGTACAACGCCAATGAGCGCGTTGAAGGCACCATCTTCAACCAGGTCAAGGGTGGTTTCACCGTCGATCTCGAAGGCGCCGTGGCCTTCCTGCCGCGTTCGCAGGTGGACATTCGTCCGATCCGCGATATCGCACCGCTCATGAACGTGCCGCAGCCGTTCCAGATTCTGAAGATGGACAAGCGTCGCGGCAATATCGTCGTCTCGCGTCGTGCCATTCTCGAGGAATCGCGCGCCGAACAGCGTTCGGAAATCGTCCAGCAGCTCGAAGAGGGCCAGGTTGTCGACGGCGTGGTCAAGAACATCACCGATTACGGTGCATTCGTTGATCTCGGCGGCATTGACGGCCTGCTGCACGTCACCGACATCGCATGGCGTCGCGTCAACCACCCGTCCGAAGTGCTCACGATCGGCGAGACCATCAAGGTCCAGATCGTCCGCATCAACCACGAGAGCCACCGTATCTCGCTGGGCATGAAGCAGCTGCAGTCGGATCCGTGGGAAGGCATCGAAGCCAAGTACCCGATCGAAGCCAAGTTCTCTGGCCGCGTGACCAACATCACCGATTACGGCGCATTCGTCGAACTGGAGCCGGGCATCGAAGGCCTGATCCACGTTTCGGAAATGAGCTGGACCAAGAAGAACGTCCACCCGGGCAAGATCGTCTCGACCTCTCAGGAAGTCGAAGTCGTCGTGCTCGAAGTCGATCCGGACAAGCGCCGCATCTCGCTTGGTCTCAAGCAGACCCTGCAGAACCCGTGGGAAGCTTTTGCCGAGAAGAACCCGGTTGGCTCCACCATCGAAGGCGAAGTCAAGAACAAGACCGAATTCGGTCTGTTCATCGGCCTCGAAGGCGATGTGGACGGCATGGTTCACCTCTCCGACCTGGATTGGCAGAAGTCCGGCGAAGTCGCCCTCGAAGACTACAATCGTGGCGACATGGTCTCGGCCAAGGTTCTCGACGTCGATGTCGAGAAGGAGCGCATCAGCCTCGGTATCAAGCAGCTCGCTGCTGACGACCTGGCCGAATCGAGTGCAGCAGCTGGCGGCGAAGCCGGCGGCCTGCGCAAGAACGCCGTGGTCACCACTGAAGTCATCGAAGTCAACGAAGGCGGCATCGAAGTCCGTATCGCTGACAGCGAAGTGACGGCCTTCATCCGCCGCGCCGACCTCAGCCGTGATCGTAACGACCAGCGTCCGGAGCGTTTCTCCAAGGGCGAGAAGGTCGACGCACGCGTCACCCAGTACGACCGCAAGACCGGCCGCATCCAGCTCTCGATCAAGGCGCTCGAAATCGCCGAAGAACGTGAAGCCGTTGCCAATTTCGGTTCGTCCGATTCGGGCGCTTCGCTCGGCGACATCCTGGGCGCTGCGCTCAAGGGCCGCGACGAGAAGTAAGATTCTCGCCACTGCACACTTTCGACCCGCGCCAAAAGCGCGGGTCGTTTCACGTCTGGAGACAGCTCATGTCGATTTTGAAGGATGTCGCCTGGCGGGCCATGTCGGGCTATGATCTCGATGCGGTCTTCGACATCGCCAACAGGGTGCATCCCGGTTTTTTCGAGGCCCGCGAGGTGCTGGCGGAAAAATTCGCGCTCTATCGCAATGGCTGCTACCTGCTCGAGGTGGGCGAAAGGCCCGCGGGCTATGTGCTGAGCCATCCCTGGGTGCTGGGCGATCTGCCCGCGCTCGATGCCCTTCTGGGCGCCTTGCCCGAACATGCCGACAGCTATTACATCCACGATCTGGCGCTGCTGCCGCTGACGCGAGGCGTCGGCGCTGCCGGGCAGATTGTCGCGGCCCTGACCAAGCATGCACAGGCCATGAACTACCTGTCCATGAGTCTCGTGGCGGTCAACAATTCGCTTCCCTTCTGGACCCGGCAGGGTTTTGTGATCGAGGCTCGTCCCGAGCTCGATGCCAAGCTGGCCAATTATGAGGCCGATGCGCGCTACATGGTCAAACGCTTCCAATAGGCCGATCCTGCCGTGCCGCTTGACGGTTAGCCTCGGCTTTGGCAGTTTGGCCTCGCTCCTGCAAAGGGGGTAGGGGTCAAAACCGGAGCCTTTGATGATCAAG
>PJTO01000674.1_pt1 | contig 9648 bp, 10 predicted proteins | sample 1512101 | NCBI WGS metagenome assembly PJTO01 (sample SAMN08177690, study PRJNA422409) | Soil metagenome, whole genome shotgun sequencing project.
AATGCACACAAGCGCACTTTCGGATTCGCATCGTCGGGAACACGCTTCACTTCCATCTGATGAGCGACGGCGAGCCGTTCGGAACCGCGATTCCCGGATTCGGGCTGACATCGATCATCGATCGGGTGGAGCTGCTGGGAGGAGAGGTTCATATCCGGTCTTCGACCGATGGCAATGAATGTCCGATCGGCTGCGAATTAACGATCAGCTTGCCAATAAATAAGACCGCCTGATTCGTCAGAATACAGGCGGTTTTTGGCATTAAATTTAGGAACGCGAGTCCCGGCTCGAACCCTTGAACATGCCGGCAAGTCCGAACAAGCCAAGCAGACCCAGCCAGCTCCAGTTCATTGTATTATTGTTCGTTGTCGCTCTGGCCCTATAAGTACCGTTCATCCGGTTCGTCCCGTCGATCCGGTTGTCGTCCATGGTGTCGGTTATGCCATTCCGGATCCGATTGGCGCCACGGTTAATCGGGTTATTGTTGAATTGATTATAACGCTCCATGTTATTAAGACCATCCCGAAAATCCGTGCCATAGCTTGTGCTGTCAACGCCGTTTGGATTGACTGGCGGAACCGTGCTGTTTGCTGCGGCCGGTGCGGCGACACCCAATAATAATACTGCTGCGAGCGGCAGCTGGATGAGCATCTTCTTCACTGCGTGTTGCCTCCTCAATGATTGATGTAGAACCAACAAGGTTCTCATCCAACATTGTTTCCGCATGGAGTTGCCGCTATCCCGTATGATTTTTGGCAATCGATACAGATTCGCGCAAGAAGCTCGATATCGCCATGAACGCCGCGCCGAGCGCGGTGGATCGGGTTCCCAATTCGGTAAAATGGACATCGACGGCGCGCTGATGGAATTTCAGCGACCTCGTCTCGATTTCACGCAGCATGGCGTCCTGGAGCCAAGGCTGGGCATGAACGAGCCGATTGCCGATAATGATCTGCTTCGGGTTGAAGATGTTGGTAATCCCGGCAATACCGATTCCCAGATAGCGGCCTACGCTGCGAAGCGCATCAATCGCTTGCGCATCGCCTTCGCCCGCCAGGGCAATAATACCCTCTAGCATCAGCGCGCGCTCGCCAGCCAGCGGATGATTCTTCATCTGATCCAGCAGCGCGTTCTCCGATGCATACAATTCCCAGCAGCCGTAGTTGCCGCATCGGCACGGCTTCCCGTCGGCATCGATCGTCATATGCCCGATCTCGCCGGAGAAGCCGGATGCGCCGCGGTAGATGTCGCCGTCGATCATAATGCCTGCGCCGATGCCGATACCGACGCTGAGATAGACGAGATCCTTGGTATGCCGTCCGGCGCCGTATTGCTGCTCGCCGATTGCACCCGCGTTCGCTTCGTTGTCGACATGGACCGGCCGCTTGAATCGTTCCTGCATGATCGCCTGCAGGTTGACGTCCCGCCAGCCGAGATTCGGCGCGAACAGAATGAGGCCGCTGGAATCGACGATGCCCGGAATGCCGATGCCGATGCCGACGACGCCATAAGGGCTGCCGGGCGCCTGTGCGATAATGTCGGCGATCGACTGCTCGATCTGCCGAATGATCGCCTGCTCCGTCGATTGATAATAATGGCTCGTCTGCTCGGCAATCAGATTGCCGCTCAGATCGGTGAGCACCGCATGCATATAGTTGACGCCAAGGTCGACGCCGACGGCGTAGCCGGACTGATGCTGGAATTGCAGCATGACCGGCTTGCGCCCGCCGCTGGATTCGCCGATGCCCGTCTCGAACACGAGATGGCGGTCGATCAGCTCCTGCACGAGACTGGAGACTGTACCTTTATTAAGTCCGCTGATGCTGGAGATGCTGGCCCTGGATATTAATTTCTCCCGGATAATGGTGTCCAATACAATGGAAGTATTAATTTCCTTGACCAATGCTTGATCGCCGGTTCTGCGCATAATGATCCTCATTTCTGCTCCGATGAAGGTTTGATGATTGACAGCATTATACCACGCAATAACTTAGTTTATCCACTATACAAACTAAGCTTGATCTGGTATGATACAACTAATACACGATATGGAGGGATTAAGGTATGGGTTATTTTGACACAGTGTCCAAGATCCAATATGAGGGGAAAGGCTCGAAGAACGGCCTGGCATTCAAGCATTACAATCCGTCTGAAGTTGTGCTGGGCAAGACGATGGCCGAGCATCTGAGATTCGGTGTGGCTTATTGGCATACGTTCACGGCGGGCGGCGCAGATCCGTTCGGCAGCACGACAGCGATTCGCGGCTGGAACAAGTTCGACGGCATGGACCTGGCGAAGGCTCGCGTCGAAGCTTCCTTCGAATTTTATGACAAGATCGGCATCGAATACTTCTGCTTCCATGATCGTGATATCGCACCGGAAGGCGATACGCTTGCCGAGACGAACAAGAATCTCGACGTTATTGTAGACTTGATCAAGCAAAATATGAAATCCAGCGGCAAGAAGCTGCTGTGGAATACGGCAAACATGTTCACGAATCCTCGCTTCGTTCACGGCGCGGGCACGACGAATAATGCGGATGTATACGCTTATGCGGCGGCTCAAGTGAAGAAGCAGCTGGAAGTGGGCAAGGAACTGGGCGCCGAGAACTATGTGTTCTGGGGCGGACGCGAAGGCTATGAGACGCTGCTGAACACCGATATGAAGCTCGAGCTGGACAATCTGGCCCGCCTGCTGCATATGGCTGTCGATTATGCCAAGGAGATCGGCTTCGACGCGCAATTCCTGATCGAGCCTAAGCCGAAGGAGCCGACGAAGCATCAATATGATTTCGACGCGGCTACCACGATCGCATTCTTGCAAACATACGGATTGAAGGATGACTTCAAGCTGAATCTGGAAGCGAACCATGCGACGCTTGCCGGACATACATTCGAGCATGAGCTGCGCGTAGCCCGCATTAACGGCCTGCTCGGCTCCATCGATGCGAACCAGGGCGATCTGCTGCTCGGATGGGATACGGATGAATTCCCTACCGATCTATATTCGACTACATTGGCTATGTACGAAATTCTGCTTAATGGCGGACTCGGCAAGGGCGGCGTAAACTTCGACGCCAAGGTTCGCCGCGCGTCGTTCGAGCCGGAAGATTTGTTCTATGCGCATGTTGCGGGCATGGACAGCTTCGCCAAGGGGCTCAAGGTAGCCGCCAAGCTGATCGAAGACAAGGTGTTCGAGAACGTGATCGACGAGCGTTATGCCAGCTTCAAGCAAGGCATCGGCGCAGAGATCGTCTCCGGCAAGGCGACGCTGAAGTCGCTGGAGCAATACGCGCTGAACAACAGCAAGATCGCGAACCGTTCCGGACGTCATGAGCTGCTGCGCGCAACGCTGAACGAATACCTGATCTCTGAATAATAGCTCTGAATAATTCGGAATGAAGAAGGAGTGGCCTTGAGCGATGAAGCATGTGATCGGTGTTGATTTGGGAACGAGCTCCGTCAAGGTGCTGCTGGTCAATCAGGCCGGCGAAGTGGTTGCCGAGGCGACCGAGGATTATCCGCTCATTCATGAGAAGCCCGGATACAGCGAGCAGGACCCGGAGCATTGGGTGGTGAAGACGATCGCCGCGATCAGGCAGCTTGTGAACGAGTCCGGCGTGCCTGCCGCCGATATCGAAGGGATCAGCTTCTCCGGCCAGATGCATGGGCTCGTCCTGCTGGATGAGAGCCGCCAGGTTATCCGCAACGCCATTCTGTGGAACGACACGCGGACGACCGCGCAATGCAGATTCATCACGGAGCGGCTTGGCGATCATCTGCTGTCCATCACGCGCAATCCGGCTCTTGAAGGCTTCACCTTGCCGAAGATTTTGTGGGTAAAGGAGTTCGAGCCGCATCATTACGAGCGCGCCAGCGTATTCCTGCTGCCCAAGGACTACTTGCGCTATCGGCTGACGGGCGAGCTGCATATGGATTATTCCGATGCGGCCGGCACCCTGCTGCTCGATATCGCAGGCAAGCAGTGGAGCGAGAAGGTTTGCGAGCTTGTCGGCGTCCGGACGGAGCTGTGCCCGCCGCTCGTCGAGTCGCATGGGCTTGTCGGCACCTTGCTGGCGGATGTCGCGGCGCAGACCGGCCTGACCCCGCAAACCAAGGTGTTCGCGGGCGGGGCCGACAATGCTTGCGGCGCGATCGGCTCGGGCATTCTGTCCGAAGGCGAAGCGATGAGCAGCATTGGCACATCCGGCGTTATTTTATCGTATGAGAACGGGTTCGATGCGGATTATAAAGGGAAGGTGCACTTCTTCAACCATGGCAAGGAGAACGCCTTCTATTCGATGGGCGTGACGCTTGCGGCCGGCTACAGCTTGAGCTGGTTCAAGCAGACGTTCGCGGCGGGCGAGAGCTTCGACGCGATGGTCGCCAGTGCGGGAGAGGTGAAGCCGGGTGCGAACGGCCTGCTCTTCACGCCGTACCTGGTCGGCGAGCGGACGCCGCACGCAGACGCGCAAATTCGCGCGAGCTTCATCGGCATCGACGGTTCGCATGAGAAGAAGCACTTCGTGCGCGCCGTGCTGGAAGGCATTACATTCTCGCTGCGCGAATCGATCGATATTTTCCGCAAGGCCGGCAAGCAGGTGGATGCCGTAATCTCCATCGGCGGCGGGGCCAAGAGCGATTTGTGGCTGCAGCTGCAGGCGGATATTTTCAATGCCGAGGTCACGAAGCTGGACAACGAGCAGGGCCCGGGCATGGGCGCCGCCATGCTGGCCGCATACGGCTGCGGCTGGTTTGAATCGCTGGAAGCATGCGCTGCCGCATTCATCAAGCGGGTAGGCTCCTACAAGCCCAATCCGGCGAATGCGGCCGTCTATGACGAGCTGTTCGCCGTCTACCAGCAGGTGTACGCGCAGACCGCGCCATTGAACAATCAGTTGATGACGTTCAGATAATACAAATAAAAGCTCCAAGGGATTCAATCCCCTGGAGCTTTTATTTATTCCGCAATGGCGCTGCCGCCGAACAGAAACCGCTCTTTCCATTTGCCGTCCGTTATTTTATTCGTTCTCACCCCGCCGGACTCCTCGGAATACGTATGAAGAATTTCGCCATTGCCGAGATAGATGCCGACATGCGTAATCGTCTCCTTCGACCAGCTGACGTTGGCGTAATCGGATGCGTGAGATCCTTTGTAGCTCATGAAGAACATCAGGTCTCCGCGCTTCAGCTTCGTCCAGTCCGTGACCACTTTGTCGTTATGAAGCTCGCGCACATAAGTGCCCTGCTTGCGCGAGTCGGAGGGCAGCGTAATTCCGATGCCGTCCAGGAACGCTTGCCGGACGAAGTCCGAGCAATCGAACGTTGTCGTCGTGTCGCGGTCAGAGCCGAATTTGTACGGCGTTCCAAGGTAGCGGAAACCGGCTTCAATAATAGATTCAACATCCCGATTAGTCGCGGCCGCGACCTTCACGCTATTGTCCGTTGCGGCGCTGCGTGCGTTATTGACAGGCGTCGTGCGCCAAAAATCTCCCCATGCCAGTCCCGATGCAGTCGTCGGCAGTATGCCAATGATGGTTGAGAATAATGCGATTGCCATAATTCTCTTCTTAATCATTCGTATACCTCCTAGTTGTCTATTGTGCCTATTATGCCTCCCCCATTGTAACACAGCCCGCGGGCATATTCGGGTTGTAAATATAACCATCCGATGCCAGATTTCGATTCCTATTCGATAGAAGGTAAGGATATAATGAGAGAAGCAGACAGAACTGAAGGAGGGGTCATTCATGGCGCATCGGGAACAGCCGGACGCCGTGTACCGTCTGGTCGAACGCAATGAATTCGATGAGTCGATCGAGCTGTCGTCGTTCGCTTTCCAGATGGACATCGCGGAGCAGGAACAGGAACGGTTCAAGGAAGAGCTGGGAGAATGTTTGTTATGGGGAAGTTTCATTGAACAGAAGCTGGCGGCGCAGGTGCAGGTTTTCCCGCTGACGGTGTATGTGCAAGGCCGTAAATTTGCGATGGGCGGCGTAGCGAACGTCGCAAGCTGGCCGGAGCATCGCAGGGGAGGGCTTATTGCCGAGCTGCTGCGCATGGCGTTGGAGCGCATGAGGAGCGACGGGCAGACGATTTCGCTCCTGACGCCGTTCTCGATTGCCTTCTACCGCCGGTACGGCTGGGAGACGTTCGTCGAGCGCAAGAAGCTGACGATTCCTTCGCATCTGTTGGTCCGCGCCCGCGCGTATGAAGCCGCAGGCTCGATTGTCCGCATTGCCCGGAACGATGCGATTGCTGCAGATTTGTATGAGCGCTATGCGGCGCGCTACAGCGGCATGCTCAGCAGAAGCGCGTCGTGGTGGAAGCATCGCATCTTCGACAGGCGCAAGGGACAACTGGCCGTCTATCTCGATGAAGCGGGCGTCCATCAAGGCTATGTGCACTATCAGGTGAAGAACGGCGAACTGACCGTCCACGAATTGGCGGCGCTGACCGCACAATCGAAGCGAGCGATCTGGCGGTTCATCGCCCAGCATGAATCCAGCATCAGGCATGTGACGATGTATGCGCCCGCCGATGATCCGCTGCCCTTCGAACTGGGCGATGCCGCAATCGAGCAGAAGCTCATCCCGTATTATATGGCTCGCATAGTAGATGTCGAGGCATTCTTGAACCAGTATCCCTTCTCGCCCGGACAGCGGCGCCCTGCCGCTTACAGCGGGTATGCGCCTGTTGTGCTGTGGCTTGAGGTCAGGGATGAGCATGCGCCGTGGAATGCCGGGATATTCCGGCTGACGGTAGATGCCGACGGGCGCGCGACTGTGGAGCGGGAGGAGGGCGCGGATGCGCAGGTGAGCATGGATATCCAGACGCTGACCGCGCTGATGATGGGCAGCTGGAATACGGAGCAGCTGCATGCGATGGAGCGAATCATCGGATCGGATAGCGATATAGAGAGGCTGTCGGCGATCATTCCGCGCGCCGCGACCTTCTTTAATGACTTCTTCTAAAATAAATGAACACAGCGGCTCCCCGGCGTTGGCGCGATTGCGCGACCCCCGGGGAGCCGCTTGCTTATGCCGCGGTACCGGGGTCCTGGCGGCGACTGGACCAAGGTCTAGTTTCAAATACAGTCGCTAGTCTGTTTTGAGGAAGCACGGAATGGCCTACAATGAGGACATACAAGAAACACAAACGCGAAAGGATGTGAGAGACTATGAGATTGGACGGGAAGACAGGATTTGCATTAGCCCTGATCGCATTCGGCGCGCTGCTGCTGCTCAGCAAGCTCGGGATCGGACTCGGCTGGCTGATGAGCTACCTGATTCCGCTGGCAATGATCGGACTCGGTTACATCGGCATCAAGAACGGCAATAAATTTTTCGGATGGCTGATCTTCATCATCGGACTGATCGCCCTGATGGGCAAGTTCGCAGGAATAATCGGATTCCTGGTGGCAGCGGGATTCATCGTATACGGCGTATCGCTGCTGAGGAGGGATAAGAACGCATACTAGCTTACACAGTTGCACCATTATAGATCAGAGAACGAAGAGGGAGGAAGGGCTCTATGTCCATTATGAGGAGAGTTAGGGATATAAGCGTCGCCACGCTGAACGACAGACTGGAGAAGGCGGAGGATCCGGTCAGGCTGATCGATCAGTACTTGATGGAACAAGGCGAACAGATCAGGCAATCCGACAAGCTGTATCAGCAAAGCCTCGGTCATGCATCCGGGCTGAAGGTGCAGTACACGCAAGCGGAAGAGCTGAAGAACAAGCGCGAGGAGCAGGCGCTGATGGCGCTTAAGGCCGGCGAGGATCATCTGGCTAAGCTCGCGCTGCAAGAGAAGCTGCTGCATGAAGAGAAGTACGCGCAATACAAGCAGCTGTATGAGCAGACGATGGAATCGATCGCCGACTTGTCCAAGCAACTGGATGAGATGAAGGCGGATTATCAAGAAGTATACAGCAAGCGCCAATACTATGTGGCGCGCATGCAATCGGTCAGACTGCAGCAGCAGATGAATGCCCGCATGAGCTTCAACAGCTCGCAGAATGGCGAACGCATCTTCCAGCGGCTGGAGGATCGCATCGCAGGACTTGAAGTCGAGGCCAAATCGCTCGCCGATGTGCGCCGTCAGGGCAAGGAAATGCTGTACGAAGCAGGCTATGGCGTCAAGCAAATCCTCGAGGATGAGCTGGCCAAGCTGAAGCAGAAACTTGATCAGGAGGGAGAGTCTCGATCATGACAAAGCTGTATCGTTCGAATAAAGACAAGAAGATCTTCGGACTATGTGGCGGCTTGGCAGAGCTGTTCAGGATCGATGCGACGATTCTCCGCTTGATTGTGGCAATCGGTGTAGTATTCTCCGGAGGAACGGTGCTGCTGCTGTACGTCGTAGCCAGCCTGGTCATTCCGAGAGAGCCCGATCCGTACGGCGATATGCCGCAGCCGATGTACCATCATGGAAGCGGCGGTTACACATACAAGGGAGCGCCCCCGGTTCCGCCCCGTCCGGCCGCACAGCCGAATACGTCGTCCCAGACGCATCCGGACAGCGCGATCGACGATATGATGAAGGATATTGAGAAGAAGGCTATGCAGAAGGAAATTGAAGAATTAAAGGCCAGACTGGCCAAATTAGAGAAGGGAGACGAATAATTATGGGAATTTTCAACAGAATGAAGGATATGACGAGGGCTTCGGTGAATGAACTGTTGGACAAAGTGGAGGATCCGGTCGTCATGCTGAACCAATACATTCGCGACATGGAGGAAGAAATTGCGGCTGCCGAAGTGACGGTTGCCAAGCAAATCTCCAATGAGCGCAGAACGTATCAACGACTGGAGGAAGCGCGCAGAATCTCGAGCGAGCAAGAAGCAATCGCCGAGGCGGCGCTGCGGGGCGGACAGGAAGCGACTGCCAGACAGGCGCTGGAGAACAAGCTGTACCAAGATCAGAAGGCTGCCGAATATGCAGACATGCATGCAGCTGCCAAGGAGCAATCCGAACAGTTGACACAGCAGCTGCATCAGATGAAGGAAGAGTTCTACAAGATGCGCAACAAGCGCACCGAGCTGGTCGCTCGCGTAGAACTGGCCAAGGCGCAGAAGCAAATGTCGCAAATCAGCAGCAACCATTCCATCGAAGGCGGCAGCGCATCCCGCGGCTTCCATCGGATGGAGGAGAAGATCATCAATATGGAAGCCGAGGCACAGGCGGCCAGAGCGCCGTTCAGCACTCACGCAACCGGTTATGTAGACCCTGTGAAGCAGGAAAAGGTAGAGCTTGAACTGCGCTCGCTCAAGGAAAAGCTGAGCGGCGGCAAGCAAGAAGACGCCATTACAAACGAATAAGCTTGTGCTATAATTTGAAAGGACGAAAAGCCATGAGTATCGCTACGATGCCGCAATGGCTTTTTGTTCTTAGCCAGCAGGAATAGACTCCATTGGATCGTTACATGAAGAGAGGAGGAGACGGCTGTGAGTACCCGAAATCGGAATACGGCGATCTTGCTGATTGTCACCGGTGTTTATTTTATGCTCGGTCAATGGTTCGGATTCTTGTCGGTTTCGGCCGTCGTGCTCATCTGGCTTGGCGTGTATAAGATCAAAGCGGATGGAGATACAAAGGGATATATTGTACTGGTGGTAGGCGCGGTGCTGCTGCTCGGCAATCATCTG
>PJTO01000677.1_pt1 | contig 9635 bp, 13 predicted proteins | sample 1512101 | NCBI WGS metagenome assembly PJTO01 (sample SAMN08177690, study PRJNA422409) | Soil metagenome, whole genome shotgun sequencing project.
CATGTTCTTTAAGAACCTGACTGATCTGTGTTTCTGTAAATCTTGACTTTTTCATCTTTTAACAGCTTAAATTTATAACTTTTTATAATCTTTTAAACTGTCGGAGTTTTCGGGGGATTTACACAAATGAATATAATTGTCTTGTATTGGAACGGTATGGCTGTCATTGACTAAATATAAATTTTATTCATTCCAATGCAAAACGGATAAAAAGGCAGCTAAGGTATAATGGGCTCCAGCCGCACTCTCCTGCCAAAAGACTACGGCATAATGGTCTTGTTCGCTAAACTCACAATCCCACCCTTCGGGACTTATTCCGTTTCCTTTTGTCTTTTACCCTTGCCCATACCCTTTTGTGGCTTTCTTTTTTTCCGTTTTTTCTTTTGGAAAAAATGATGCGAAGCGAAGCAGAGCAGGAAAAAAGGAAAGTCTAACAAGATTGTATAACACTCAAAATTAACGATTATGATTATTATCGGAAGACTGACAAGGGACGCGGAAGTTCGCACAACGTCACATGACAAGCAAGTGGTAAACTTTTCAGTAGCGACCAACGACAGCTACAAAAACAAACAAGGCGAACGCATAGAGCAAACGACCTATTTCGACTGCTCTTATTGGATTTCTGCAAAGGTAGCCACACTACTCACAAAAGGCACTTTGGTAGAACTCACAGGAAGAGTAAGCACAAGGGCGTGGACAGGTAATGACGGAGAGCCGAGAGCAGGACTAAATTTCCATACCTCAAACATCAAACTGCACGGAGGTAGTAAAAGAACTGAAACCGTACAGGCTACTGCACAAACAGGAAACAACAATATAGCAGGAAAAGGCACACAGGACGACCTCCCATTCTAACAACAAGTATTCAATCATTTTTTAACATCAAAATTTTATCAAAATGGCACATAACATTCATTTCAACGAGAAAACAGGAAAACACAGTTTCTTTTCAGTACAGCAAAAAGCGTGGCACGGTTTGGGGCAAATCGTGGAGCAATACCCGACAAGCGAAGAAGCTATCAAACACGCAGGGTTAGACTATGATGTCGTTAAATCCCCACTTTTTACCAAAGGTTCGGGAATTATCGAAACCGCAAGAGGTATAGAGATAGGTAGTAGCGAATTGGAAGTACCTAACTATTTCGCCAACATACGCACCGACAATAAGGCAGTATTAGGAGTAGTCGGTAAGGATTACCACATTGTACAAAACCGTGAAGCCTTCAATTTCTTTGATGCTATTGTAGGTGGTGACGAAGGAATACTTTACGAAACCGCAGGAGCATTGGGCAATGGGGAACGCGTTTTTATCACAGCCAAATTGCCCGACTATATCCGTGTAGGCAATGGCGATGATGTTACGGAAAAGTACATTTTCCTAACCACTTCGCACGATGGTAGCGGAAGTATTACCGCAGCGTTTACGCCTATCCGTATCGTCTGCCAAAATACCCTTAACGCTTCATTGCGGAGTATGACCAATGTAGTCCGTATAAAACACACTTCGGGGGCAAAACAGCGTATCGAAAATGCTCACAAGATTATGGGGTTAGCCAATACGTTGAGCAACCAGTTAGAGGGCATTTTCAACCAATGGACAAAGGTAAAGGTAACCGACCGAGAAGTAAGAAAGCTAATCCAAATGGCACTTTGCCCGAACAAGGAAACGCTTGACCTACTGAAAAAAGGCGCGGAAGATGAAGTTTCCACCGTGTTCAAAAATGTGGTAGATGATGCTTTTGGCTATGCTATGATAAGTGACACCCAACAAATGGACACGACCAAAGGCACATTGTTCGGAGCGTACAACGCTGTTACAGGCTACTATCAAAACGTTCGCAATTACAGGGACGACGAAGCCAAGTTACAGAGCATTGTATTGGGCGGTACTGCCCAACTCAAATCACAGAAAGCATTTGAATTGTGTACTGCTTTTGCATTGGACGGTGTGGATATTCTAAACCTTAATTAGATAACAACAGGCTACCGCCTTAATCGGTGGTAGCCTACTATAAAAACAAGCAATATGAAAATCACATCAAAGACCGAAGCGAAACAGTTGGCTAAAGCATACAGCCATAACGACGAAGACAAAGATGAGGCTATGTACATCATCTATTGTAACCGAACAAAACTATACTATGTAGATACCAACAGCCTTACAAGGAATTGGGAGCAGTTAATTGGTTACTATATAAACGGAGTTTATACTGCCGAAAAATCACATTCATAACATTTAAAAGCAAGTACAATGAAAATGCACGTAACAGATTTAAACGGTTGCTCCATTGAAGTGCCCGACCTTGATGAAGTAATAGAACAAGCCGATTGGTTTAAAGACTGTCATCATATACCGCCAAAAAAAGGCGATGAAATACGACAGGAATATTGGAGAGATATGTACGAGAAACTTATCACACTAAAATCAAAAGTAAATGAGCAACCTCGCAAAGACAACGGAATATAAAGCATTGAGCATACTCGCTCAAATGGTAAAGCAGTTTGAACGGTTACATTATTTGGATATGACGAAAACAGACGATTGCGAAGCTACACAGGCAAGAAATCTATTAGAAGGAATTATCCAAAGCAATGGGTACAGAATCAATTACAAAAGAAACGGTAAGAAATCAATTTTAAAATCATAAGACAATGAATACCAATTTTTTTAATCAGATACAGCAGTTGGATTTTACAGGAGTATTGCAACTGAACATTTCCAAAGGAGCAGAAAATAACCTTATCGTATCGGTTTTGCTCAACAACGAACAATGCGGAGATAATGCCAAAAACCTCATTCCCCCATTGACTTTTAACGCTACGCCACAGGAATTTGACGAGGGATTTTTTGAGCAGATAAAAGCACCTATCAAAACCGTTTCGGGTGTAATGGTGGATATGGAAAAATTCCTAAAACAAATGGAAATAGTCAAACAGCAATCGGCAATGGAGAAAGAAAAAACCGAGAAAGCCAAAAAGGAAAAGGAAGCCAAAGACAAGAAGTTTAAAGACGGAATGGCAAAGGTTGATGAGCTCGAAAAAGAGGGCAAATTCCGTGAAGCATGGATGAAAGTACCCTCTGTAACGGAGTTTCCTGAAAAGGCAGACGAAATCCGTAAACGCCAAACGGAACTGTCAAGCAAATTTTCCACACCAGGTCTTTTCGGAGCAGTAGAAGAAACCACACCTGAACCACCAAAAGCGGAGGAAGTTACAGCCGATTATCCCATTGATGAAGCGGAAGAAGAAACAGAGTATTAACGATTAAAAACGAACATTATGTTATTAGCAACGCAATTAGAACGAGTGTTTATACTCAAAGATAAAGGACAGGACATCAGACTGACCGACCCCGAACCACGTTGGAGCGTGGAAGCCGTAATGAATTTTTATGCCAATATGTACCCCATACTCACAACGGCAAAAGCATCTGCACCACAAATTAAAGACGATGCAGTAGAGTACAAATTTGAGAGTGTAATGGGTACTAAAGGTTAAACCAAATATGTAAAACGATGAATTATGCAACGCAAAATCATATCGGGAACTATAACATTACCCGAACAACAACGACAAAGGCAGTTGCACCGACAGTTGGGAGAGTTCGCCAATTGGCTACAAAGACCAAAGGATGCAAACGAAGTGCAGAAAGACAAACAAAAATCCGTACCAATAGCAATGCTACCAATGGTATTCTGAAATGTACATTCCTGCCTAAACTGAAAACGGAACAATCCGTACAGGCGTATAAGGAAACAGCAAAAACGGAGAGGGATTTTTATAAGTCCCTTTCCAAACTTGCCGAGCATTACGGCATTGAGCCGATGCAGACCAAAGAGTTTGGCTTTCCCTACAATATCGTATTGGGTATGTGGGATATGGAAACCAAACTAAAACGTAACCATATCAATTGGGATGGTTTACGTTTGGTACAGGACAGCAAGAAAGCGTTTTTGAAAAGTGAGGAACGGTACGACACAGGTACAACCTTGTATTACATTCCTATTGTGCCACTCTTTAATATGCTCAAAGACCCGAAACGGAAAAAGTCAGCACAGTTGCTTGTTTCGGTTTGCAGTTATCTGTATCATATAGCCGACATTCCGTATTACAGGCAGGAAGACACATATTTGTATTGGTTGTATGAAATGCACAAAGATTGGGTAGAACAAGACGAAGAAACTGACGAAACCGAAAACTATAAACGTGAATTTGCCAAAGCGGAATTGATAGGAAATTGTATAGAACAAAGACTATTTAACCGCATCAATTTAGAAATGTTTGAAAAGCGTTTAAGCCATTTTAAAAGACGTAATATGTTTGAAATAGAATGTTGGCAGTTGGCTTGTAATGCCTTTGCCCTTTATTCGAAATATCCCTCAGTAAGCATTTTCAGAAACGCACCATTGCCCGAACAAGACCTTTATGCCGATGATTACGACAATGAAGCAATCGGAATGGAAAAGTACATTTCGTTTATCGCAGACACAAAAGGTTGGCTCTATGAAAATCTTTCGGATAGCATAAACAATGAGTTTAACGAATACGGAATAATGGAAGAACCAAGTATCAGTAAATCCTTTGACGGAAGCAAAGTAACACAGGAAAGCCTTGATTTTGAAAACCGCCTTTTTGCTGTATTGGACGACTTATGTAGCCTATTGTATAATTATAAAACAACAAGACAATGAACAACACAAACGATATAACCGAGAATTTTGGAACATTGTATCACCCAAAATCGGCTTTGGTATTCTATGAAACCAAAGGAAACAATACCGATGTTTATGTAGAGCATTTTGATATGGATAAAAACGGCAATCCGATAAACGCCCACCCATTGACTGTAAAGGAAGCAAATGTTTTGGCAAAGGCACTAAATACCGAACAGGAGAAAAACAAAGCTTTTTTGAAATCAAATGAAATTTTGCCGACAAACATTCTGCATATCAATCCCAATGCAGATAAGGGAGCGGTAATTTGGTACACCAAAGCACAGCAACGGCAGATGTATTTTGTGGATAGTCTGCAAATTCCAAACGGAAAAGCACCAGTACCGCCAATGCTTTGGAAAGCGAGTAAAAAGGGTTTGAGTGTGTTTGCCCTTTCAAGTGATAGAAGACCAACAAAAAAGACAAAATTATATCATACCCCATATTTCAATATCTATCAAGACGGTAAAGTATGTATGGGTACGGTAAGCGTTGATATTAAAAATTCCGCTTCGGTTGAGGAATTTATACAGGCGTGGGAAGACTATTTTTTTAACAGCTATTTCAGTCATTCATTGAGTACAAATTTGACAAAAAAGAACATTGTAAACCTTTGGAAAGACCTTATCAATACAGATAACCCCTTTCCGACAGAAGTGTTGAAAACGAATAATAAAACCCTTAAAAATCTATTATAATGGAAACGACTAAAACAGCAGTCCATTTTACGGACAATTACCTACTCAACCCGACCAACCCGATTTCGGTAAACCTTGTCGGAGCAGGTGGCACAGGCTCAAAAGTATTGACCGCTTTAATGGAAATTAACGAAAGCCTGATAGCATTAGGACACGCAGGTTTACAGGTGCGTTTGTGGGATGATGATATTATTACAACAGCCAATTTGGGCAGACAGCGATTTTTTGAAAGTGAAACAGGCTTGTACAAATCCGTAGCCTTGATAAACCGTACCAATCGTTGTATCGGTACGAATTGGAAATCAGAAACCCGAAAATTTGAAAAAGACAAGTTTTGCAGATTGCCCGAAAATACAAAGGCTATCATTACCATTACTTGTGTGGATAATGTACAGGCAAGGTTTGGCGTTGCCGAAATCTTGAAAGAAATAAGTTACCGCAAAAATTACAGGGACGACCCTAAATATTGGCTTGATTTCGGCAACAGCCAAGATACAGGGCAAGTCCTGTTATCCACTATCGGAGAGATAAAACAGCCTAATTCCGAGAAATACCAAACGGTGGCAAGCCTGCCATTTATTACCGATGAATTTGGCGAATTGTTGAAGCAATCCGAACAGGAAGACAACACGCCTAGTTGCTCACTTGCCGAAGCATTGGAAAAGCAGGATTTATTTATCAATTCATCATTGACACAAATGGGTTGCTCCTTACTGTGGAACTTGTTTCGTAGGGGAATGACCGAATACAAAGGATTTTTTCACAATCTGAAAGACTTTCGAACCCACCCGATAAAAGTCGCCTGATAGCCAAAATCGGGCGGCGAAAAGACGCATCCTTCCGTTGGTCGGAACCGCCTTTTCGCATTTTAAATCGGTACAACCCCTTTTCAAAAATGCACCATTCACACAATTCCCTTCTTACATTTTATCAAACAGGTTGCGACATATTTGCGAGGGATATTCATTATCCCTTTTGTTGTTTTAGCAGACTTCTTTTCTTTCAGCATACGCGACCAAAGAAAAGAAGCAAAAGAACGTCGCTTGGTTAATTTTAGCTCTTTTAAATATGTTTGTACTAAATGATTTTCTAAGCAAAACCCAAATTGAATTACTTTAGTAGAATATATTAATTCATTTACTCTCCTTTATGAAAAAGCTTAGCCCTACAAACAAAATCTGTATTTATCTTGATCAGTTTGTAGTTAGTAATCTGGTAGATGAAACCAATGAGTTATGGCTTGAAATAAAAAAACTGCTTGAAATTAGTTATAAAAGCAATAAGATATATTGTCCTCTTTCTTCCCAACATTTTATTGAAACCTCAAGAAAAAAAATAAACGGTGCGATCAGCCATGATGAATATTTTAGAAAACTATCCGATAAATATTTATTTAAAGACGAATTATTCCTTACAACCCAGTTAATCTCATCTCTCATCCGCAATCATAATCACACTCTACAAACCTATTTACAAAAGGTTGAAGTAAAAGAAATGAAAGATGTACATACCAAACTAAATGAACATTATAACATTTTTGATGAAAATGTAAAACATGGAGTTTCTTTCCAAAATCAAATGAGAAAAATACTAAATAATGGCAATTTTAATAAGAAAATAGAAATTGATTTTTTTAATATTATAAAAGGACTTGAAGTGAAAAAATTTACAGACCGACTTGAAGAATATTTGAAAAAGAGATTTTTCTTTATAAGACCCGATAACTTTGGGCAACGCCAGTTTCCTAATTGGATTGATCAGATATTATATGTACTGACAAACAAACATCAATTCAAAGAAAAAGAATTTAAAAAACTTTTGAAGAAATTGAAGTCAAATGGTTTTGACAGGATTCCACCTTTAAATATAAGATTTAGTTTAGGCGCATACATCGCTGTTAAAGGCAAGCAAGAGCACACGAATGATCATATTGATATTATGCGGATTACCAATAGTTTTTTCTCATCAGATATATTTTTTACTGATAGGCAAAGGAAATTCGAAATAACTCAATTAAAACTAGATAAGTTTTACAAAACTGATATTTACTCAGGAACGGAAACTGACTTAAAGGAATTCAAAAAGTATTTAGAAGAATTGAATTCATGAATAATAAAAAACTCAATCTGAACTTCTTTTTGTTAGTTCTTTTCTAATGAGTTGTAGTTCTCTGAGTAAAATAGAAATGTCAGATGTTCCCTCTGGAATTTCCTTGCTAGTAAATGAATGAAACTTCCATATCTCCAAAATATCATTCGACTCAACCGTGTAAGGATCATAAATCAAATTCATGGATTCCAACAGAAAAGTTCTATCCTTTTGAAATGTCACCATTTTGAAAACAAAATCCTGATTATTTTTTAGAATAACAATACAAGGCGTTTTCGGTTTGATGGACTGCCAGTCTTCCATATATTCTCCCGTCACATCACTCCCTTCCGGTATAGGAAGCATGGAGTCTCCTTCCGTTGGGAAAATCCTGAAAGTCCCCTGATGAGGTAAGTTGGGTAAGGAATATTTAGGAAGGGAAGCAATATACTCCGGATCACTATAGCCTGCCTGATAACCTGCTTTGGCTTTTCTGGGAACGTACTCTACATTTTCATGATTATCCTTATCCACTGTGATTGCTAAAACACGAAGATTCCCACCTTTGATATAAATATCGTTTCCTGATTCAAGCTCCCGAAGCTTCAATTCTCCAAGTTTTGACAAATCAACTTTAATCAGTGTATCCAAACTCATTTTGAAGTGGAAAGAAAACTTTAACATATCTTCAATGGAAGGGGATTTGGTTTGTCCCATTTCTATACAATTCAGCTTGGAACGGGTCATGGAGAGTTTTTGTGCCAAGTGTTCCTGTGTGAGTTTCTGCCTTGTCCGCAGGAATTTAACATTGCTCCCGAAAAATATATTTGTTTTCATCATTGCTTATTGTTTAAATTGTAGTCGTTCTATTGACTGTAATTTAGTCAAAAGTAATAAATTTTTGAATATGGAAAGGCATATCGTGCATTGTGATCTGGATTCTTTCTTTGTAAGCGTTGAACGTTTGCAAAACAGTAGCCTTATCGGTAAGCCTGTCCTGATTGGTGGGAAAAGTGACAGAGCCGTTGTTGCTTCGTGTAGTTATGAAGCCCGTAAGTTTGGTATTCATTCCGCCATGCCCATGAGGCTTGCGCTTCGGTTGTGTCCCGATGCAATTGTCGTTCAGGGAGACCATGATTCCTACTCCTACCATTCCAATATCGTCACAGAAATTATAAAAGAAAACGTCCCGTTGTTTGAAAAAGCGAGTATTGACGAACATTATTTCGATTTAACGGGAATGGATAAATTCTTTGGTTGCTGGAAATGGGCAAAGGGGCTTCGTCAACGCATCATCACCGAGACGGGGTTGCCCATTTCTTTTGGTTTATCAGCCAATAAAACCACTTCCAAAATTGCTACCGGACAAGCGAAGCCTTGTGGAGAACTAAAGGTCGATACCGGAACGGAAAAAAGTTTTCTTGCACCTCTTTCCATTCGGAAAATCCCGATGGTGGGAGATAAAACCTATACTCAGCTTCGAAATATGGGTATTTCTAAATGCCTGACCTTGCAACAAATGGAGGTATTCACTATGCACCGTGTGTTGGGAGAAAACGGTATCAGTATCTGGAAAAAAGCCAACGGTCTTGATGATGCCCCTGTCGTACCTTTTCATGAGCAAAAAAGCATGAGTAAGGAAACTACTTACCACAATGACACGATTGATATGGAACTGCTCAAAAAAACATTAGCAGGGATGGTCAATGAACTGGCATTTGATTTACGGAAAGAACAAAAACTAACAGGGTGCATTACGCTCAAAATCCGTTACAGCAATTTCGACACCCATACCAAACAAATAAGGATTTCTTATACGAACTCCGACCGAATCATTCATGAAAAAGTAAATGAATTATTTGGAAAACTTTACAGCCGAAGAATGCTGATTCGCTTAGTGGGGATAAAATTCAGCCACCTTATTACAGGAAATTACCAAACCGACTTATTCAACGACAATGAAAAAGACCTGAAATTGGCTTTTGCAATGGACAGGATACGATTACGGCACGGCTTCAAATCCGTAGCCAGAGGAAATTTGTTTTAGAATAAAAGTTTAATATGTTACTGAATCTTCATAGTTATTATAGTTTACGGTATGGCACGCTCAGCTTGGGAAACCTGATTGAGGGAA
>PJTO01000679.1_pt1 | contig 9619 bp, 8 predicted proteins | sample 1512101 | NCBI WGS metagenome assembly PJTO01 (sample SAMN08177690, study PRJNA422409) | Soil metagenome, whole genome shotgun sequencing project.
GGGCGATAGTTGTTCTCGGTGAGGATGCGATCCGGGCCGATGGGGTTCTCCGGATAGGCCTTCATGGCCGGCTGGAGATGCGCCGTGGTCTTGGCCCAGCCGTCCTCATAGTCGCCCTGCCACTGCATCATGTAGTTGAGGCGCTGGATTTTCCAGACGCCGTCTTCCTTCACATAATCATTCTCGTAAATGCCCGATTCCCAGAACTGCTGGGGCACTTCATTGGGCTTGGTGTCGAGCACGTCATTGTGCCAGCCGCCCGCGAGCAGGCCACGGAAGCGGCCCTTGGCGGTCTTGCCGTCCTCGGACACGGTGATGACGTCCTGAAGCTGGAAATGGTCGAGCAGGAAGCCGTGGATCGGCCCGCGCTGGCCCTCGGTAAACAGGTTCTGGAACCAGGTGCCGTAGAGGCGCATCACGCCTTCATAGCCGACATATTCGCCCGAGAGGAACACGACGCACCCTTCCCTGGCGAAGAGGGCGGCCACCTCCTCGGGACGGTTATAGTCGATATAATAGCCATAAGCCCATTGCAGGCGGCGGATGGCGTTGATGTCTTCGAGCTCCGTGACCTTCTTTTCCAAGGCCCCAAGGCGCGATTCAACGTCAGACATGGTCGACTCCTCTCTCTCCTAGATCACATGATCGCTAACAAAGGCCGGGCGCGGGGGCGAGCGGAATCTCGCCCTATCGCTCTCCTCCAGCGGCGCCGCGCCTTTCCGCCGCGCCGGCCTCTCTCCTAGGCGGGCGATGCGGGCCGGCTCCGGCGGGGCGGCAACTCGCGCAGCGCCTCGGTCTGGAGGTCCAGGATGCGGATGGCCTCCCGCAGGTAGCGATTGACGACGTGCTGCTCCTCCGGCGTGAAGGTGTCCCGCAGCGCCGTCATATCCTGGCGCAACGCGGCATAAGCGGGCCGCAGCACGACTTCCGGCTCCGCATTGGGCACGGAATGGACGAGCACGCTGCGCCGGTCGGCGGGGTTCTGCGCGCGCCGGACCCAGCCGGCCTTCTCCAGCCGGTCCACGATGCCGGTGATGGCGCCGGTGGTGAGGCCGCTCTCGCGCGCCAGCTCGCCGGGCGTGATGGAGCCCTCCCGCGACACCACGCTCAGGCAGCGGCTCTCCGCCGCGGTCATGCCGGCGGCGCGCGCCAGCGTCTCATAGAACAGCACCACGGCGGTGGCGAGCAGGCGCCCCAGATCGACGGTGTCCGGTATCTTGCTGGTCATGCGCGCTGTCTCGTCCCCCACGATTAGAAATCAAACCATTATGCCCCTATCTTCATACGCATCCAGCGACCATTGCGCGAAACGGGCTTTTTCCCGCGCGCCGTGGCCGCTTCGCCACTGATCGGCGCTCCGCGATCGCCGTGTCGGACATGCTTTCGGAAACATGTTTTCGGAAAGGGGGGCCGCATGCCCGCCAAGGATGCTTGATTACGCCCGCCCCGCCGCTCTAGCCTGCGCGACATTTTGGAGAGGACAGAATCATGGACTGGAACGGCAAGGTCGCCTTCATCACCGGCGCGGGCACGGGCATCGGCTTCGGCATCGCGCGCGCCTTCAGCAATGCGGGCATGCGCCTCGCCCTCTCCTACCGCAACGAGGAGCAGCGCGCCCGCTGTACCCAATGGTTCGAGGAGAACGGCCGAGAGGCGCCGCTCTGGGTCCGCCTCGACGTGACCGACCGCGATGCCTTCGCCGCGGCGGCCGACCGGGTGATGGACCGTTTCGACAAATGCCATGTGCTGGTGAACAATGCCGGCGTCAGCGTCTTCGGCCCCACGGATGAGGCGAGCTACGACGATTTCGACTGGATCATGGGCGTGAACTATGGCGGCGTGGTGAACGGCGTCGTCTCCTTCCTCCCCAAGATCAAGCAGACCGGCGAAGGCGGCCATGTCGTCAACGTCGCCTCCATGGCGGCCTATCTCTCCGGGCCGCAGGCGGGCATCTACACAGCCAGCAAGTTCGCGGTGCGCGGCCTCACCGAGTGCCTGCGCTACAATCTGGTGCCCCATGGCATCGGCTGCTCGCTGGTCTGCCCCGCGCTGGTCGCGACGGATGCGGGCCTCAGCGCCCTCAAGCGCCCCACCGAATTCGCCGGCAGCGGCTTCGCGCCGGTGGACGAAGCGGAGCTGCGCAAGTTCGCCTCCGCTTTCGCCAACGGCATGGACCCGCTGGAAGTGGGCGAGAAGATCCTGCGCGGCATGGATGAGAACCAGGGCCTCATCTTCACGCACCCGGAATTCGCCGAGGATTTCAAGGATATCTACGAGACCAGCCTCGCCGCCCTGCCCGACGAGGACGCGCCGCCCGAGCGCCTGGAAGTGGAGCGCATGCGCCGCGCCGCCAACAAGGCCGCGCTGGAGGGCGCCAGGATCAGCATCAACGATCTGACCTGAGCCGCGCGCCGACCGAAGGCCGGGCTCCCTGCGCAGCCCGGCCCGGAATCGGGCTCCCATTTCCCGTTTTCCGCGTTACAGGGGGGCCGGATGCCGCATGGCGGCCCGCAACATCCTCAATCACGGTGACACATATCATGGCCGATACGCACAAGCTCGTTCTGACCTCCGACGAAACGGAAATCCTCATCGACGCCCTGGAGGCCGATCTCGAAGGCTATCTGGAATCCGCCAAGGAAGCGCGCGGCAACAACCGTCGCTCCGAAGTGCAGACGTTCACGGAAGCCGCCGAGCGCATCCAGGCCCTGCTCACTCGTGTGCAGGCGCTGCTGGACTAGGCGCGGCGTGCGGGCCGATAGCCCGGCATGAAGCCTCTCCTCTTCGGAAGGCGGGGTTGGAGTGGCGCCGAACGGCGACCCATGCAGCGCATGGCCGCCGTCCCGTCCCTCAATCCCCCGAGACATCCACCGCGACGGGCGTGTCCGGGCTGATCGCGCGATAGACGATGCCGCCGAGCGCCGCGCCCAGCAGCGGCGCCAGCCAGAAGAGCCAGAGCTGCTGGATCGCCCAGCCGCCCACCAGCAGGGCCGGCCCGGTGCTGCGCGCCGGATTGACCGAGGTGTTGGTCACCGGAATGCTGATGAGGTGGATGAGCGTGAGACACAGGCCGATGGCGAGCGGCGCCAGTCCCTTGGGCGCCGAACCGTGCGTGGCCCCCATGATGACGAACAGGAAAGCGAAGGTCATCACCACTTCGCACAGGAAAGCGGCCGCAATCGAATAGCCGCCCGGCGAATGATCCCCATAGCCGTTGCTGGCCAGGCCGCCGGAGAGGTCGAAGCCCGCCTTGCCGCTGGCGATCAGATAGACGATGGCGGCGCCGGCAATGCCGCCCAGCACCTGCGCGACGATGTAGCCCGGCAGATCCCGGCCGGGGAATCGCCCGCCGGCCCACAGGCCCACGGTGACGGCGGGATTGAGATGGCAGCCCGAAACGTGGCCGATCGCATAGGCCATGGTGACTACGGTGAGGCCGAAGGCCAGCGCCACGCCCGCGAAGCCGATGCCGAGGTCCGGAAAGGCCGCCGCCAGCACGGCCGCGCCGCAGCCGCCCAGCACCAGCCAGGCCGTCCCGATGAATTCCGCGCCAAGTTTGCGAAGCATCCCCTTGCCCTCCTCTCCTGCGGCGCCGCCCCATGGACGCCTTGGAAGAGCGGGATATATCGCATGAGAGGCAGTGCTGTCGAGAAAAGGCGCGCCTGCCCTTCTCGCGCTCAGGGCGCCGCGCGCGTATCGAAGGCGCGGCGCGCCGTTTCGACCTGCGCAAGATTATGCTCCGCCCAGTTCCACACCCCGCAAAAAGCCTCGCCCAGCGTCATGCCGAGCGCCGTCAGCCGATATTCCACCTTGGGCGGCACGACCGGATGGACGGTGCGGACGACGAGGCCGTTGCGCTCCATCTGGCGCAGGGTCTGGGTGAGCATTTTCTGGCTGATGCCCGGCACTTTCTCGGCGATGCGCGTGAAGCGCTGCTCGCCATGGTCGTGCAGCACCTCGATCAGCAGCATGGTCCATTTGTCCGCCACCTGCGCGATCACATCGTTGACGAGCGCCTCCACGCGCGGGTCGATTTCGTCATAGCGCTCCGGGCTCGCCGGTATCTGCGCCTGCGCCCGGCTTTCCGGTCCATGCGTCATCTCATACTCTCTTTTCGGTGCGTATAAATCTTTTCGGTGCCTTCTTTCATATGGAGAGTTAAGGGATAAATCGCGGGTCGTCCATATCCCGAAGCAAAGGAGACGATCTCATGAAAATGACCGGAAACACGATGCTGGTGACAGGCGGCGGATCGGGCATCGGCCGCGAACTGGCGCAGCGCTTTCATGCGCTGGGCAATCGCGTCCTCGTCGCCGGACGCACGCGCGAAACGCTGGAGGAGACCATCGCAGGAAGCGAGGACATGCACGCCCTCACCTTCGACGCGAGCGACACGGCCTCCATTGAGCAGTTGGCGGCGGACGTGCTCGCCCGCTTTCCCACGCTCAACGTCCTCATCAACAATGCCGGCATCATCGGCCCGGAGCTGGCGCGCCAGTCCGGTGTCGAGATGGATTTTGCCGGCTTCCTGACGACGCTGGACGTGAACACGCTGGGCCCGCTGCGGGTGACGCAGGCGCTGCTGCCCAATCTGCGCGCGGCCGGCGGTGCGAAGGTAGCGGTCGTCTCCAGCCGCATGGGCCAGCTCGATCCCGGCGATTTCGGCGGGACATCGGGCTTTGTCGCCTATCGCGCGTCCAAGGCGGCGGTGAACAAGGTCTTTCAGTGCCTCGCCGCCGATCTGCGCGGGGAGGGGATTGCCGTCGCCATGCTGCACCCCGGCTATGTCCGCACCGATATGGGCGGCGCCGGCGCCGATATCGAACCGGCCGAGAGCGCCGGGGGCATTCGCAAGGTGCTGGCCGCGCTCGATCTCGCCAGCACCGGCCGCTTCAGGGCCTATGACGGGACGGCGCTCGCCTGGTAGGCGGCGCCGCCCGCTTGTGTCCTTCGTTTAGTTCGCGAGTGCCAGCAGCCGGCCCTGGTCGATGCCGGCCACGGCGGCCTTGAGGTCGTCGATGCCGTCCGCGTCTCCCTCCGCCTCCACGAAGAAGCGGTTGCCGATCATGGCGCCGAAGCTGCCATTGCCCGCGTTGCGCCATTTCTCGACCTGGAGCGCGCCGTCGCGGTTGGTGGTGCGCTCGTAGCCGTCCGCATCCTCCCGGTTGGATTCCACGCCCATGGCGGCGGAGAGGGCCGCCATCGCACCCATGGCCGACATATCCGCGATGCTGAGCGTAAAGCGCTTGCCGCTCTGCTCATAGGTGCCCTCGGCGCGGCTTCCGGCCGGCCCTGCCTGCACGCTTTCGACCGCGGTGCGCGCATAGCCGCCGATGGACTGCGGCAGTAGGGCTTGCAGGTCCGCCGGCGCGACGGCCTTGCCGTTGCCCGCCTGAGACGCCTGGACCGCCTGCTCCATGTTCCGCGCGGCCTCCTGCAACTTGCCCGTATCGATGGTGCCGCCGCCGGGCAGCGTGATGGTCATGTCGTCGCCGGCCGCCGGACCGGCTGCGCCGATGGCCCCGAGACGCGGCCCCAGCAGGCTGCCGCCGACCGCGCCGGCAACCGCGCTCGCGACGAGGCCGATCAGGATCGCGCACACGGCTGTGACCGCCGTATAGGCGCCCGCTCTGTCCGCCGGCACCTTCATCAGCGGCTGCGCGCCGGTGTAGAAGAGATAGAGCGAATAGAGCCCCAGCAGGCCGAGAATGCCCAGCGCGGGGAGGATGTTGAACACGCCCACGACGAACGCGGCGGTCATGGAATAAGCGACGAGCTTGAAGGCGTTGCGCGTGCTCTCCTCGCCGCCGAATTTCGGCGCCAGCTTGTTGGCGATGAACGTGACGATCAGCACGCCGAGCAGCGCGGCGATGAAGGTGATGACCGCGCTGGAGAGCGAGGACGCCAGCGACGGCCGGAACCGGACGCCGAGGACGCCATAGCCGAAGAGCTGCCCGCCGATGAGCGAACAGACCGGGCCAATGAGCGCGAGCGGAATGACATAGCGCGTGAAGATATCGCCGCTCGGCGTCGTCTCGCGCGCGATGAGCGGCCATTCATCCTTCGGTTTCAGCAGAACGGCTTTTGCGCGGCTGACGATGGACCCTGCTTGGACGGGTTCCAAATCCATGACACCTCTCCCTCGGTTGCCTGAACCGGGCCGTTGGATCATGGAATGACGCGGGGCGCAACCTTTGCCGCCCTCATGCGCGATGCGGGCGGGGAGGCGCGCGCAATCGGAATGCCGCCGCGGCGCGCTTATGGGCGCTCCGCCGCCACCGCTCTCCGTCCCCGCGTGCCCGTGCTCGTTCAGGCGAACCGCACGACAGTGCCCGCCGTGCGGCGGCGCAGGACACCGCCGACGAGGCCGAAGCCCGCGATCAGCAGCGCCCAGCTCGCCGGCTCCGGCACGGCGCCCGCGCCGGTTGTGGGATTGGGCCTGACCGACAGGCCGCGTGAGTTCTGATCGACCCAGTAGCGATAGGCGCCACCCTGTCCGCGGACGTCGAAGCTGGCGATGATCGGCCCGTAAATGCTCGGATCGGTGACGTTGGGAAGCTCGCCCAGGATGATGTCGCCGTCCGTGTCGCCCAGCTCGAAATAGGCGTAGCTGTTATAGACCCTGCCTTTGTCGTCGGTCTCGGTCTTGCGCAGTTCCACCATCATATAGGTGTAAGCGCCGGCGCTGCGGAAGAAGATGCTGGGCGTGAAGTCCGCGAAACCGGGCCCGTCTTCCAGCCACATTTCCGAAAAGGTCACCGGGAACCGGCCGTCCACCGCGAGCGACTGCGTGTCGTAGGTGAAGGTGAAGCTGTATTGCGTGCCCGGCACGCCGCCGCGAGACCAGCGGATATTGTCCATGTAGCTGTTCTGGAAGTCGGTGAGGTACAGATAGGCTGTGTAGTCGCTGGCATAATAAGTGTTGGTGTTGGGCATCACGCCGGAGAAGTTCAGCGTGACCAGAGCGGCCGGTGCCGGCATGGCGGCGCCAAGCGCGAGAAGCGCGATCAGTTTCTTCATGATTTCCCCCACATCACAGGCGTATCAGGTTAGCCTGCCTACAATGATTGCCAATTAGTCAATCAGGATAGGAATGAAAGGCAAAATTTCAGAAAGCTGGATCATTTCGGGACGACGTCCGCTCGCGGGAGGAGGCGCGCGCGTGGGACGGCGCGGGCAAAAGCCTGTGGACGAATCCCACTGCCCCCTTCCCACCGGGCGTGCGGGGACCCATAGTGGCCGCATGGCTCACGCGCCCTATGTCCCGCTTCGCAATCTCTCGGCCTATTCGTTGCTCGAAGGCGCCATTGCGCCCAAGAAGCTGGCCGCGCGCGCGAAGGAGCTGGGCTTTCCCGCCGCCGCGCTGACGGACCGCAACGGGCTCTATGCCGCCATGGCCTATTCCGAGGCGGCGGCGAAGCTGGGCGTGCAGCCCATCATCGGCACCACGCTCGCCGTCGCCCGGCCCGACCGGCCGGACAATGTGCCGCTGGCGCTGGATTGGCTGGTGCTGCTGGCGCAGGACGAGATCGGCTATGACAATCTGTGTGCGCTGGTCAGTCAGGCGCATGTCGACCGGCCGGAGATGGAGGAGGCGCATGTCTCCTTCGATGCGCTGGAGACCCATGGCGCGGGGCTGCTCTGCCTTACCGCGAGTGGGGAGGGGGCGCTGGCCCGCCTGATCGCGGAAGGCCAGCCCGAGGCGGCCGGCGCCTATCTGGGGCGACTTCAGGCTCTGTTCGGCGACCGGCTCTATATCGAACTTTCGCGCACGGGCGATGCCGTGATGGAGCAGGCCGAGGGCGCGCTGATCGACCTGGCTTATGCGCGCGGCCTGCCGCTGGTGGCGACCAACCCGGCCTGCTATGCCGACGCCGATTTCCATGGCGCGCACGATGTGCTGCTGTGCATCGCCAGCAGCAGCTATGTGGAGAGCGCCGAGCGGCCGCGCAGCTCGCCCGAAGCGTGGATGAAGCCCGCCGATGCGATGGCCGCATTGTTCGAGGATGTGCCGGAAGCCATTGCCAACACGCTGGTGGTGGCGCAGCGCTGCGCGGTGATGGCGCCGCGCCGCAAGCCTATCCTGCCCAGCCTCGCGGGCGACCGGGCGGGCGAGGAAGCGCAGTTGCGCGCGGATGCCCATGCGGGGCTCATGGCGCGGCTCGACACGCTCGGCATCGTCGACGAGGCGGCGCGCGCGCCCTATCTGGAGCGGCTGGAGTTCGAGCTGGCCGTCATTATCCAGATGGGTTTCCCCGGCTATTTCCTCATCGTGGCCGACTTCATCAAATGGGCCAAGGGGCAGGATATTCCGGTGGGGCCGGGGCGCGGCTCGGGCGCGGGCTCGGTGGTGGCCTGGGCGCTCACCATCACCGATCTCGATCCGTTGCAACTCGGCCTGCTTTTCGAGCGATTCCTCAATCCGGAGCGCGTCTCGATGCCGGACTTCGACATCGACTTCTGCGAAACGCGGCGCGGCGAAGTCATCCGTTACGTCCAGCAGAAATATGGCGCGGATCATGTCGCGCAGATCATCACCTTCGGTACGCTGAAGGCGCGCGCGGCGCTCAAGGATACCGGCCGTGTTCTCCAGATGGGTTATAATCAGGTGGACCGGCTGGCCAAGCTGGTGCCCAATCATCCGACCGACCCGTGGACGCTGGAGCGCACCATGAACGGCTCGGCGGACTTTGTCGCCGAGTACAAGGCGGACCAGCAGATCAAGCGCCTGGTCGATCAGGCGATGATGCTGGAGGGGCTGCCGCGCAACAGCTCCACCCATGCCGCCGGCGTGGTGATCGGCGACCGGCCATTGAGCCAGCTCGTGCCGCTCTATCGCGACCCCAAATCGGACATGCCGGTGACGCAGTTCGACATGAAATATGTCGAGGGCGCCGGGCTGGTGAAGTTCGACTTCCTGGGCCTCAAGACGCTCTCCGTGCTCCAGCGCGCGGTGCGGCTGCTCGGCCAGCGCGGCATCGAGGTGGACCTCAATCTGCTCGGCTGGGACGATCCGGCCGTCTACGCCCTGCTCCAGCGCGGCGACACGGTGGGCGTGTTCCAGCTGGAATCGGAGGGCATGCGCAAGACGCTCGCCGCCGTCAAACCCACCAATTTCGGCGACATCATCGCGCTCGTCTCGCTCTATCGGCCGGGCCCGATGGACAATATCCCGCTCTTCGGCCGCCGCAAGAACGGCCTGGAAGAGATCGAATATCCCCACGCGCTGCTGGAGCCGATCCTGAAGGAGACCTACGGCGTCTTCGTCTATCAGGAGCAGGTGATGCAGGCCGCGCAGATCCTGGCGGGCTATTCGCTCGGCGGCGCGGACCTGCTGCGCCGCGCCATGGGCAAGAAGATCAAGGCGGAGATGGACGCGCAGCGCGCCACGTTCGTGGAGGGCTGCAAGGGCAATAATATCGACAAGAAGAAGGCCAATGAGCTGTTCGACTTGATCGACAAGTTCGCCGGCTATGGTTTCAACAAGAGCCACGCGGCCGCCTATGCGCTGCTCGCCTATCAGACGGCGTGGCTGAAGGCGCATCATCCGGCGGAATTCTATGCCGGCTCCATGGATTTCGACATTCACCAGACCGACAAGCTCTGCGTGTTCGTGGAC
>PJTO01000688.1_pt1 | contig 9461 bp, 8 predicted proteins | sample 1512101 | NCBI WGS metagenome assembly PJTO01 (sample SAMN08177690, study PRJNA422409) | Soil metagenome, whole genome shotgun sequencing project.
CCTCGAAAAGCCCGATGTGAAGGCAGCGATCTTGCAAAAAGGCCCGTGTCGCACTCAGGATCAGAACCAGGAATCCCTGTTTTCCGCCATATAAAAGGAGCAGCACAATGAATCAGGCATTGGAATCGGCAGGAAAAATTGGCTTTTTGCTGGTGCCGATACAGGTGCTGAAACCCTGACGCGGGCCATGACGATCATCGAGACGGCAAAAATGAACGGCCTTGATCCGCAGGCCTATCTCGCGGACGTGCTCGACCGCATCAACGACCACAAGATCAACCGGATCGACGAATTGCTCCCATGGAACTGGGCACCGTTGGCACCGCTAGCGAAGGCCGCCTGATGGCTGTCGTATCCCACGTCTTCATGCTCGATTACGTCGCCGGTATGCTGGGCGAACACCCGGATCTGATCGATGCCATCGTCAGCAATCCTGACAATCTCACATATGGCTCGATTATCACCGTCTCTTCCGGCCCAGAGGATTATCGTACCGCAATCACTGCAGATGCCATCGACGAACTGCGCGATCTCCTTGCCGACAATCGCCGCTCACCCGAAGAGTGGGAGGCCTTCCTCGAAGACGTCATCTACGATCCGGAAACCCTTGATATCGTCAAGGGTCATACAGCGCGGTAACAATCGGGCGGTTACGACAAACGACATACCAGCGCGACTGATGCTGGCGCTGCTGAAAACCACGATCACCAAACCGCCTGCGATCAAGCAATCGTAGACCGAGGAAGGCCGCGCCGGGTTCCCCTTGACCTCTTTGCGATTAAACGACCCTGTCCAGATTTCCGGCACCACCTCACCGCCGTAATCGCCCTCGAAACGAGCAGCCGTGGTCCATCGAACAACGCCCGGCCTGGAGCTGGGGTGCAGAGATATCTGACTCTAAGCGAGTTCACTGCCGAAAAAATTTATCTAATTACCTGCAAGCTGTCAGAATGACGATCTGAAAAAATCTGATAGATAGTTCTACTTCAAATTACAAAGAGCATCCTCTGTGTATATGGCCTTTCTAGACGTGAAAACTTAAGGTACTCAATCGTGCTGTCTATGGCCGCTCATTGATGCACCCGCATCGGGCTCGATCTTCTGGTTCCAGATGATTGCGGAAGCGGAAATCGCTGTTACCAATAGAAACGCGCCGCTAAAGTCGGTTACTGTCAACTCGCTGCGATTGGACAAGGCTTGGCTGATTTCGAGTGCCGTGGCCGAAAGACAGATTCCAAAAGAAAGGGTTAGCTGCTGGAATGTCGCGTAGAAGCTCGTCGCGCCGCTCATGTCCTCCTTCCCGATATCGGCGTAAGCGATGGCATTGTAGCCAGTAAACTGGAATGACGTGAAAAAACCTGAGATCGCCAATACGATCATCATCGCCGCTGTCGGCCAGTCAGGCCGAAATATTGCGCAGAGGGCATAACCACCCGTTCCGAAAACCCCGGAAAAGGTCAGACTGTGGCGGAAGCCCCAACGGCGCAAGATGCGCGGAGCCAAGGCCTTCATGGCAAGACCTCCAAGCGCGCCTGCCACTGTGATTGATCCAGTCACTGCCGCCGAGAGGCCGAAGGCAAGCTGGAACATCAGCGGCAACAGGAAAGACTGGGCGCCCTGGGTTATTCGCGTCAGGGAGCCCGCGATCACCGATAAACGAAAGGTTGAAATTCGCATGAGCGCGGGGTCTAGTATCGGATCGGGCGCGCGCCTGGCATAGCGCATGTAAACAACGCCAAGTCCGATACCAGAAAAGACAAGCGCGGCCGCCGTCCCGCCAGTTCCAGCCCGGCTTGATAGCTCGAAGCCGAAGAGCAGGCAGCCGAGGGATCCACCCGAAAGGACGAAGCCGCACTTGTCAAAGCGTGAGCTGGTATCGCCCCTTAAATTGGGAATCATTACCATGGCGCAAACCATACCGATCAGGCCGATCGGAAGGTTGAGATAAAAGATCCAGCGCCAGTCGAGCCAGGTAACGATCAGCCCCCCGAGCGGCGGTCCAAGGATAGGTCCAATAAGCGCGGGTATCACGAGCCATGACAAGGCCTGCAGCGTGTCGCTCTTAGCAACGCTTCTCATAAGAACAAGTCGGCCCACCGGCACCATCATCGCGCCTCCCATTCCCTGGAGAAATCGCGCGCCTACCAGTTGCCAGAGGCTACTTGCTTGGGCGCAGGCGAGAGAGCCGGCGAGGAAAAGTCCGATCGCGCCGCAGAATATCGTTCGCGCGCCAAACCTGTCAGCCAGATTTCCGCTGGCAGGGATGAAGAGCGCTAGAGCGAGGAGATAGCTGGTCAGAGCGAGACTGAGATTGGTGGCGGCCGCGCCGAGATCACGTGCCATCGTGGGCAACGCTATAGTCAGCACCGTGCCGTCGAGCTGTTGCATGAATAGTGCTGAGGCCACTACCAGGGCGATGCGGCGGTAATCCGCGACGCCAGGATCCGTGGGAGGCGCCTCGGTCACGCGCTTCGAGGCGTTTTCATCGTGAGGATTTCGCGCGATCTTCGCCGCTCGGCCTTTTCGCCATGACATTTAAACTTGCGATACCTCCGCGTTTCCGATGGAAAGGGTTCAGAATGCAATTTGAGCCCTTCCGACCAGAGTATGACCATTATCGGTCGTATGGCCGGTCAAAACTGGATTTCTGACCGACCATTCTATGGCATTCAACTGCAACCGAATGAAATTGTTAAGATACCAGTTAGCACCGAGAGTTAATGCGTTGCCTCGGCCCGCTGTGGGATTGTCGCTGTAATCCAACGCTTCGTAACGAGCCGCCACTTCGAGGGCTCCGCGACCGCCTTCCGTCACCGGAGATAGAACTTCCGGCCGGCTCCACACGCCGCCTCGTGTGAGATAGGGCGCATTTTCACCGGTGATGAACCATCCACCCGAAATCGCCCAAGCAGACTGGTTGGTGGAAAGGTCCGTCCGGTTTGCAAGCTGGCGTGCACCGTACTCGCCATAAGTCCACAGGGACCGGCGAAAAACGCCGGCTTCGAAACCAAAGCCTGTGCCGGACTTCGGATCTGCGAACGTCCCGGGGGCAATACGAAGATTGTCGTTGAAGAAGCCGCCGACCGCAATTGCGCGCGTCGGTCGCGTTGCATCACTGGCCAGTTTCTCATGGAAACCCCAGGCGCCAAGATGAACAATGAGGTCCTTCGAACGCACTGGGTTCCAGTGCGCGCGGCCCGCTATTGTAAGCCCGTCCGATGCAATCCGCGGATTGCTCACGTCGTCTCCTGAAACTTGGATGCCTACATGCCATCGCTTTCCGTAAATACGTGCAGCGGCACCCAACCCGAAAAATCCACGAGCCGGAATGATCCCCTGCGCAACTACATTGCGTTCCATGAAGGGCACGGAAATCGTTCCACTCGATCCGTCCAGGCCGCGATCGTTCAGTCGGTTGCCCAGCGCTATTTCGACCTGCTGAGCTTTAAAGCCGGTTGTCCAAGCCAAGTAGGCGGATTTGATGGCCACATCATTGTCCGCAAAATCACCTTCCAGAACATACGAAAGGTGCTTGCCGACCGAACCCTCGATCCCCAGGCGCAAGGATCGGGCTTGAGTTGCGGTGATGTTGCGCCTTTCCGTTGCCGATCCATTCGTTATCCCGATGTCGAGCAGCAGGCGTCCCCTCGGCCGGAAGGTCAGATTGCCGTCCCCGCTTGAAAACTCGGGCGTGCCCTTGGACCAGTCGACATGTACCATGCCATCCTGCGCCGCCTCGATCTGTGCAAGGCGTGCGTCCAGCGAGGGTGGATGAGAATTAGACGGTAGCGGTTGCCCCAGCGGAGCCGGACTGCGGCGAGCCTGGTCCGTAGATGTCGGCCCGGGCGGAGACGAAGGAGAGGCGTCGCTCCCGGCGTTCGCTTGCTGCCTCTCTACCTCGAGCGCCGTAAGTCGCGCCTCAAGCCTGGAAATGACCGCCTGCTGCCTCTCTATCGTTCGGTTGAGCCGGGCGTAGTCTTCAGCGGTTTGCGCTGCGGCCGGAGATGACAGGCCCATGGCCACCATGAACAGGCCTCCTCGTTTCACTTGGCGATCCTCTCGAATGTACGGGGCTTCGTGGCCGCCGTCTCAACGTTAGATATAAAGCGTTGTGGGAGCCGCCCGGTCAGGCGCCTCCCACAGCCGGTCAATGCGCGGCGTGTCGCGATCTCGCATGGCCGACCAGAAGGGCCAGTAGAGAAAGCAGAGCGGCCGCTGCGCACCAGGCGCCGGGGATCGCCTTGTCCCCGGTGGCGCCGATCAGCGCGGTGCTGATGGCCGGTGTGAATCCGCCGAAGATCGCCGTGGCTAGGCTGTACGCCAGACTGAAGCCGACGGTGCGAACGTGAGCCGGGATCACTTCAGTCAGATAGACGATGAAGGCGCCGTTGTAGGTTGCGTATATCGCGGCAAGCAGGAGTTCCACGGCCAGCAGACGTCCGAAGCTGGGGGCATCGACCAGCCAGGTCATGAGCGGATAGGCCAGTATCGCGCCCAGAACAGTTGCAGTGATCAAGAGAGGCTTGCGGCCGATACGGTCGGAAAGCGCGCCCATGATCGGCAGCAGGACGAAGTTGGTCAAGCCAACGCAGGCTGTGACGAAGAGGCTTTCCCCTGCCGAAAGGGACAGTTCCTTGCTGCCGAACGTCGGGGTGTAGGCGGTAATCATGTAGAAGAACACGGTCGTCATTACGGCCATCAAGGTTCCCTGAAGCACGATACCCCAGTTGTTGGCAATGATGCTCATGATTTCGCCAAGGCGCGGGTGCTCCTTGCGATTGAGGAAGGCGTCCGTCTCTTCCATGTGGCGGCGGATGATGAAAAGGAACGGGATCATGACGCAGCCAATGATGAACGGAATGCGCCAGCCCCATGCCTGCATCGTGACAGGATCAAGGCTGCTGGAAACCAAGAGACCGATCAGTGCCGCGAATACCACCGCGGCCTGCTGGCTTGCTGATTGCCATGAGCAGAAGAAGCCCTTGCGATGCGGCGGTGCGATCTCGTTGAGATAGACCGAGACCCCCCCGACCTCAACACCGGCGGACAGACCCTGAACCAGGCGGGCAATCAAAATGATTGCCGGTGCCGCCATCCCGATCTGCGCATATGTGGGCGTGATTGCGATTGCCAGAGTACCAATCGCCATAAGACCCAAAGTCAGCAGAAGACCTTGGCGGCGTCCGTGCTTGTCAATGTAAGCTCCGAGCACAAGTGCGCCCACCGGACGCATCAGGAAGCCGGCACCGAAAGTCATCAGCGTCAGCATCAGGGATGCAAATTCGCTGCCGGTCGGGAAGAAGGCCTTCGAGATGTAGGTGGCATAGTAGCCAAAGACCATGAAATCGAACATTTCAAGGAAGTTGCCGCTGGCAACGATGAAGATCGACTTAAAGGACGACTTCTTCTTGGCGGCTGCGACCGGCGCTTCACCCGTATCGACCGGGAACGGAATGGATGCATGTGTCATGGCGTAACCTTTTGCGGTGCGGGCTCTAGGCCGCTTTCGCGAATGATGGCGTGGGCTTTGGGTGAGGCGAGATACCGGATGAGCGAACTTGCTTCGGCTTGGTTTGCCGAGTAGGAGACGACGCCTGCGGAAAATGGCGTCACTTTTTGCAAGGATTCCGGAAGCAACCCGACGATGCGGATACCTTTGACGGGTTTCAGTTCGCTGAGTTGCTGGAAACCGATCTCGGCTTCGCCTTTTGCCACGATTTCTCCAACCGGGGTCGCGGGGATCATTTTCCCTTTTGGCAGGACCTGGGCAGCGATTCCCAGCTTGGCCAGCATGACCGACTGGATGTAGGCCCCTGATGCGCTGTCCGACCAGGCAACCGACCTTGCGGACAGAAGCGCGTTGCGAACCGCATCCGCGCTGCTGATGTCGGGCACCGGTGCGCCTTCCTTTACGGCGACGGCGATCTTAGAGAGAACCAGGTCTTGCGACGTTCCCGCCACCACCAATCCGTTCGCCTCCAGCTTTTCGAGGGAAGACCGGGCCAGGATGACGACGTCGGCGGGCTCCTTGCGCGCGAGACGCTGAGGGATGGCATTGGCCGTCTCGCCCATCGAGGGTCCGCGACCGATTACGATATGGGTTCCGGTCTCCGCTTCGTATTTCGACGCTAGCGCACTGAAGGCCTCGGAGAATCCACCCGAGGTGAAAACATTCAGTTCGGCTGGCTGATGCGAAGCAGTCGAGGCCGGCGGCGGCGATGCCGTCTGGCATCCTGCCAAAGCCAGCAACGGTAGCACAAACAGAGAGCGCAAGACGGCGCGTCGGCGCGTCGGTCTCCCACGAGAGTGCCGGGTGGGTAGCTCGGATCTGATTGTTCCTCTCCTCGACCTATCGCACGCCTTGCCTGTTCGTCGGAAAAAGGCTTGAGCATGCGCGACTGCCGAGCGATGAAGCGCAGATTAGCGATTCCATCCAATGCAATTATCGGGCTTCTTTATGCAGATGGCGCATAAATTCGTTGCCTTCGTCGGGAGAGCACTTTGCCGCGCGTGCTGAAGCCACTTTATGTCCAGATGGTTATCGGCATTCTTGCCGGGATCGGACTGGGCTGGGCGTGGCCAGAGGTAGCTGTTGACATGGCGCCTTTGGGCATCGCTTTCGTCAAGGCCATGCGGATGATGGTGCCGCCGGTGCTGTTCTGCACGATCGTCGAGGGCATCGTTAGACACGGCGCGGCCCGCGATACCGGCACGACGGTGTTGCGCAGCATCGCGGTCTTTATGATCATTACCGTCGCGGCGTTGTTCATCGGCCTGTCCGTGGGCAGTCTCTTGCAACCGGGCAATGGGCTAAGTGTGCCTGCGACCGGTCTGGCAGGTGGCGAATTGCAGCAACATCTGTCTTCCGAGAAGATTGACGGGCCTGGAGGATTTCTCGTCCGCATGATCCCCGAAACGCTGTTCTCGGCCTTCACCGCTGGAGACGTATTGCCGGTCCTGTTCGTAGCGGGCCTCGTCGGTTTCGGATTGCTTCGCATCGGCGAGCAGGGCAAGTCGATCGTCCGAGCAGTCGAAGCTCTGTCAAAGCTTCAGTTCATCATCTTCGGTTTCTTGATCCGCTTCGCGCCGGTAGGGGCGTTCGGCGCGATCGCCTTTACTGTAGGAAGCTATGGGATCAGCTTTATCGGATCACTCGGGCTCCTGATCCTCACTCTGGCGATCGCGTGCGGAACTCTGCTGGCGGTGCTCCTTATCGCCGTGCGTATCGCCACCGGGATTCGGCCGGGTCACCTCATCCAGACGTTTCGCGACGAGTTTCTAATCATCCTTGGGACCTCTTCGACGGAAGTTGTGCTGCCCAGACTGATTACCAAACTTGAAACCATTGGGTGTCCGCGAAGTGTGGTCGGCCTGACGGTTCCTCTGGGGTATACTCTCAATCTTGCCGGTACTGCGGTCTATTTGATGGTGGCGACCCTGTTTCTCGCTGAAGCACTAGGCATCGACCTGCCGCCGGAGCGGCTCGCCGTCTACTTTGCCGTCATGCTGATTACATCGAAAGCTGCGGCAGGTGTGACCGGGAGCGGCTTCTCGGCCTTGCTGCTAACACTTTCTCTTCTTCCCGACGTCCCTATCGCGGCTGCCGCCATGCTGATCGCAGTTGACCGACTGCTTTCCGAATTCCGAGCTGTCACCAGCGCAACTGCCAATATAGCCGCGTCGCTCCTCGTTTCACGCTGGAACGGTGCCGCGCTACTTCGTGGCGCTAGTCCAGGCCGCTTCGAGTAAAGCCAAAAGCCTTATGGCGGCTGGCGACAGCGGCGCGTTGGGGCGGCGAAGAACGCCGATCGTGCGGAATACAGAATCCCCCTGAATCGGCCGCCAGACGAGATCACGCGCTTCCGGGCCCATACAGGCAAGTTTTGGTAGAACCGAAGGCCCTAGGCCAGCATCGACAAGAGCTATCGCGGAACTGAGGCGCGTGACCTCGTAAAACCATCGAAGCTCGAGCCCCGCCCGCGCAAGTCCGGCATCGAGGGTCATACGGTTTCCGCTGCCAGAATGAACGGTTACGAGTCTCTGGCCGGCTAGATCGGACCATGTCGGTGCCGCGATATTCGCGAGGGGATCGTCCTTGCGGCACACCAGACCGTATGGATCGTCGTGGAGCGCATCGAACACCAATTCCGCATCAGTGGACAGGGGCAACGCAATGCCGAACTCCGCTTCACCGGTACGTACCGCCTGAGCGCATTCCGTCGCTGAAAGGTCGAGAACGCGAACTCTGACATTGCGATATTCTTCACCGAAGTGCTGCAAGACCTCGGGCAGGAAACGGACTGTCGCACTTGGAATGCTGGCCAGCGTCAATCGTCCGGATTGGCGTTCCCCTTGCGCCATGGCACCAAGAAGCGAGCCGTCCATTTCATCGAGCATCCGCCGTAGCAGCGGTACCATCTCCTGACCCGCCGGTGTCAGGCGTACACTCCTCGTAGTGCGTTCCAAAAGCGGCGCTCCGACGATGGATTCAAGTTTCTGCACTCGGCGGCTGAGCGCCGGTTGGGAGAGATTTAGAAGCTCGGCAGCGCGAAGAAAGCTGCGATTTTCAGCAACAGCCACTACCGCGCGCAGATCGAGAAGTTCACAATTCAGAAGCGACATGGATGGTGTATACCGCTCGTTCTTAAGGAACTCACGGCTTTTTGCCCGAGAACCAGAAATGATTCCGCGATAGCAGGTCTGCAGTTTTTCCGTCACAGCATAACGGCGACCCTTTTCCAAAGGCGTGCGACGGAGTTATGGAGCTAGAACCTTGCACCGTTCTGAAAGCAGGGTGCCTGCAATTCATGTACCGGATGTGGACCGACAATAGCGAGTTTCGCTGGTGCAAGACGCCAACCCGTCTGCAGCATGGGAGGGATGAAACCGGCGCCCGCCCGAAAGCGAGTTGTATTGTTCGCACGGGGACCAAGAGCAAGACGGTCTCGCTTAGAGTCCGGAACCTCAGCTTAGCTTCTGGTCACGAAACAGATAGAGACATCTCGCTCTCGATGAGCCCATTATGCCGCGGCCTTGCGCTGACCGTGAAGAGAAGCGAGTGGTCTATCGGAATGATCACAGAGTCGAGCAAGCAGCTTGACCTGCGAGGCCACAATCAGAGAAGTCTCCGAGAAGTGCTCCGGCAAAAGCGAACACACCGTGCGAACGCTGCTTTCCGCCCGATGACTGGCAGGACAACTGAGAGAAGGGTGCACAGATGAACGGGCGATCGTGCCGGGATCAATGTCCGGCTTTCACTGCGAAGGTCATCCAAGTGCTCGTCCGAACGTGTCAATACTCGGCAGCATTCAACAAACATGATTTTCCAGCATGCCTAGCGGCTTGATGCCCATGCAGAGGTACTTCACCTCCATGTAGTCATCGAGGCCGTAGTGCGATCCCTCGCGGCCGAGGCCGGACTGCTTCACCCCGCCGAACGGCGCCACTTCGGTGGAGATCAG
>PJTO01000689.1_pt1 | contig 9461 bp, 9 predicted proteins | sample 1512101 | NCBI WGS metagenome assembly PJTO01 (sample SAMN08177690, study PRJNA422409) | Soil metagenome, whole genome shotgun sequencing project.
CTTGGTGTCGAAACACAGCGCCAGTGGACCGACAAAGCCATAGCGCGAACCACGCCGGCGCTGCTGGGTCTCTACAGCTTAATATCGCTATGGGCCTGCGATCTGTTGACCATTAAAAGCACCACTTATTCCGCCGCCTGTATCGAAAAACCAACCTGACATTCAGTGACGCCATCGGAGCTGTCCGTCTCCAACTCTGGGTCGGCGACATTAATCAACACTCCCCACCGCACCCAGAACCGCACTATATTCCCACAACCCGCCTAAAACGCATGGCTCAGGCACTATGCTTCGCTACCTGATTGTACAAAGCCGAGCTAAGCTGTCCAACCCTTGGCTTTTAGACACGGCGCGACCGCATCCATTTCCCTAGCGTCGCTACCAGGCACCATGAATTCGCGAGTACCGTTGGGCCACATAACAAAAATTGGCTATTCGGATTTTCGAGTGGAACGCTATCGCAAAATTGTAGTGCGATGCCGTCCGCTAGTCGATACGTTTGTTGACACATAGCCCGACAGCATGTATCGTGAATGTCGATACATGGAGGTCATGATGCGTGTTCAGGTCAAGAAATGGGGCAACAGCGCCTCGGTCCGGATTCCGGCCTCAATCATGGCTGCGGCAGCTCTCCATATCGATCAAGAGGTTGAGGTGCGAGAGGAAGACGGGCGCATTGTTATCGACCCTGTGATGCGATCCTATGATCTGGACGAACTCTTGGCCAAGATGACGCCAGACACATTTCCCGAGGCGATCGACTTCGGAACGCCAGTCGGGAATGAGGCTTGGTAATGGCTGCTTATGTGCCAGATATCGGCGACATTGTGTGGCTGGAATTTGATCCTCAGGCTGGGCACGAACAGGCGGGACATCGTCCCACTCTTGTCTTGTCGCCACAGAAATACAACGGTTTGCGTGGTATGATGATTTGCTGTCCTATGACGAGCAAGATTAAAGGTTATCCCTTCGAGGTTGTCGAAAGCCATACTCCTCCCAGCGTCGTTCTCGCCGATCAAGTCAAGAGTCTGGATTGGAAAGCTCGTCGAGCGAGCAAAAAAGGGAAAATATCCCAGGACGCGCTAGCCGAAGTTCAAGCGAAAATTCGGGCCTTGTTGACGCTGTAAAACCGACCGTCTTCCACGCGGAAATCCGAATAGCCCAAAAACTGGATTGTAAGTTCCGCCGCGCTTGCTGCGCTTAGTAAGGTACTTTTGAAAGCAGCATTTCTCGCCCGCAATTTGCCAGGCAATGCCACTCGCGGCTTATAGCGCCAGCGCCTTGGCAAGATCGTCATGCTCGAATGCGCTGGCCATACGCTTGATTTCAGAGGCGCGCGCGCCAGCGCGTGCCGCAGCTGCACTCCAGCCCCGCGTCACACCGGCGACCTGCCTGACGATCTCAGTCGCGTTGGCTGGTTTCAGGCCGAAATACTCCGCCACCGACAGTGCTAGCCCAACGTCGCAGGTGGCGTCGTCGAGCGAAATATTGGTCGACAAGATGCGCGCCTTCAGATCGACTGGCATGGGATTGAGGTCATAAGCAGGCGAGAGTACCCAGCCAGCTGTGTCCTGCCAGAGGAAACCGTGGTTACGGCCATGATCGTCGACATTCGAGATGAGGATGTTGAAAATCATGCGGCGATAGAGTTCGGCCGCGTCAGCGGCAGCGTTGGCACCGGTGCGGGTCAGCACATCGACCAGCTCGGGGTAACTCGCGCGCTCTCCGTCCTTGAGCCCCATCATCGACAGCGCGGAGAGAAAGGGGATGCGCCGCTCGCCGTCGCGATCGAACCGGCGCGAGATCAGGACCGGCTTGCCGGCCACCTCGTGCACCGTATGATCGGCGACATTGATGCCCGCTTGCCGTGCGAGATCGAGCGCGACGCCTTCCCACAATTCGATGCGATAGTCATCGGTTTCCTTGGCAAATTTGGCGATCGACAACGCCCCATGCTGATCGAGCACCGAGGCCTTGGGGCGGGCGCCGCCGAGCGACGAACCCGGCGCAAAGATCATGCGCAGATCCTCCTCGCTTTCCTCGTCGCGCTCGATCCGTTCGGTCACAGCGAGGAGCTTGCCGAGATCGACCAGCCCGGGAACGCCCGCGCCTGCTTCTGCAAGAAAGGACTCCTCACCCGCCCGGCGGAAGCGCAAGGCGCCGAGGCGCGCGCGGTCGGACACCCCCAGCAGATAATCGAGTTCCGTCAGCGTGCGCGGCGTTCGTGCCTCGCGCTCGGCACCGCGGCGCTCGGCGCGCTGCATGAGACGGCGGCCCCATGTGTCTGGCGCCGAGTCCCCGATCGAGCCGAACAGCCCTGCGGTGGGCGCGAAGGCGCCGCGGCCAAGCTGCAGCGCGGGCTCGAGCGAGAAAGCGGTGTCGTGGCCGAGCCAGTCGGAATGATACTCGAAGACGACAGGCGCGCGGTCGCCGCTGCGTTCGGGCGCATAGAGCGTCCCGACACGGAGCGTTGCCTCACCGAGCGCGATATGGACCTCGACGTCAGCCATTGCTGTTAGGCCGAGCGCTTTCGGACCGCGGTTTGCGCCGTTTGATCCGCGCGCGCTCGGGCAGGGCTTCGGCCGAAAGGCGCTGCCCTGTCGGGTCATTAATTGGATCGGCGAGCGTGCCAAGGCCGTCGAGCAGTCCCATCGCTTGGAGGACGGCGGCATAAATTCCGATGCCGACGCCCGGATCACCGGCCTCTATGCGGCGAAGCGTCGGGCGCGTGGTAAAGGCGCGGTTGGCGACGACCTCCGCGGGCAAGCTGCGCCGCAGCCGGGCGTCGCGCAAGTCGGATCCTAGCTTGGCGAGCGCGCGGCGAACCGCGATCGATGGAAGATGAGGACTCGGCATTGGAAACATCGCTTTCCGTTATCGCTGTTTTATGTAATATGATGTTTCCATTGCAACAAGCTTAAATGTCGCACTAGGCCGACCAGATGCCCAACTTCGAAAAGGGCTGGGCGATATCGCCCTCCCCTCCTCCTACCGATGTTTTAGCCGGCTCAATGAAGAACGCCATCGGCACGCTCGGCAGATGAGGTTCAGAGCTCGACATGAGCAGCACGCGATTGACGGTCTTATTCTGTCCTGGAGGGGCGGCGGAATGAACCAAGCAAGGCCACAGAAAAGCAGATCATCGACGCGCTGAAGGAGCAGTAGGCTGGCGCGGCCAGCATCAAAGGGTGGAAACTTCGAGGCTCGACAGAGTCTGGCGCTTGCCTGCGCTAGCCCATACGGCAATGAGCGAGTCCATGACCCAGCCCCTCGCCTTGACGGTAATCCACACGTCCGACTGGCACCTCGGCCATGAACTCAACGGCCATTCGCGCGAGGGGGAGCATGACCTGTTCCTCGCCTGGCTAATCGAGCAGATCGAAGCCCAGGCGGCTGATGTGCTATTGGTCACGGGCGACATCTACGACGTGGCGAACCCACCGGTTTCGGCGATGAAGCGGCTGTTTCGCTTCCTCAATGCGGCAACGGCGCGAGTGCCAGGGCTGCAGGTGGTGATCTTGGGCGGCAACCACGACAGTGCGGCGCGGATCGACCTGCCGGGCTCATTGCTCGGCGAAGGACTGCTGGGAGACGGGCGCGTCCACTTCGTCGGCGCTCTGCCCCGCTGCGACGGCGCGCCTTACTTCGCGCGCCTACTTCTACCGCTTCGCGGCCCCTCGGGCGAGGTCGCGGCGTGGCTTGCTGCCGTGCCCTTCTGTCGGCCAGGAGACCTGGGCGCGCATGACCTGCCCTCGCTCTACGCCGCCGTGACCGAGGCTGGCGCGGCGCAGGCGGGCGACTTGCCGCTGATCGTGACCGGCCACCTCCACGTCGCTGGCGGCGAAATTTCCGCCTTGTCTGAGCGTCGCATCGTCATCGGCGGCGAAGAAGCGCAGGCGGCCACCTTGTTCGATGCCCGCGCCACTTACGTGGCGCTGGGGCACCTGCACCGCGCACAGTCGGTCGCGGCGGAGACCACCGTGCGCTACGCTGGCTCGCCCTTCCCGCTCTCCGCCACCGAGCGCGACTATCACCATTCGGTCGCGGTAGTGCGGTTCTTGGGCACCCGTTGCGAGGTGGAGTTGGCCCAGATCCCCCGCCCGGTACCCTTCCTCAACATCGGTCCGGTCACACTCGACGCCGCCGTCGCCGCGATCGAGGCGCTGGAAACGAACGCCGAATTGCCGCCGGAACGCTGGCCTTTCATCGACATTGCCGTGCTCGTAGACGGGCCCGAACCGCACCTGCAGGCCCGCATTTTCGCAGCGCTCGAGAACAAGCCGCTGCGCCTCGCCCGCATCGCCACCGTACGCCCCCAGGTTGCGGACGCGGGCGGCGACCCTCTCGTCGGCACCGACCTTGCCGAGCTCGATCCGCACGAAGTCTTCGCCGCGCTGTTCCGCCGTGAGTATGGCGGCGACGGTCCGCCTGAGGATCTAACCCGGGCCTTCGCCGAACTGCTCGTGGAAACAGAAACCGCCGGGGAGGAGAACTGATGCGCATTCTCGCGATCCGCGGCAGCAATCTCGCTAGCCTGGCCGGCGACTTCCACATTGATTTCGAAGCCGAGCCGCTCGCCGGCTCGGGCATCTTCGCGATCACCGGGCCGACCGGGGCGGGAAAGTCCACCCTGCTCGACGCGGTGTGCCTAGCCCTGTTCGCCGAGATCCCACGCCTGCGCTCTGCGCCGGCATCGGGCAGTGTAGGCACGGAGGAAGCGGGCGTCAGCGCCCGTGACTCCCGCTCGATCCTGCGCCACGGCGCGGGCGAAGGTTATGCCGAGCTTGATTTCGCGATGCCCGGCGGCGGCACCTACCGCGCTCGCTGGAGCGTGCGGCGCGCGCGTGGAAAGGCCGATGGGCGCTTGCAAGGCTACGACCACGCCTTCGAACGCCTCGACACCGGGGAACGCATGGGCGGGACCCGTACCGAGACGCTGCGTGCCATAGCCACCCTCATCGGCCTTACTGCCGAGCAGTTCACCCGCGCCGTGCTGCTGGCGCAAGGCGACTTTGAGGCCTTCATCCGCGCCGATGCCAACGACCGCGCGGCGCTGCTAGAGCGGCTCACCGGCTCGCAGATATACACCCGCCTCGGCCGCGCCGCCTTCGAAAAGGCGCGGGCGCTGCGCGACGGGCTAGACGTCATCCGCCAGCGCATCGCTGCCCAGCACGGCCTCGACGACGAGGGCCGCGCCGAGGCGGAAGCAGCGCTGCACAGTGCGCGAGACGAACACGCCTCCGCGCAGGCTGCATTGGAAGCGCTGCAGGGTGAAGCCCGCCGCCTCCTGCGCGGCCGCGATCTCGCCGCCGAGGTGGGCCGGGCTCAGCATGTCGCCGATACAGCGCTCTCCGCCCGCGACGGTGCGCATGACCGCCGCGAGGCACTGACGAAAAACCGTGCGGCCTTTGCGCTTATTCCGCTACTGGAGGCCCGCACACGCGCCAAGGATGCTTTGCGCCAATCGGAGACTCGCCTGACGGTAGCAGGTGACGCGCTCGCTCTCGCCGAAGAAACGGCGGCGCTCCGCACGCAGGAAGCACGCGAGGCGGAGCAGGAGATAGCCTTGTCCGAAGCGGCGGCGCAGAAGTCCACACCCGACCTTAACGCTGCCCGCACATTGGACCGGCAGTTGCAGGAAGCCGACCTGGCCCTTACGGTCGCCCGCGAGAGCGCCAAGACGCACAAGACCGCGACGGATATTGCGGCGAAGGCTTTTGCCGAGGCGTCGGAAGCCCACGAAGCCGCCGATATACGCCGCCGCCAGGCGGCGGATTGGCAGCAGGCCCATGCCTCGATACGCGCCCTCTCCGATCGCGAGGGCGAGCTTGAGGCCCTGCTGACTGCCCACGCCAATGCCCTCGCCCGGCGCGCCAAGACGCAAGATGAGCGCGACGAACTGGCAGCGGTGGAAACCGCGGCTCGATCCCGTCACGCGGCCGCGCGCGAAGTGCTGGAAACCGCCACCGCCGCGCACGCCGCCGCCCGCGCCGCTCGGCACGAGGCAGAAACCGCAGTGCCCTCCTCCGAGGAACTGGCATCGCTTGCTGCCCGGATCGACGCCATCAGCGCGGCGGAACGGCTATCGCTTCAGGCCGGCCACGCGGCGGGCGAGCAGGCCCGCACCGCCGCCCTGCTTAATGAAATTCGCACTCGCCGCGTCGAGGTGGTGACTACCCTCGGCGCAGTGGTGCAAACGCTTGCCGCTGCCCCGGCCGCCGTGGCCGCTCTCGAGACCAGACTGAATGAGGCCCGGCGTACGCTGGCGCAGTCGGAAGCCGCCTCTGGAGAGGCAGCGACACTGCTACGTTCGGGTCTCGTGGACGGGGAACCCTGCCCGGTCTGCGGCGCCGCCGAACATCCGCTCTCGGGGCTAGAAACCCTTCTCGGCGCGCACCTTGCCGATAACCGCGCGCATGTCGACACGCTTCACGGCGAACTTGCGCAGGCGCTGGCGGACCGCCGCGCACAGACCGCTGAGCAAAATCGCCTCATCCGTGAGGACGAACAACTGGCGAAGCACGAAGCGCAGCAGGTCAAGGCTCTGGCCGCCGCCGAAGCTGCCGCAGCGCAGGCTCGTTGCGCGTTTGCAGCCTCAGCTTCGGCGATTGGACTGACGGACCCAGACGGAGCGGAAGTCTCACTCGCCCCATTGCGCGATGCCGCGACCGCAGCCCGCGCTGCAGCTCAGAACGCACGAGGGAAGGCTGACACCGCACGCAACGCGGAGGACGAGACCCGTCGTATGCTCGACCGCGCACAGGCCGATGACACGGCCGTGCTCGGCAGCCTGCGCGCTAGTGCGCAAGCCCTCGCCGATTGTGACCAGACGTTAAAGAACCTCGCCGTGCAGGCCGAAGGCGACGAAGCCGCGCTGGACCGCGCGTTGGGCGCAACCGGTGATTGGCGTGCCCTCCCCGATGCCCTCGCATGGCTGCGCACCCGCGCGGCCGAATGGCGCGCGGTCGATCGGACGCTCACGGAGGCGCTTGCTGCGCTCCCCGCGCTGGACGCCAAGCGGCAGGACGCCGCCCGCACTTGGGATGTCGCCCTTGCGCGCCTGTCAGGCGCCGAGGATGCCCGCCAGAAAGCCGCAGAACGTGCCGCCCAATACCGCGAGGCCCGAGCGGCCTTGCTCGGCGGCGAGAGCGTGAGGGTTGTCGAGGCGAAGCTGCACGATGCTACCGCGCAAGCGCGGCAGGCGCAGGCGGCCATCACTACGGCCTGTAACGCGGCAGGTGAAGCGCTCGCCTCCGCCCGCACCTTGCTCACAACAGCGAAGGAGATGCGCGAAGCCGACGATGCCGCGCTCCAGGTAGCCCGCACCGCCTTCACTGCGGCGCTCGCGGAAACCGCGCTTGCCGATGACGCCGTCGCCCGCGTGGCCAAGGCCGGGCACACGGCGCTGGAAGCCGAGGCGGAAGCCCTCGCCGCGCTCGAAACTGCGGTTCGCGAGGCGCTGGCCGTGCTCACAAAGTGCCGAGACGATCTTTCCCGTCACGAAGCGCAAGAAGCCGCAGCCGCCCTGCCCTCGCCGGAAGCGCTTGAGGCTGCGCTAGCGTCCGCAGGGAACACGATGAACGCTGCCGCCGCCCGACGCGACGATGCCGCAGCCCTGCTGCGCCAGGACGATCTGGTCCGCGAACGCACTGCCACCCTGCGCGCCGACCTAGAAGCGGCAAACGCCCGCGCCGACGTTTGGCTGCGCCTGTCGGATCTTGTCGGCGACCGCGAGGGAAGGGGTTTCCGCCGCTTCGCGCAAGGGCTGACCCTCGATCGTTTGCTCGAGCACGCTAACGTGCGCCTCGCCGAACTCAAGCCTCGCTACGCGCTGGAGCGCGGCACCGGCGGCGAGATGATGATCCAAGTGGTCGACAACGACATGGGCGGCCAAGTCCGCGGCCTGCACAACCTCTCGGGCGGCGAGCGGTTCCTCATCAGCCTAGCGCTCGCACTAGGCCTCGCCGAAATGTCTACCGCACGCGGCGTGAAGATTGAAAGTCTGTTCATCGACGAAGGTTTCGGCGCCCTCGACCCTGCTAGTCTCGGCCAAGCCTTGGCGTTACTCGAACACCTTCACGCCAGCGGCCGCCGCGTCGGCGTTATCAGCCACGTCGAGGAACTGAAGGAGCGCGTGCCGGTGAAGATTGATGTGATCCCGTCCGGCCGCGGCATAAGTCGAGTGGAGGTAGGGGTTGGTTGAAGGCTTGGCTCGTGAGATACGCGCGAGGTTTCATACGTAAGGATCGCCCCATCGCGGCCGCTGCGGGCGGGGGTGACGGCATCAAGCCGCCATATTTGCTCCGCCATCGGTAATAAGTCTGAACTGAGATACCCGCCTTCCGGCACCACCTCCTCAACGGTCGTTCCGTCCTCAGCCTGCTTAAGAATGAACGCGTTCTGTTGCTCGCTGAATCTCGACGTTTTCATCCACGGTTTCCCTTGTTCGTAAGCGCGAAATTCCGGGCACCTGTTCGGTTGAGTGCCGCGGTGTGAAGGATGTGTCCACCAAGGAAGAGGTGGACACATGGAGATGGCACCGATGGGCTCCTCTGGGCTCGAGGTTGTAAGGGTGACGAGTAACGGCCGGCGTTATTATGATCCGGCGGGGAAGGCACGGTTGGTTGAGGCGTGTCTCGAGCCGGGCATATCGGTTGCGAGGCTTGCGCTGGAGCACGGTGTCAACGCCAACCAGCTTCGCAAATGGGTCAGCAAGTTTCAGCAGCGGCAGAGTACGAACGGGCAGCGGAGCCGGGGGCAGTTGCCGGATTCGTCGGCGTTTGTCCGGGTGGAGACGTCTGCGGCGCCTGCGGTGCGACCCACTGGTGGGATCGGGAGCCGGTCTGCGGGATTGGTACCACCAGCGCGGCTGCAGGCGTCGATGCCAAATGGCGTATCGCTGACGCTGGAGGGGTGTGACGCGCGGTTACTGGCGGTGATGATCGATGCGCTGGGGCACTGCAATGTTCCGGCTCGCTGAAGATCTGCGCGTCTATCTCCACCGGGATCCGATCGATTTTCGTTGCGGGATCAACAGCCTTGCGATCCTGGTCGAGCAGTCGATGGGCCTCAATCCGTTCGAGCGCGCGGCGTTTGCCTTTTGCAACCGGCGCCGGACCCGGATGAAGCTGTTGTTCTTTGACCGGTCGGGCTTTGTGTTGGTGCTCAAGGCGCTAACAGAGGACAAGTTCCGATGGCCCCGGCGGACGGAAACGGTGGTGGCGCTCACCGCAGAGCAATTGCGCTGGCTGCTCGACGGGATCGATATTGACGCGCTGGTCCCTCATCCGGTGCGGCAATATCAGTTTGTCGGCTGAAGGCTGTTGACGCAGGAACAGGCTTTCGATTCAAGACTGCGATGGATCGAACCGGCGCCCCCACTATTGCGGAATTGATGGCGCTTCTGGCGGCGAAGGCCGCCGAGGTCGAGACATTGGCGGCCGAGAGAGACGCCCTTGCCC
>PJTO01000699.1_pt1 | contig 9280 bp, 7 predicted proteins | sample 1512101 | NCBI WGS metagenome assembly PJTO01 (sample SAMN08177690, study PRJNA422409) | Soil metagenome, whole genome shotgun sequencing project.
ATCTTTGATGATTTTCATTCGAAGCTCTTTGCTCGCTAAAATCTCTTTCAAGTAATCGATGGTTTTCATCAATTCTTCATATTCCGCTCTGATTTTGTCAATTTCAAGTCCGGTAAGGGTTCTCAATCGAAGTTCCAAAATGGCTCTTGCCTGAATTTCTGATAAATCGAAAGCTTCCATCAACCCGACACGGGCATCATCTGGTGTAGCACTTTCACGGATAATTTTGATGGCTCTGTCGAGATCGTCCTGTGTTCCGACCACCTTCATGTAACCTTCCAAAATGTGTGCACGTTCTTGGGCTTTCTTTAATTCGTATTCTGTCCTGCGCACTACTACATCATGACGATGCTCAACAAAATATTTGATTAATTCTTTAAGATTTAATTGTTCCGGCCTTCCGTTCACCAACGCAATGTTGTTTACACTGAACGAAGATTGCAAAGATGTATGTTTGTACAATAAATTTAAAACAATGTTGGGAACAGCATCATTTTTCAAAACATACACAATACGCATTCCTTTTCTGTCTGATTCGTCCCGGATCTCTGAAATCCCCTCCAGCTTTCCTTCTTTTACCAAATCTGCTGTTTTGGCAATCATATCGGCTTTATTTACCTGATATGGGATTTCTGTTACGATAATGCAGTCTCGCCCCTGAACGGTTTCGAAATTTGTTTTTGCACGAATCACAATCCGGCCTCGCCCGGTTTCAAATGCATCTTTCACACCGCTGTACCCGTAAATAATTCCTCCCGTAGGAAAATCTGGGGCTTTTATGGATTGAATTAACTCCTCTATTGTAACATCATTATTATCAATATAGGCTACGGTTCCTTCTATTACTTCAGTTAAATTATGTGGTGCCATATTGGTAGCCATTCCCACCGCAATTCCGGCAGCACCGTTTACCAATAAGTTTGGAATTCGCGTGGGCAGTACTTTTGGTTCCTGTAAGGTATCGTCAAAGTTGAGTTGAAAATCAACAGTTTCTTTGTCAATGTCAGAAAGCATTTCTTCTGAAATTTTCTGAAGGCGTGCCTCGGTATAACGCATGGCTGCCGGCGGGTCACCATCCACAGAACCGAAGTTCCCCTGCCCATCTACCATCATATATCGAAGTGACCACGGCTGTGCCATACGAACCATGGTGTCATAAACAGATGAGTCACCGTGTGGGTGATATTTACCTAAAACTTCCCCAACGATACGTGCTGATTTCTTGTATGCCCGGTTGGACATAACGCCCAGCTCATACATTCCAAAAAGAACACGTCTGTGAACAGGTTTCATTCCGTCCCGGACATCAGGCAAAGCACGTGATACGATAACCGACATTGAATAGTCAATGTAGGCCGATTTCATTTCATCCTCGATATTAATCGGGATTAATCTTTCTCCGTCATTATTCATTTAAACTATTGTTTTTGTTTAACGTTTTAAGTTTTGAGCTTCAGATGAGGTGAATTCAAATCCTGATACTTTTGAAATTTAAACCTGAAACTAAATTTAACGTGCTAAAATACGATTTTTAGAGCGGATAGGAAGTGTTTGGGGTGATGAGTTTTCAACAAGTTATTTTTTATTGTCCTTATCGTAATAATGAGGGTTTTTCACAATGCCTTTGGGAAATAGTTTTCTGATAAAATTTCTAAGTTTTCTGTCAAACCCCAAGATAGTACGATTGACCAAGTGTTCCTTTGTATCGTAAAAAGAGGTGACATGAAAATAAGGGTGATTGGTTATCGGTTTTTCCCTGAAATAATAATTAGATACGCAACATCTGTTTCTGTTTAGTGTCACCTCACTGACTGAATGTAATGATTTGTCATGGGTAATCATCACAACAAGCCGGTTAAATTTGCTTAAAATCGTATCTTGAGGTGCATCTATCCCGTTATGCCAAAGTTCTAAATTCCCGCCATTTTCAATCTTCCAGTCTGGTGAAACGTAATAAAGTAAATTCATCACCCTGTAATTGTTTCGCTCCATATCATGAGAATTATCCAAATGAGGTTTCAGAAAATTTCCTTTTTCCATCATGCTGATTCCACCGGCATATAAATTAGAATCAGGAAGCAATTCATCAAAATCTGTAATTTCTTCAATAATTTTTACGATTTCCGGCTCCTGAAAGGCATAAATAATTTCTTCCAAAAGTGGATGATGATGATTCATTTGTGCAGAAACCAATTTATTTTCACGCATCGATTTTTTGGGCATCATATCTTTGCTCTCTGGAAAAGCGTTGTAGATTTCTAAAGCAACAGACTCATCAAGTACATCATCAATATAAAAATAAGGTATAAGGTGTTTTTTTTTATATTGTTCTTTCAAAATTGCTTTGTTATCAGATAATTTTTTTAAAATTTGTACTGATAATTCCTTTCTGTTTGGATGCATAATGGTAGATAATCATCAAATGTAAAAAAATTGAAGTTTGAAATAAAATTTTTTAAAATGATTATTTGTATTCAAAAAATAGATTTATATTTGCACTCCATTTGAGAAAATGTAGAAAAGCTTAGATAAGATGAAAAGAACGTTTCAACCCAGCAACAGAAGAAAAAGAAATAAACACGGATTCCGTGAAAGAATGGCTACAAAAAACGGGCGCAAAGTATTGGCAGCTCGTAGAAAAAGGGGCAGAAAGCAATTGACGGTTAGCGAAGTTAGAGCTAAACGATAATCGCTAATATTATATTAAAAAGACCAAGTCCGGAAGTTTCTTTCGGGCTTTTTTTTATATTTGCTTAGTTAAAATTAAATTAAGAATGTCAGAGAAGGTAATTCAGTTAGAAAGAGCATTTGTTTACCAAAGAAGTTATTTGGTGTTAAGCAACATAGATTTTGAATTAAATGAAGGTGAATTTGCCTATCTAATTGGAAAAACCGGAAGTGGAAAATCCAGTCTGCTGAAAGTATTGTATGGCGATTTACCGTTAAATGAAGGTTATGGTAAAGTAGGTGGAATTGAGTTGAATGGCATGAAAACCAGCAAAATCCCCACATTACGACGTCATTTGGGAATTGTCTTTCAGGATTTTCAGCTTTTATTGGATCGAAATGTGGAGAAAAATCTTTCCTTTGTTTTGAAAGCTACCGGCTGGAAAGATAGGAAACTGATAAATGATAGGATCGATGAAGTTCTGGAAAGTGTAGGTATGATTTCCAAAAAGAAGATGATGCCATTCCGTCTTTCGGGAGGCGAGCAGCAAAGAATCTCAATTGCGCGGGCATTGCTTAACCACCCGGAATTAATTCTGGCCGATGAGCCCACCGGGAACCTTGACCCGGAAACTTCCGTGGAAATCATGAATCTAATCCTTAATCTGTCCAAAGAAAAAAATGTGGCTGTACTTATGGCAACACATGATTACAACATCATTCAAAAATTTCCCGCCAAAACCTTTCGTTGCCAGGACGGGAAGGTAAGTGTGGCTGAATCTGAATCTTTATTTTTAGGTTAAATGCTTTCAGTATTAATTCCCGTTTACAACTGGAATATTACGGACTTAGTGAGAGAACTTCACAGGCAATGTTCTGCACAAAATATCGAGTATGAAATTTTGGCGCTTGATGATTGTTCAACTGATACCTTAACTAAAGAAATTAATTCTACAATCAAATTAAATCATTTCCGATTGATAGAATTAGATCAAAATGTAGGAAATGCAGAGGCACGAAATATTCTGGCCAGAACAGCGAAATTTGACTGGTTACTTTTTTTGGATGCCGATATGATTCCTGCTCATGATAACTTTGTTCAACTCTATTTGGAACAAATTCAAAATCATGATTTTGAGATTATGAGCGGAGGAATTTTGTACAAAACTGAAGTTGCACCTGAATTTAAATTAAAATGGCTTCATGGAAGCCTGACTGAAGAACAGGGAGGGGAAAAAGATCCTTATCTTGAGATACGAGGGAATAATTTTTTGGTGCGAAAAGAAATCTTCCTGCAAAGTCCGTTTGGCGGGTTGCCGGAAAGTTACGGTTATGTCGACACCCATTTTGGGCTGAAATTAAAACAAGTAAATGCGAAAGTAAGAATCGTTGACAATCCTTGTTACCATCTGGGGTTGGAGACCAATGAATTCTTTGTGAAAAAGTACCGGAAATCCGTTCGGAATGCTTTCTGGTTACATCACCATCACCCTGATATGGCGGACAATCTTCGTCTGGTCCAATCGTACAAAAAAGTAAAAAGTTTGGGATTGAAAAAACCGATTGGTTTGTTTTTCAAAGGATTTGAAAATAGGATGCTTCGAAATCTTCATTCAAAAAATCCGTCTTTATTTGTATTCCAATTGTATAAATTGGGTTATATCTGCACGCTGAAAGAGGAATAGATTTTTTCCAATTTCTTTTCTTCATTTCCCCAATTGAAAGCCTCAGCAGCCTTTTTCAAATTTTCAGCATAAGGCGTTTTGCCCTCTTCCAGCATTTTCCTGATCATTTCCGCAATATGTTTTGCTTCGTGGTTTTGAATCGTTTTCCCGATTCCATATGATTCTATCGTGTTTTGAATTTCCGGTAAATTGGTTCCCAAAATCGGAATTCCGGCGTGTGTATAATCAAAAATCTTATTGGGCAAAGCATAACGATAACTGATGCCGTAATCTTCTTCCAGACTTAGTCCCAAATCCGCTTTGGGCGTAATTAATTTTAATTGAGAAGGGGTTACTTGCCCGATGAATTTTACTTTCTCTTTTAAATTTAATTGAGAAGCTAACTCTTCAAATTCAGCTTTTTTGGGTCCGATTCCTATAATCCATAGTTGCGCGTTTCCCACAAATTGCATGGCCTCAATCATTTTGTCAATCCCCCGGCTGAAATTGATCACACCCTGATAAATTAAAATTCTCTCATCAACCTTAATTTCAGGTAGTTGAATTGTGATCTCATCATCTGAAGCAGATCTCACCACCGGAACATTCATGATGATTTCAGGCCGGGTTTTGTACTCCTTCTCAAACCAGTCTGCATAACCGTTGCTTACCGTATAAAAATATTTGATTTTCGGAACAATAAAACGCTCTAGCGCTTTCCAGATTTTTTTTCTGAAAGGCCGATTGTATAAAGTAGGGGCTTCTGAAAATATTTCGTGGCTGTCAAAAACCAGATCCAATCCTTTGATTTTACTGACCAGAAAATTTGGCAAAAGCGCATCTAGGTCGTTGGCCAACAATATGTCACCTTTTTTTGAAATCTTCAATAATTTGAAAAATAATTTGAAATTAAATTCCAGATACATTTTCATGCCGCTTTGCGAAGCAAGTTTCAACAAATGCGTTTCATAGGGAAAATCCAATTGAGGTGTTCCACGCAGGTTGGTGGCCACAACTTCTACATCAAATCCAAATTTTTGAAGCGAACCACAAACCTTTTGCACACGCTGGTCACCCTGATAATTATTGATGACGGAAGTTATGATTTTGCGTTTCATTTTATAGTTCGTTTTGCGAATCACGAATTTCGTCTTTCGAGCTTCGTGATTTATCCTTGAAAAGTAGAAAATACAATTGAATCAGAATCAGAATACCATTGGGAATTACCACCGGCCAGAATTCAAAATAAACCCCGTAAATCACAAAACACAAACAACCGATCATGTTGATAATTCGAACTGTTTTCAACTGATTGACCACAAAAGACAAAACAATAAAAATTGAGGCAGCATAGCCGATCCATTCAAATGTGTTTGGATTCATAATTTCAAATCAAATTTTGTCAAAAATAGTGATAAGGATTAAGATGGAAGAAACCTTGTCAAGGTTATTTTCAGTTCGGAGATTAACCTTGACAAGGTTAACCTGAAACTAAATGAAATTAAAAACCTTCTTCCACCTCAAACTTCATAATTTCTCTTGTTTCCGGATGAACAAATTCCAGGTACGCTGCATGAAGATGCAGTCTCTTCGCAGCGGTTCCGTATAAATCATCACCAACAATCGGTGAATTCAATCCAAGTTCGTGTGCAGCGTGCATCCGCAATTGATGTGTTCTTCCGGTCAAGGGCCAAAAATGGACTTTGGTTGTATTCTCATTTCGTTCGACAACTTTCCATTTTGTAATTGCCTTTTTTCCATGTTCAAAACAAACCAGTTGCCGAGGACGATCGTCAAAGTCTCCGCGAAGCGGTAAATCGATTTCGCCTTTGTCGTCTTTGATTGTTCCCGAAAGCAAAGCTGAATAACGCTTTTTCACCGTTCTTTTCAGGAATTGCTGTTGAATGTGTTTGTGTGCTTCTTTGGTTTTCGCCACGACCAAAAGCCCGGAAGTGGACATATCGAGCCGATGAATGATCAAGGGCTCCACGGGGCTCAATAATTCCTGCAAACGCGTATAAACCGAATCCTGAATTTCAATTCCCGGAACGGAAAGCAATTCCGCAGGCTTGTTTACCACTAAAAAACTATTGTCTTCGTAAACAATCTTCAGTTCTTTTCCTTCACCCAAATTTTTTAATAGCAGATTTTCTTCGAGTTCGATTCCTTCCAGCATGTGTTTTAAAATGGGACGGCATTTACCGTTGCAGGCCGGATAAAAATGTTTGTGTTTCCGGATTTCGGATTTGGGCGAAGCTCCCCACCAGAATTCTGCAAATGCCAGTGGTTTTAAACCATGAAGAAACGCATATTGCAAAAGCTTGGGTGTGGCACATTCGCCGGCCGCCGCAGGCGGTTTCTCATAAACCGTTTCTTTGAAAATTCCCCCCAGATCTTTCGTCTTTCCGAATTGATTTAAAAATGAATATTGTTCAAAAAGCTGTTTTTGAAGTGCAGCGGATTTTTCTTTTCTTTCTTTTTTTAAGGATTCGATTTTTTTTTCGAATTGATTTATCTGTCGGCTCATTTTATCCAGAACATCTTTCCAGCTTTCTTTCAGCATACTGAATTTGAATTGATCAAGATTGCTTTGTTTCACCAACTCAGCTTCCGAAATTGAATTTTCATTTGCTTCACGAATCCTTTTCCGTTCGGCTTTGTTTTGCTTCATCCAGTTTTTGAACGAAGAAATTTCATCGGCCGATTCTTTTGAATATTTTTCAAAATCGGATTTTAGTTGAATAAATTTCCCATCCTTTTCTAAATTTTCAATTTCCCGGTTGAATTGATTCAGGATTTTTTCTTCTTTTTTGAAAAAACTATCCTCAGTTAACATGTCAAAAACAGGCGGAACAAACTTCTCATGATCATTGCTTCCTGCTAATTTTCCTGAAAATGCTGATAAATAACCCAATTTCGCATCCTTGTCCTGTACCACCAAGACCCCAAACATTTTCCCAATGACCAATCCTTTTTGGGATTCATCCAATCCGAAATTATGTCCGGAATCAAATTCGTTTTCCAGATAATTTTGTAATTCCCTGGCTGCGATTTCTGTTAACGGATGTGGTTCATAATAAAATGGAAAAGTGAATTTTTCGGGCAGGGAAATTCCTCGGATTTTTTCTTCCGGAAAATAGGTGATTTTATGTTGAAGCTCATTACTCACATCAATTGCAAAATTAAATGATAATAATCCAATTCCGGGAATCTCTCTATGGATACTTTTATCAAAACACTTTCTATTTTCTAAAATTCCAGAATTTCCATTTGGTCAGAAAAGGTTTTCCTGATTGTTTTTTCAAAATGACATTGACCACAATAGCCAATACCATAATGGCAGTTGCAATATAAAAAAGCGGCGTCATCTTTTCTGATTGCCCAAAAATAAAATAGGCAAGAATGATTCCGTAAACCGGTTCCAAATTGACATTGAGAAGCAATGTAAAAGGGCTGATGTATTTCATCAAATTTACTGATTCAATCATTGGATAAGCCGTAAACAAGCTCCCCAGAAGTATGAGCAACCCCAAATCTTTCCAAGAAATAATGAAAATAGTTTCTAAGCCTCCGGCAAATGGCAGGAAAATGGAAACAATTATCCATCCGCCAAGCATTTCATAAAACATGATTTTCTGTGAAGGAAATTTAGTGTGAATTCTTCCATTTAAAACAGAGAATAGAGCTGATAAAAAGCTACAAATAACGCCCAAGACAATTCCCATCCAATATTCAGGGCTTGCATTGTAAATCAATAAAATACAACATGAGACGACAATAGCCAGCATGATTTCATAAAAATTAATTTTCCGTTTAAAGAAAAATGGCTCCAGAAAAGCGGAAAATAATGCTCCGGTAGAGAGCGTGCTGAGCGCCACGGCAACATTGGAAACTTTGATTGCACCAAAAAACGCCATCCAATGCAACCCTATGACTACGCCTATCCCCAATAGCATCAATAAATCTTTTCGTGAAACTTTTAATTCAATTCTCCTGAATTTCAGAATGGCGAAAAGCATCACCCCGGCAACCAATACCCGGAACCAAACCAGCGGAATGGCAGAAACTGTAATGAGTTTACCTAAAACACCGGTAAACCCCCATAATAGGACAATAAACTGTAATCGGATTTGTGGAGATTGTATCAACTCAAAATTTTTATCAAAAATACTGGGATTATTAATTTAAAATTGTTTTTATTCCATTTTATTTAACCAAGAATCTAACGCAATCCTATTTTAATTGGAAAAGGAGTATAAAACAAAAAATCCCCAACATTACTGTTGAGGATTTAATAAAAAAGACTGGCGGCGACCTACTCTCCCGCTTTCGCAGTACCATCGGCGCTGGCAGGCTTAACTTCTCTGTTCGGAATGGGAAGAGGTGAGCCCTGCCGCTATAACCACCCTAAGTTTTTAGCCCTTAGAGGCGTATATTTTGACATCTGGAAGATCGATCAATCGACATTTGATTATAAATTTTTGTGACTTCCATCTTCCGACTTCCATCATCTATCTTTTAAAATAATTCAAAAACAATAACCAACAACTGAGAGGCGGTTAGCAAAGTTTATGGGTAATTAGTATTACTCGGCTTTGACATCGCTGCCTTTACACCTGTAACCTATCAACGTTGTCATCTCCAACGACCCTTAAAAGAAGTCTCATCTTGTGGCAAGTTTCGCACTTATATGCTTTCAGTGCTTATCTTAACCGAACGTAGCTACTCAGCGGTGCACCTGGCGGTACAACTGATACACCAGAGGTTCGTTCAACTCGGTCCTCTCGTACTAGAGTCAAGCCCACTCAAACTTCTAACGATCACAATAGATAGAGACCGAACTGTCTCACGACGTTCTGAACCCAGCTCGCGTGCCACTTTAATGGGCGAACAGCCCAACCCTTGGGACCTTCTCCAGCCCCAGGATGTGACGAGCCGACATCGAGGTG
>PJTO01000708.1_pt1 | contig 9179 bp, 3 predicted proteins | sample 1512101 | NCBI WGS metagenome assembly PJTO01 (sample SAMN08177690, study PRJNA422409) | Soil metagenome, whole genome shotgun sequencing project.
CCACTGCGCCCTCGCACGCCCCCACGACCTCCGAGACGCCCGCCGAGGCGCCCGCCCTGACCTTCGACCACCTCGGTCTGCCCGACGCGCTGCGGCGCGCGGTGGCCGACCTCGGCTTCACCACGCCCTCGGCGATCCAGGAGCGCGCGGTGCCGGCGCTGCTGGACGGCCGCGACCTGCTGGGCGTCGCCCAGACGGGCACCGGCAAGACCGCGGCGTTCGGCCTCCCCCTGCTCGCCGCGGTCGACCCCGAGCTCCGTGCGGTCCAGGCCATCGTCCTGGCCCCGACGCGCGAGCTCGCGATGCAGGTCTCCGACGCGATCGCGTCCTTCGCCCGGCACCTGCCCGGCATCACCGTCGTCCCCGTGTACGGCGGCTCGCCGTTCCTGCCGCAGCAGCGCACGCTGCAGCGGGGCGCGCAGGTCGTCGTCGGGACCCCCGGCCGCGTGATCGACCACCTCGAGCGGGGCTCCCTCAAGCTCGACCAGGTGCGCTTCATGGTGCTCGACGAGGCCGACGAGATGCTCCGCATGGGCTTCGCCGAGGACGTCGACAAGATCCTCGAGCGTGCGCCCCGCAAGCGTCAGGTCGCGCTCTTCTCCGCCACGATGCCCGCACCCATCCGCCGCGTCGCCGACGAGCACATGGTCAACCCGGTCGAGGTCACGGTCGCGCGTCAGTCCTCGACCGTCACGACGGTCCAGCAGACGTACGCCGTGGTCCCCCATCGCCACAAGGCCGGCGCGCTGGCGCGGGTCCTCGCGGTCAGCCCGGCCGACGCGGCGATCGTGTTCGTCCGCACGCGCGGCGCCGCCGAGGAGCTCGGCAGCGCGCTCGTCGAGCGCGGCATCTCGGCCGCGTTCATCTCCGGCGACGTCGCCCAGGGCGACCGCGAGAAGATCGTGGAGCGCCTGCGCGGGGGTGCGCTCGACGTGCTCGTCGCCACCGACGTCGCGGCGCGTGGCCTGGACGTCGAGCGGATCGGGCTCGTCGTGAACTTCGACGTCCCGCGCGAGCCCGAGACCTACGTGCACCGCATCGGCCGCACGGGCCGCGCCGGTCGCGACGGCGTGGCGCTGACGTTCGTCACGCCGTCGGAGCAGTCGCGGCTGCGCGTCATCGAGCGCACGACGCGCACCAGCCTCGAGCAGGTGACGATCCCGTCGCCCGCCGAGGTGAGCGCCCACAGGGTCCGGTCGCTGCTCGAGCGCGTGCCGCAGCGCATCGAGGCCGGGCGCCTCTCGGTGTACCGCGACGCCGTGAACGCGCACCTGGCCGCCGACGACTCCGTCGACGTCCGTGAGCTCCTGGCCACCGTGCTGGCGCTGGCCGTCGGCGACGAGGGACCGGGTTCGACCGACGACCTGGACGACGCGCTCTCCCGGGCGGCGCTGACGCCCGAGCGGCCCGCGCGGACCGGTGCCCACCTGCGCGACGGCCAGGGCGGCCACGAGCGCCGGCGCACCAACACCCACATCGCCGGCGGCCCGCCGCGCTGGCGCGTCGCGGTCGGTCACCGTGACGGCCTGCAGCCGGGCGCGCTCGTCGGTGCGCTGACGGGTGAGGGCGGTCTGACGGGCGCCGACGTCGGCAAGATCGACATCTTCGCGAGCTTCTCGCTCGTCGACATCCCCGGGGGCCTGTCCCCCGAGGTCGTCGACCGGCTCTCGCGTGCGCGCGTCGCCGGGCGTCCGCTGCGGATCCGCCTCGACTCGGGCCCGCGCCCGGGCCACGGCGCGAGCCGACCCGCGGGCCACGCCGCCGCGCACGGCCCCGCCCGGGGCCGCGCCTGATCCTCACCTGACGTGCGGACGCCGCCTCAGCGCGGCGTCCGCACCGTCGGTGGTGAGGCAGCCGAGCGGGCGAGCGCGATGTCCGCGTCGCGCAGCACCGCCGCGGCGTCGGCGCACCCGCGCACGCTGGCGACCATCCCGACCCGGATGCGCTCGCCGAGCTCGGCCTCCAGGGAGTCGACCACGCGTCGCACCCGCATCGGGACGGCGCCTGCGGTGTCCTCGAGCAGCAGGGCGATCTGGTCCTCCGCGATCCGCGCCGCGGTGTCCCCGGCGCGCACGGCCGCCTGCAGCCGCTCGGCCAGCTGACGGACCGTCGGCCCGTCGGTCCGGCCGGGCCCGTCGGCGCCCGGGAGCCGGACGACGACGAGCGCGCAGTCGAACTCGTGCACGCGGTGCGCCCGCACGACCGCCGCGCCGAGGCGGTCGACGAACAGCAGCCGCGTGGCCAGGCCGGTCTCGGACTCGCGGAGCGCGTCGCGCTGCTGGGAGAGTTCGGCCTGCTTGCGCTCGGTGACGTCCACGATCGTCCCGACGACGCGCGCCGGGCAGCCCGCCTCGTCGAGGACCGTCATGGCGCGGCACATCAGCCAGCGGTACTGCCCCGACGCCGCGCGCACGCGGTGCTCGAGCTCGAGCGTGGTGTCCACACCCGCCAGCGCCGCCGCGATCGCGGTCGAGACCTCGTCCCGGTCCGCGGGGTGCACACGCTCGAGCCACTCGGTGGGCGACGAGCCGACGGCCTCGTCGTCGTAGCCGAGGGTGCGCTTCCAGCGGGGCGAGTAGTAGACCGTCCCCGCCGAGACGTCCCAGTCCCACGTGCCGTCGTCGGCTGCCATCGACGCGAGCGCGTAGTGCTCCTCGCTCGCGCGCACCGCGTCGGCCAGCGCGCGCTCGCGCGCGGCCGCCTGCTCGAGCTGCACGCGCTGCTCGTGCAGGGAGGCGAGCATGCTCTGCTGGTCGAGCGCGACGGCGAGCAGAGCCGCCCAGTGGTTCGCGCGGTCGCGGGCGGTCGTCGAGCGCGTGTCGACCGCGCCCTCCAGGGCGAGCAGGCCCCAGTCGCTGCTGCCGCAGGTCACGGGGACGACGAACGTCGCCTCGGCGGTCATGCCGCCGCGCAGCATCGCCGCGGGCGGGAACTCGGCGGGCACGGTCCGTGTGCCGACGAGCCGCGCCAGGCCCCCCGAGCCGTCCCGCACGCCCACGATCTCGAGCGGGCGGTCGCGTCCGGGCGCCGTGCCCTCGGCCCACAGCGCCAGGCACGCACGGCCGCGCAGGGAGCGCGGGAGCCAGTCGAGCGTGCGTGGGTCGGCGCCGTCGCTGCGGAGCAGGTCGGTCGCGACCTCGTACTGGTGCACGAGCGTCGACTCCAGCCGGCCCGAGCGCTGCAGGAGCGCCGTCGTGCAGCCGCGCGTGAGCGCCAGGATGACCTCGGTCGTCGCCCGCTCGACCGCGGTGCGACCGGCCGCGTCGATGTCCTCGCCTCCCACGAGTGCGTCGTGCGCGCGGCGTACGACCGCGACCAGGAGCTCGAGCGCGTCCGGGTAGGGCTGAAGGCCGGTCGTGAGCTCCGTCAGCCGCGACATCGCCAGGTCGTCGGGCAGCACACCGCCGCGGGCCGCCACGAGCGGCTCGACGACGGCGCGCCACCACGCCTCCTGCGGCGTCCGTCTCTCGTGCCGCTCCCCGCCGCGCACGCCCCGCGCCTCGAGGTGCCCCTCACGGTGAGCGGTGCGTGGTCCGTGCGGTGCGGGCACCGCCACGCGACCGCCGGCGAACGCCGTGCGCACGAGGTCCAGCAGCTCGTCGCGCCAGTCGCCGCCCGAGTCCTCGATCCGGCGCAGGGGCGTGCAGCCGCACGACTCGCGGACGACCAGTGACGTCGGGGTGCGGTGCTCCCCCACCGGCACGGCCTCGCCGCGCAGCCGCGCGAGGAGCAGACGCACCGCGGCCTCGCCGACGCGGTCGAAGTGGGCGTCGACGGTGGTCAGCCGCGGCGTGAGCCGCGCACCGAAGTCGGCGTGGTCGAAGGCGACCACGGCCTGGTCCCGCGGGACCGACAGCCCCGCCTGGCGCAGCCCGGCCACGAAGCCTGAGGCGTTGCGGTCGGTCGCGACGACGACCGCGGTCGTCCGCATGCCGTCGGCGAGCATCAGCCGCGCCGCGGTCTGCCCACCGAGCTCGTTGTTGTCGCTCGCGGCGTACACCCAGCCCTCGTCGGGCGTGATGTCGTTCGCCTGCAACGTCTCGCGATAGGCGTCGAAACGTTCGCGCATGTCTCGCTGGGTGAGACAGCCGATGAACCCGATCGCACGATGTCCGTGCGCGATGAGGTGCTCGACGGAAGCCCGCACGCCGTGCGCGTTGTCGGGCAGGACCACCGGCGCGGTGCCCGTCGCGACCTCCTCGCTGACCAGCACGACGGGGATGCCCGAGCGCTCGATCGCGGCGAGTCTCTCGTGCGGCAGCGCACCCGACAGGACGATCAGTCCGTCGACCGCGTCGACCGCCACAGGCACGTCGTCAGGCGTGACGACGGGCTCCCGCTCCAGGCCGGCGCGGTACGTCTGCACGGCGATGACCCGGTGGCCGCCCGCACGGCACGCCCGAGCGACACCTGCGATCACGGCGCCGAAATAGAAGCCGCCGACCACGGGTGCGAGCACGCCGACAGTGCGTCGGGCGGGTCCGGGAAGTGGGCCCCGTCGCCCTGGTGTCGCTGCCGTCACTGGTCACCTCGTCCACGTCGTCGGAGCCGAGATGATGCGATTCGTCCGCATCGGGCGACAGACTAGGTGATCGTGGCATCTCAGGCAGCCCCCAGAGCGGGACGACGACCGACAATCTCCGACGTGGCACGTGCGGCGGGCGTCTCCACCGCCGTCGTGTCCTACGCATTGAACGACCGACGCGGCGTGTCCGTGGCGACCCGAGAACGGGTGCTGCGGGTCGCCGACGAGCTGGGGTGGCGACCCAATCCCGCCGCGCGCTCGATGCGGGCGGGGGCCCAGGCCGTCGGGCTGGCGGTGGTGGCCGGCGAGACCCTGCACGGCGCACCCGTGCTCGACGTCGTCGCTGCGTTCCAGCGTGAGCTGGTCCCGCGTGGCCTCGGCGTGGACCTGCGCGTCGTGGCGGACGTGGCCGCGGCCGCGGAGCTCTACCGGCGGTGGGGCGCGGAACGACGGTGCGAGGTCGTGGTCGTCCCCGAGGTGCGCGAGGACGACGTGCGCCTGCGCATCGCGGTCGACGCCGGGCTGCGACCCGTCGCGGTCGGCCCGACGGGCGTCGCGCCCGGCCTGGCGGCGGTCGAGGTCGACGACGAGGACGCGTACGCGCGCGTCGCCCGCTACCTCGTGAGCCTGGGGCACGAGCGGATCGCCGCGGTGGCCGACCCGCTCGACCGGATGCGGACCGCGGCGTGCGAGCGCGGTCTGCGCGCGGCACTGTCGGACGGCACCGTGACGCTCGAGATCGTGCCCACCGACGGCAGCGTCGAGGGTGCGGCCGCGGCGACCCGGCGCCTGCTGACCCAGGGGCTGCGGCCGACCGCGATCGTGCTGGCCACGGACGTCATGGCCCTGGCGGCGCTCGACGTCGCGCGCCGCACGGGCCTCGTCGTGCCCTGGGACGTCTCGGTCGTCGCGGGCGCCGACAGCGTGCTGTGCCGCCTCGCGACGCCCGCGCTCACGAGCCTGCCGTCCCTCGCAGGCGACCTCGGCGAGGCGCTCGCGCGCGCGGTCACGGGGACGCTCGACGCCGCCGACGACACGCCTCCCGTGCGGGTACCGCTGACCATCGGGGCACTCGCCGTGCGAGGGAGCACGGCGCCGCAGGCGCACTGACGGCCAGCTCACCGCCCCCTCCGTCGAGGGCGTGAGATCGCTCGTCGCGCGCGCCGACGGAACCGCTCCCGGATCCGGGCTGAGCGAGCGAATCGATTAGGGCGCTCCTCTTGGGAGCGCTTGCATGGTCCGCTGGACCCGGTCGCCGACGACTTCCCGGCGGCCCCGTCCGCACACTGTCGCGCGGGCGTGCCGTTCGATCCCTCGGAGGACCACGTGTCCCGACACGGACCCCGCGCAACAGCCCGCAGGCGTCGTGCCGCAGGCGTCGCCACCACGGTGGCACTCGCTGCGCTCCCCCTGTCCATGGCGTTCCTGGCCCCGGCCACCGCCGCCGAAGCACGCGTCGACAACCCGTACGCGGGTGCCGTCCAGTACGTGAACCCGACCTGGTCCGCTGCCGTCCTCGCCTCGGCGGCGTCGCAGTCCGACTCGACGCTCGCCGCGAAGATGCGGACCGTCGCCAAGCAGCCGACGGCCGTCTGGATGGACCGGATCAGCGCCATCACCGGCAACGCCGACGGCAACGGCCTGAAGTTCCACCTCGACAACGCGGTGCAGCAGCAGGAGGCCGCGGGCAAGCCGCTGGTCTTCAACCTGGTCATCTACGACCTGCCCGGGCGCGACTGCTACGCGCTCGCCTCGAACGGTGAGCTCCCCGCGACCGACGCCGGCCTCGCGCGCTACCAGTCCGAGTACATCGACCCGATCACCGCCCTGCTGGGCGACTCGAAGTACCAGAACCTGCGCATCGCGGCGACGATCGAGCCCGACTCGCTGCCCAACCTGGTGACCAACATCAGCCAGCCCGAGTGCTCGCAGGCGGCGCCGTACTACCGCGCGGGCGTCAAGTACGCGCTCGACAAGCTCCACGCGCTCGGCAACGTCTACAACTACATCGACATCGGCCACTCCGGCTGGCTCGGCTGGGACTCGAACGCCGGTCCGTCGGCCAAGATCTTCGCGGAGGTCGCCAAGACCACCAAGGCCGGCTTCGCGTCGATCGACGGCTTCGTCTCCGACGTCGCCAACACGACGCCCCTCGAGGAGCCGTTCCTCACGGACCCGACGAAGACGCTGGGCGGTGGCAACCCGATCCGGTCGAGCTCGTTCTACGAGTGGAACAACGACTTCGACGAGGTCGACTTCACGGCACACATGCACCGCCTGCTCGTCGCCGAGGGCTTCCCGACGACGCTCGGCATGCTCATCGACACGTCGCGCAACGGCTGGGGCGGCCCGAACCGTCCGACGGCGGTCTCGACGAGCACCGACCTCAACACGTACGTGAACCAGTCGCGCGTCGACCGTCGCGTGCACCGTGGCGCCTGGTGCAACCCGCTCGGTGCCGGCATCGGCGAGCTGCCGCAGCCGACCCCCTCGGGCTACGCCGACTCGCACCTCGACGCGTTCGTCTGGATCAAGCCCCCGGGCGAGTCGGACGGTGCCTCGACGGACATCCCGAACGACCAGGGCAAGCGGTTCGACCGTATGTGCGACCCGACGTACGTCTCGTCGAAGCTGTCGAACCAGCTCACGGGCGCCACGCCGAACGCGCCGCTCGCCGGCCAGTGGTTCGAGGACCAGTTCGTCACCCTGGTGAAGAACGCCCACCCGGCGATCGGCGGGGGCACCACCCCGACTGACACCACCGCCCCGTCGGTGCCCTCGGGCCTGACGGTCGGCACGGTGACCGGCACGAGCGTCGCGCTGTCGTGGAGCGCGTCGACCGACAACACCGGTGGTTCGGGTGTGGCCGGCTACGACGTGTACCGCGGCACGACCCTCATCGGGTCGCCGACGTCGACGAGCTTCACCGCAACCGGGCTCAGCCCGTCCACGGCGTACTCGTTCACCGTCCGCGCCAAGGACGTCGCCGGCAACGTCTCGTCCGCGTCCACGGCCGTCACGGCCACGACGCAGTCGGGCACCGTCACCGACACGACCGCCCCGTCGGTGCCCACCGGTCTCACGGTCGGCACGGTCACGACGAACAGCGTCTCGCTGACCTGGAACGCGTCGACCGACAACACCGGTGGCTCCGGCGTGTCCGGCTACGAGGTCTACCGCGGCACCACGCTGGTCGGTTCGCCGAGCGCGACGAGCTTCACCGCGAGCGGGCTCAGCCCGTCCACGGCGTACTCGTTCACCGTCCGCGCCAAGGACGCTGCCGGCAACGTCTCGGCCGCGTCGTCCGCGGTCTCGGCCACGACCCAGGCCGGGCCGACCCAGGACCCGACCGGTGGCTGCCAGGTCACCTACCAGGCCAGCAGCTGGAACAACGGCCTGTCGGCCAACCTCCGGGTGAAGAACACCGGGTCGACCGCGCTGTCGAGCTGGACGCTCAAGTTCACCTTCCCGAGCGGCCAGCAGGTCACGCAGGGCTGGAGCGCGACCTGGTCGCAGTCCGGCTCGGCGGTCACCGCGACGAACGCGCCGTGGAACGGTTCGATCGCCGCGGGCGGCGTGATCGACATCGGCTTCAACGCGTCGCACTCGGGGACCAACACGGCCCCGACCGGCTTCACGCTCAACGGCGCCACCTGCACCGTCGCGTGACACACCCGCCGCGGGCGGTCGTGCTCCGGCACGGCCGCCCGCGGCGGCGCGCCCCTTCCCCCTCCCCCACGTCTCGACGAGGAGAACCGTGTCCGCACTCCCGCACCCCCGCCGACGCACGCTGCGTGCGCGCGTCCTCGCCGGCATCGTCACGGCAGCGGCACTCGCCGCGCCGATCGCCGTCGCCGCGGCCCCCGCCCAGGCCGCCGGCGAGGACTGGCTGCACGTCCAGGGCAACAAGATCGTCGACAAGGCCGGGACCGAGGTCTGGCTCACGGGAGCCAACTGGTTCGGCTACAACGCGACCGAGCGCGTGTTCCACGGCTTGTGGTCCGTGAACCTCGAGGACGTCATGAAGTCCATGGCCGACCACGGGATCAACATCGTGCGGGTGCCGATCTCCACCCAGCTGCTGCTCGAGTGGAAGGCCGGCAAGGCCGCGCCCTCGTCGGGCGTCAACACCTACGTGAACCCCGACCTGACCGGGAAGACCACGCTGCAGGTCTTCGACCGGTTCCTCGAGCTCTCCGAGAAGTACGGCCTCAAGGTCATGCTCGACGTGCACAGCGCCGAGGCTGACAACGCCGGGCACTTCTACCCGGTGTGGTGGAAGGGCACGATCACCACGGAGGACTTCTACTCCGCGTGGGAGTGGGTCACGGCCCGCTACAAGAACAACGACACCGTCGTCGCGATGGACATCAAGAACGAGCCGCACGGCACCGCGAACTCGACGCCGCGCGCGAAGTGGGACTCGTCGACCGACGCCGACAACTTCAAGAACGTGTGCCAGGTGGCGGGACGCCGCATCCTCGCGATCAACCCCGAGGTCCTGATCCTGTGCGAGGGCATCGAGACGTACCCCAAGGAGGGCGTCTCCTGGTCGTCGACCAACGAGAAGGAGTACTACGGCACCTGGTGGGGCGGGAACCTGCGGGGCGTCAAGGACCACCCCGTCGACCTCGGCGCGAACCAGGACCAGCTC
>PJTO01000710.1_pt1 | contig 9147 bp, 5 predicted proteins | sample 1512101 | NCBI WGS metagenome assembly PJTO01 (sample SAMN08177690, study PRJNA422409) | Soil metagenome, whole genome shotgun sequencing project.
AATGCCGGGCTGTGATTCCGGCGGGGTCGTTTGCTCATTTCTACTCCTGTCACGCGGCCACCATGGCCGCCGTCAGGCAGAAAATCCACTTAACCCTCTGTCCAGTTTTACCAGGCCACCTCTGTTGCGCGGCTTTCCATGTCACGGTGCGCCTGCGCGGCGTTCGCCAGCGGATAGATGCCGCCGATCCGGACCTTGAGATCGCCGCTCACGACCCAATCGAACAGGCGCCCGGCGTGCTCTCGAAGCAGTTCGGGGCTATGGATGTGATCGGAGAAAACCGCGTAACCGAGCTTGATGCTGCGCGGCAGGTTCCTGATATCGAGCAGGCCGGGGCCGCCCAGGACCGGGCCGTACCAGCAGAGCGTACCGCTGCGGCGCAAAGAATCGATCGACCCCTGAAATGTCGTCGGCCCGGATCCGTCATAGACCACATGCACGCCTTCGCCGTCGGTCAGCGCCGGCACTTGCGAAGCGAAATCGCCTTGGGTGTCGACGATGACATGGTCCGCGCCCGCTTCCCTCGCGATCGCCACTTTGTCGGCGCTCGACACGCGGCCGATGACTTTCCCTCCGCGCAGCTTGATGATCTGGGTCAGCAGCAGCCCGAGTCCCCCTGCCGCCGCATGGACGAGGGCGATTTCACCTGCTTGCACGGGGTGGAAATCGGTGGCGAAATGGCTGGCCGTAAGCCCCTGCATCATGATCGCGGCTGCGGTTCTGTCATCCACGTCGTCAGGGATTTCCACGAGCGCCGCTTCCGGCAGTACGATCTTCCCTGCATAGCTACCCGGCGCGTAGACCCAGGCGACACGTTGGCCGACTGCCATGGCAACGCCCGGTCCGACTGCGACGATCCGTCCCGCGCCTTCCACGCCCAGAATCTTGGGATTGGGCATCTCGCTCCAGGCCATGCCCTGACGGACGCCGATATCCATGAAATTGACGCCGGCAACGGCGATCCGGACCATGACTTCGCCGGGGCCGGGCGCCGATGGCGGCTCCGGAATATCCACCAGTTCGAGAACATCCGCGCTTCCCGTTCCGGTCATCACCACTGCTTGCATGTCAGCTTCCTTTATTGAACAAGCATTCCAAAATGAGACAAATAAAAAGGCGCCCCTGCGCCTATCGCAGCGCGCGCAAGGCCAGATCGCCCAGCGCCCGCAAGTCTTCGTCAGCCGCGCCGGCACGCGCGGCGATCCGTAAACCCGAAAAGCTCATGACGATGAACGAGGCAATGGTATCTGGCGCCACATCCGGCGCAACATCACCCTCCGCCTGTGCCCGCGCTATAGTATCGGTCAGGACGGCCCTCATGGCGCGGTCGGCGGCGTCGCGGATGGCGACCAGTTCCGGGCGGCTGCGGCCGAACTCGCAAATCGAGCCGACCCCGAGACAGGCATCCCGCGCATTGGCCACCACCCGATCCATCATCGTCTCAATCCCGTCGAGAGCGCGCGGCTTGCTTCGCAGCATGGCGATATGCTCGCCTGTTTCCTCGGCAGCATAGCGGCGAAGCGCCATCTGGTAGAGCTGCCATTTGTCGCCAAAGGTGTTGTAGAGGCTCTGTCGCCCGATACCCATGGCATCGACCAGCATCCCAGCCGACGTCCCCTCGAATCCATGCTCGCGGAATACGGCCATGGCTGCGCTCAGCGCCTGTTCCTGATCAAATTCCCTTGGTCTTGCCATGAGGTGTGAGATAGGAGTTATAGAACGATCAGTCAAATACAATTGAGCGACTGCGAACGAAAGGAAGTCTTACCCATCCAGCAAGGCGAAGCGGAAGGTCTGCACGTGTGAAGCGAGATCTGGATGCTGAGCGTCAGTGAAGGGGCGACTGCAGAAGGGTTGCTCACCGTTGCTCGAGTGGGGGCTATCAGTTCGTTCTCGGCAGTACGGCTTGGCCATTGGAGCACGCGGCCGACCGCTCTGTGCCTGCCACTTGCACGGGCGCGGAGCAGGCGATGCGCACGGTCCCGTGAGTGCCGCTAAATTGAACCTTTGTGCTGGATCCCATCGCGAGATGGGCGGTGACCTTAGCTAGTGTTTCAAAAAGGACAGCGCCCGAGCGGCGGACATAGCTGGCGTCCACAACCGTGATCTCGTCAGGGTTCGTGTTTGCGTCACCGCGCGCGGGGTGGCTGACAGCCAGGACGTAGGCGTCGGTGTCGAGGCCGGCTATCGTGGCATTGGCGTTGCGATGGCGAAGCCGTCCGTCCGCCAGAAGGTTGAAATAGACCTCGGTGATGCGATTGGTGCCGGTGATGCGCACGCCTATCCAGTCCGTGCCTACAAGGCGTTCGATCTTTGACGCAGGCTTGCCGTCAATGCGGGGTTGCAGGGCAAACAGGAACTTCTCGCGATCGCTTTTCCCGACGGGCTGGAAGCCGAGGTAGGCCTGCTTTATTTTCGGGTCCTCGTCAGCGAGGCCCTCATGGCTGACGAGACGCAGTGCATAAGGATAGTCGGTCGGTAAGCCACCGACCGGCAGAGTCGCGGGGAATAGCGGCGTGATGTCGACACCGGCGTCCCCGTCGCGAATTTCGACTGTCGCACCTTTGCGCGTTGCTGTTCCGCCGTGATGCAGCAGCCATTCGAACTGGCCGGGATCGCGGCTGCGCAAGTCGTCGATGAGAAGGATCGTGTCTCCCACCCAAAAGATATTGCGGTAGTTGCGTTGGAAGTATCGGCTCGTCGGTCCGGTGGCATCCGCCCAGGCGTAGCGAATGTTGGGCGTATCGAGAACGTGGTCGATCGTGCCCATTGAAGCCGAACCGTCGTACAGGTCGCTGGCGGGCTCCGCGTGCCCGTCGATGGTGACAACGTTATGGGCCTCGCTCTGCCGGTAGTAGGCATCGTATTCCGGCGTCGAATAGCCTGAATGGCCGGAATCCGCGATGAGCGTGCGACCCTTGTGGTATAGGATGAAGCTGCCTGCATCGGCGTGATTGTGGTTCCAGGTAAACCCGGATTTGACCCCGAGGAGCGTGGAATCGGGAGACCAATCACTTCGCATCGTTAGCAGGCCCTGATCCCGAGATACGTAAGTGCGCGATGTGGCGATAGGCGACGACGCGGAAGCGCGGGCCCGGGCGTCAGGGAAATAGGGGAGGTTGGTGGCATCCCCCCAGGCATCCTTCGCAGATACGCCGGAGAAGCCGGCGATGTACTTCAGGTACTCAGGATTGTGTTCGCCAAGCGCCCACAGGTCGGCCAGCGTGTGGCAACCACAACTTGGCGGGCGACTGTCACCGAAATTGAGCGACACCCACCCCTCGCTGCGAGGATAGCTGGTGGCGAGAAAATATCCCGCGACCTTGTCGAGTCCCCTGATGGAGGAGGGCGGGCTGCCCATCGCCTCGTTCCACGAACGGCGGAAAAGCATCAAGCTGTGCAATGCCAGTTCGGCATAGGAGACAGTTTCCGAGTAGGCGCCGTCACTACCGAAAGTGGGGGGTTTGGTGCCGATGCGGGTGCCTGGGAACTCGAACCATTCCACGCTCGCCTCGTCTATGCGGCGGGCCCATTCGAGGCCGCGAGGATCATCCTCGCGCACGGCGAGCGCCGCCACTCCGGCGCCGAAGACGATGTGTGCCCACCAGTTATGCCCCATCGTATCGAGCGCATGGATACGCTTTGCACCATCGACCCAGTCGTCCATGATCGGGAGTATGGCGCCTCGGATGATTCCCTGGACGATGGTCTGGCGATCAGCCTGCGAAAGCGTGTCGCGCACGGCGTCATAGGCAATGCCGGTGCTGGCGGCGGCATAACCCATACCGAGATCGGATCTCCAGGGCGGATCGCGGCGGGCGAGGGGGGCGTCGGTCAGCCAGTCTTTCTTCGCCGCGCGCTGCAGCAGGAGGGTTCTCGCTCCTTGCGCGTACTTCGCCTGTCCCGTGACGCGGAATGCGAGCCCTAGCGCTTCCAGAGCACTATCGATTTCGCGGTCGCCGCGCGGCGGCGAGGACAGCGCCTTGTCCGCCGTCTTTCGCAGGGCATTCCAGCGGGCGCGTGCTTCGGAGTCGCTGGCGATGAGTTGCTTCACCCGCGCGATGTTGGCGGGATTGAATGCCAGGGTGGCAGGCGATGCTCCGGTCTGCTCATGTCCCTGGCCATGTGCCATCGCGGGCGCGGTTGCCAGTATCACAGCCGCGGCGGCCAAAGCGCTTCGCATCATTTTTTCAGTCCCTTGTCTGGGGGATGGTCCCAGGACCATTTGCTGTGTGGCTCGTGGTCAGGCTCATGCTCACGTCAGCCGCTCGAAGAGGATCGCCTGCCCGCCGCTGGGCTGCATCACGACGGTCAGGATAGCCGCGGCATTTACCTCGCGCGTGGAGATGTCCACCTTGGTCAGTCGCGGCTCCTGAGCTCGGGCGCCGTCGCCAAAGACGTTCGCCTGCCATTTGCCTTCGCCCAGGAAGCCGAGGGGAACCTGGATCGTGCGTGCCTCCTCGTTGGTCATCGCGCCCAGGAACCACCGATTGCCGCTTCGCCGGGCGACTGCCACGTACTCGCCGGGCTCGCCGGAGATCGCATGGGTCTCGTCCCAGGTCGTGGGACATTCGTCGAACCAGTGCAGCGCAGGCCAGTTTCCGGTGCGGTACTTGGCCGGAGCGTCGTACCAGTAGAGGAACGTGAGCGGATTATAGTAAACGGCCGCCATCGCCAGCTGGTGCGCGTTGGTGGTCTTGTTCATGTAGTGGTCGTAGCAGATCGTATAGTCGATCGGACCCGACAGCGCGCGGGTGAAGGGCAGGGTGACGTTGTGCCTTGCGGTGGGGAATTGTTCGTTCCCGCGCACTCCTTCGAGTGCCACGTAGTTCGGCAAGGTGCGCTCCAGCCCCGCAGGACGCAGGTTGTCGTGCAGGTTCACTAGGAGGCGGTTGTCGCCGCAGGTCTTCACGAGGTTGTAGATCCAGTCCACATCCTCCTGCCGTCCTTCCCAGATGAAGCCGAACTTGATCCCGGCGATGCCCCACTTTCTGTAGGTGGTGACGATGGCATCGAGCTGGCGCATCGCGGGCACGCGGTCGACGTAGACGATCGTACCAATCCCCTTCGCGCGCGCAGCGGCAACGATACCCTCGATGTCGAAGCCGTCGATGGGCCGGGTCGCATCACTGGGGTCGGTGCCGTCGCCATACCAGTGCGCATCGAACTCGATGTAGTCGAGCTTGCGTTCGTGGGCGAAAGCGATGCCTTCCATGGCACCTGCGTTCGAATAGGGCTTGCGGATTCGGAAGGCTCGGCCCGGGCGGATCCAGTCGTCGGAGCCCAACCTGTCCGGTGTGGCAAGGGTGGGGACGAGCCCGGCCTTGTCGATCAGCGCGGCGGGACGTTCGCCGACCATGATGACGCGCCAGGGCGTCGTGAAAGGCGCTTCAACAGCGAACACGGCTGCGGCGTGGGTGTCGCCGGGCCCCGAATAGCCGGTGGCGCGGCCCGGGAAGTGCATAAGGCGGCTGACCATAGTCTGCTCATCCTCACCCGGCGCCAACATCATCCGCGGGTAGTGCAACCGGTCGGATTCGCAGAGTAGCATGGCAAGGCCTGCAGAAGTCTGTGCCAGCGCCGGCGTGTCGGCCAGCGCGCCCTTGTCGGTGCTGGCGGTCAATTCGGGATGAGGCACAGGCGCTATGCGGCCCGGCAAGGACACGGCATATTCGCCTTCGTCACGACTGGTCCACACGCGAGTTCCGGTTGGCATGCGGAATTCGACCTGCTCCCCCCCCAGCGTTATGGACTGCCCAGGCGCGGACATCAGGACGAAGCGACAAGCGATCCCATCGTCGTGCGCGAGCAGGCGGATTGCGAAACGGATGCGTGTCCGGCGGTCCTCGAACCTGGCTTCCAACTGGCTCGCCCTGCCGTCATAGCGCGCGGCAATCCCGTACGGCGGATCCCACGTGCCATCGATAGCAATGATGTCCGAGCCCAGGAACCTCGCGTCCGGCCCGAGGCGCTTGCCATCGGCAAGCACGAGCGCCAAGCGCGAGGGCTCCAGCATGACGGAATTGCCGTGCCGGGCGGCCCAGCGCGGGTGCTCGCCGCGCGATGTCGGGATCGACAGTTCCAGCGTGGTGCGTCCATCGGGGGATGAAATAGTCAGGCGCTGATCCACAGCCGGAGCGTCGGCACGCGCCGCAGGGATGGTCGCGGCCATCCCAGTAGCGGCAGCGCCAAGGCTTGCCAGGACGGTGCGGCGATTGGTCTTCATGCTTGTGCTCTCTCCCGGGGGGCGTACTGGTATCAGCGGAGTTGTAGGTTCTCGACGTGCTTGCCGACCAGCAAATCCGCCCCCTGCGGCGTGTCGACGCGTTGGCCGGCGATGTTGAGGTTCTCGATCGTGACGTTGCGAACGGCGGTCTTGGCCGAAAGACCCGATATGATCGACTGGCTCGGCATGCCCTCGCCGGAGAACGTGACGTTGCGTATGGTCACTCCGTCAATTCCGCGTCCTGGCGCCTTGTTGTAGCGGGCGTTGTTACCGGCGACGATGTTTATGAGTTTGCCTTCCTCGATCCTGTCGATGCGGATGTTGCTGAAGGTGATGTTGCGGATGCGCGTGCTGTCGCCCGAGTAGGCGGCGATCGCCCCTTCCCAGTCGGGATCGTCCTCGTCGAGATTGGCGATGTCGATGTTGTCGAAGGTCACGTCACGGATTGTGCGCGGGTGGGCATTGTCGCCAAAATGGCCAATATAAAGCGCGTGAGCCACATCGTTCCAGATGCGCAGATTGCGAACTGAAATGTCGAATGTGTCCCCCGGCGGGTTGATATCTGGAATACCGGTCTGTTCCGCTCGCTGGCGGCACAGCGGACAGTCGGCGACGGCATATATCACCACGGCGTCGTCCGACACGCGTAGATAGCCGCCATCGACGGAGACGTGTTGCGAGGTGGAGATGTTGATCCCGTCCGACCATTTGCCCGAGGTGAGGCCGGTGACGTTGCGCAGCGCGACATTGCTGGAATTGCGGATGTTGATGACCCGTGCAGCGTCCTTGCGATCGCTGTTGATTAGGATGAGGTCGGAGACCGCGACGTTCTGCGCTTTATCGAGGTCGATCCCCCGCCCGGGGTCCCAGAGCATCCCGCGTCCCGATATGCTGACGTCCTTCACGCCCTCGAGTGCGAAGGAGCCTTTCAGGACGGCCCCGCCTGCAAGATAGATGCGCTCGCCAGACTTGACCGGGAACACGTCGCTGCCCTCGGGCGGGAGATGGAGCCCGGGCTCGAAAACGCGCACGTTCCCCTTCGGCGCGGCCGCGGGCATGGCCCCTGCCAGGATGTGCAGGTTGCGGAGTCGGTCGTCATTGAACTGGAGCGAGAAGCTCTCCGGACGCGTCAGCGTCATGCGTACGATGCTTCCCTGGCGTTCCGGCTTCACCGCGCTCGCCAATGGAGCGACGGAGACCGTATCGAAGCGGCCATTGTTCTTCTGCACTTCGATTTCAACGGTGCCTTGAAAATCGAAATACACCATGGAAGCGTTTTGCTTGGTGTCGGTGTCGACCTGAACACGGTACTCGTAGAGGTCCTGCCACGGTCCGCCCGGCTTGCGCACCCGAACCGTGAAGTCGTCGTTGTGTGCCGAGTACAGCAGCCCCTTCGGCACCGAATATACCTGCAGCGCGTCTTCCGCCGCGCTTACGACTGGGGTCAGCGTGCAAGACAGGGCTACGACGGCAAGACTCATGCCGACACGACGGCGCAGAATGGCGTATTTGCGCATCGGCAGGGCTCCTAACAGACGCGACGACATCAGAAGTTGGCCGTTCCGGTCAGGAAGAACGAGCGTGGCTGGGTGGTCAGGATGCCAGTGGTGGCATTGGGATACATGCTGATGATCTGTGCTTGTGTCAGCCCGGAAATCGGCAGGTTCGGGTTCTGGATCGAGAAGATGCCGATGTCGTTGAACACGTTGTTGACGTTGAAGCCGAGACGGAAGTCGGGCGTCACATCGTAAGACAGCGAGAGGTCGGTCTGGGTCTGGGTCGGGAATGTCGTCAGCCCGGTGAAGCTGGACGGCCGGGAACCAAGATAGGTGAAGTTGACGAGGGCCGTGAATGGGCCGGTTGCATACTCCAGGCCAATGCGACCCTGCATCTTCGCAAGGTTCTCAAGCTTGCTGTCGGGATACGCTTCGAGCTGGTCGTCCGCCCGGCCCGTCTGCCCCATGTTCCAGTTGTACCATTCGAGCGCCTTGCCCTTCTGGAGCGTCACGGCAGCCGTCAGGCGCAACTGCTGCGTCACCCGGATATCGCCCTCGATCTCGATCCCGTAGACCCGCGTCTTGTTGAAGGCGGGTGTGGTGACGTAGGTCGTGCCGTCAAGGTCGGTGCCCTGGCCGACAACGTTCACCTTGTCGAGGAGGGTGAAAAAGGGCGTCAGCGTCAACCGGACAGCTGGGCTCGCATAGCTGAACCCTGCTTCGTACTGCGTAATTAGGGGAGGGGTGATCGGCTGGTTTTCGGCCTTGAACACCGTATCGTAGCCACCCCAAAGGCCGTCGCCGTTCTTCTTGCCACGTGCGTAGCGGACGTAGGCCGAGAAGCGATCGGAGAAGCGATAGTTCGCTGCCGCCGTGTAGTTCACGAAATCCAGTTTCTTGTCGAAAGGCACTTCGCGGTTCAGCACGCCCACTAGATTGTCGTAGATCGTCAGCGGATCGCCATCGACACCGCCGTTAGTGCGGTCACGCGCCAGCGGGTTCGCCGAGGCGAGCAGGTTCGTGCCCTTGTAACCGAAGCGCTCGTAACGGATGCCGGCATCGAGCGTGAGCTTGTCGGTCGCCTTCCAGTTGAGGCCGCCGAACAGTGAGGTCGAGCGATTTTTTACGGTATTGCGTACCGGTGCGGTGCCGATCGAACCGAACCCAGCTGGATTGGTCATCTGATAGACGTTGCCGGTGGCGGCATCGGTGAAGGTGACCTGCGCGGCTTCCATGTCCGACTGAATAGGAGCGATGTAGCCGCCGGGCGGCAGCAGCTCACGCACGAATTTCGAACGCGAAAGGTATCCGCCGGCGGTCACGGTCAGCCGGCCGATACGCTTGGAGATCGTCAACTGGTCGATGAACGACTGCTCGTCGAAATCGGTCGAGGTGCCGGTCCCCGAAATGACGCCGTTGGCCAGA
>PJTO01000719.1_pt1 | contig 9043 bp, 8 predicted proteins | sample 1512101 | NCBI WGS metagenome assembly PJTO01 (sample SAMN08177690, study PRJNA422409) | Soil metagenome, whole genome shotgun sequencing project.
GAGAGCTTGCTCAACCGTCGTCTCAGTTCCGTCTCCATCCTTGCGCATCTATACAATTCAATCTCCGGCGTCGCCGGTGCCTTTACTGTGCAACAAAGGCTTGACGGCGAACATGAGAGCAGCGAGTTGCCACAGCAAACCTGAGCCTCTGCAGCTCAACCGCCCCAAAAATGTAGTGGTAACACTTGCGCCTGCGCGCGCATGTCATTGAACAAAAATGCATTTTCGAAAGGCACTGTTCGAGTTGGGCCAAACCGCTTCTTGTGTCTGCAACACTTCAGTCAAGGATTGCGGCTTCGGAAGTCATGCCTCGTAGATAGCTAATATAAATAACGTATATGAAAGAGAATTATTATGTCCGATCCGGCGCCGATTGGTGTTAATTGTTCTGATAGAATTTGCTATCCGCTAATCGCGGAATCGCGAGATTAAGTGGTATTGAATGTCTGCAAAGGATATTATTTTAAATTGGAAGATTGGTGGGGTCACCGACGGCTGTTGGGAGTAATTTCGCCCGATCTTTGGCTGCAGTCAGGGTTACTTGGCTGCCAGTTCGAGCAATCGATTGCCCTGATCCACCGCCCAGTTTGGAAAGGAAAGACGAGGGCTATGATGCATTCGAAATTTCTGCGTGGGTTAACGGCAGTCATTCCTTTCGTCCTGGGAGCGGCCGCTCCCAACGAAGTCCAGCCCACCATCGGCCATCGGGCAAAGTCTGCTGTTACCGTCTCAGGCATGGTCTTCCACGATCTTGACGGTAACGGGCGACTGACGCCTTATGAAGATTGGCGATTGACCAACGAGGAACGCGCCCGCGACCTGCTGTCCAGGATGACCCTGGAAGAAAAGGCAGGTCTGCTCATGCATGGGACGCCACCGCAAAAAAGCAATGCGTCGCGCGCGCTCTGGGATCTGGACGCAATGCGCTCGCTTATTCAGAAGGACCATATTGCCTTTTTCATACACCGAGCCAGTGGCGAGCCGGCGACTTTGGCGGAAATGGCAAATTCGGCCCAACAGATCGCGGAAGAGTCCCGGCTTGGCATCCCTTTGACGTTTAGCTCGGATCCTCGAAATTCCACGCATACTACATTTGGAATGAATGTCGATCCGGGCGGTTTTTCGCTCTGGCCCGAGCCGCCGGGACTGGCGGCCATCGGAGAGGTCGCACTTGTGTACCGCGCGGCACAGACGGCGTCGGCTGAATATCGCGCGATTGGCATCCGCATGGCCCTTTCACCTCAGGCGGATCTTGCCTCGGAGCCACGCTGGTCGCGTGTCAACGGAACCTTTGGCGATGATCCGGCTGCCGTCGGCCGCTACACCCAAGCCTATATCGAGGGCTTCCAGGGTGGAAGCGGGGGCATTGGGCGGGAAAGCGTGGCGACAGTGGTCAAGCATTGGGCCGGCTACGGTGCCGAACCTGACGGATACGATGCGCACAATCCTTATGGGCGCAAGCTGGCGTTTCCGGGCGGCGCATTCGCCACACACGTGCTGCCCTTTGAAGGTGCGTTTGCGGCCAAGGTTGCGGGCGTGATGCCGACCTACGGTGAGTTCCCGGCGGGCGTGAAGTTCAAGGATCAGGTGCTCGATCCGGTTGGCGGGGCGTTCAACAAACCTTTGCTCACAAATTTGCTGCGAGACCATTTCCGCTTCGATGGCATCGTTCTGTCCGACTGGATGATTACGGACGATTGCGCAGATCCCTGTCAGGAAGGAACGCAGAATGTCCAGCTGGTAGGGATGCCCTGGGGGGCGGAAAAGCTCTCGAAGTTCCAGCGGTTTCGCATGGCGCTGGAGGCTGGCGTAGATCAGTTCGGCGGTGTGATGGACTCGGATATCATCGTCAGTCTTGTGCGGGAAGGAAGTGTGCCGGAATCGCGGATCGACGGTTCGGTGCTACGGCTCTTGACCCAGACCTTTGCGCTGGGCCTATTTGAAAATCCCTATGTCGATCCACAGCGCGCTGCGCAGATCGTAGGCTTACCTCAGAGCAAGGCCCTTGCCGAAGATGCCCAAAGGCGGTCGATTGTTCTCCTCAAGAACCAGGAACGCATTCTTCCATTGAAAACGGCGGATTCGAAGAAAGTCTGGCTCTGGAAGGTTTCTCCGCAGCAGGCAGCCGATAGAGGAATGACCGTAGTCGACCGAATTGAAGATGCGCAAGTGGCGATTCTCCATATTGCGGCGCCCTATACATCCCATGAGAAGTATTTCTTCGGATCACGACAGCATGAGGGATCTCTTGCCTTCCCATCCGACAACGCAGATCGAATGGCGATAGAACAGGCATCTCGTGCCGGAATTCCTCTCGTGGTCTTTGCCTATCTCGATAGACCGGCAATTCTAACGCCCCTTCTACCATCGGCGGCCGCTCTTCTGGTAGACTTCGGTGTGGAAGATTCGGCGCTGCTTGACGTCGTCATCGGGAAGGGACGCCCGGAAGGACGATTGCCTTTCGAGCTGCCTTCATCGGAAGCAGCTGTCGAGCAGCAACTGCCGGATGTTCCATCCGATTCCAAACAGCCGCTCTTCCGCAGGGGCGCGGGCTTTTCCTATTGAGGGCCACCCCGGGCTGGGTTTGGTTCGGAGCTTCAATACTCCAATCCAATCGGTAGAGGCATATGTCTAAGCTTCGTAGTCAACGCCGCCGAGTCGCCATCGTTTCAATTGATGCCGTCGGTCATGTGAATCCGATGCTGGCAATCGGCGCTGCGATTGCCCGACATCCCGACTGCTCGGCAATTAAGGCGTTCGGTCCGAGATATGTTGCCGACGCGTTCCGGCGGCATGGTCTCGATTTCGATCCATTCGGAGACGCACACGAACTGGACCGTGCAAATGACCTAGTACTCAAGACCTTCATTCGTCCCCTAATTGATGTTCGAGCGGTCTTGGACCGTATCAAGGCCTTCTCTCCGGATGCCATTCTATATGACTGTTTCTCCATCTACGGATGGCTGGCGGCGAGGGTATGCGATGTTCCTGGCATAGCTCTGGTTTCGGTCGCGGGCTACGGCGCGCTCGGCGATACCTTCATAAAGGCCCACTCCAGAAGCAGGCTAGATGTGGAGGAGGCGAACAGAACGTATGCAGCGATGTTCGGTGTCGATTTCATCGCTGGCGGCTATCTGCCCGTGTTCTTTCCATCGGAGCGTTCGATCGTCACCACGTTGCAAGAGCTGGCTTTGTCGATAGATCCGGTTTGTCAGCCTCTTTCGTATGAGCGTTTTTCGCACTTTGAGAAGGACGCGTCCTATGTCGGGCCTTGTTCGGGGGCGCAGCGAATGTCAGCTTCCGAGATGCGCAGTACTCGCCCCGCGGCTGCCCAGCCGAAGTCGCCAACTTTCTCGGAAGGAGAAGATCCGTTCCCCTATTCGCGTCTTGAGGACGCAAAGCGCCAGTCAAGACACATAGTCCTGATGTCACTCGGGACGGTGATCACCTATTCGCGTTTCGACATACCTGTAGGGGGTGCGCCGAGCGGTCGGGAGTTTTTGGAGAAAGCGATCCAAACCGTGCTCGGCGCAATCGCGGACGATCCCCGATACATGCTCGTGCTGGCGACGGGATTGCGTTTTGGCAACATGGGAAGCGAGGTTTCACTGCCGTCAAACGTCATCATGCGCCCTTTCGTTCCCCAGCGTGAACTTCTGGAGGAATATGTCGATGTCTTCGTGACTCACCATGGAGCAAACTCGCAAACGGAAAGCCTGAAAGCGGGCGTTCCGATGATTTCCTTGCCGGGAGCGGGCGATCAAATCGGCAATGCGCGGTTGATGATGGAGCGCGGAGCGGCGATCGCGTTCTGGGACTTGGAGGATCCGTTTGGAACTTTCGATGCTCGATCCATGCGAAAGGCGATAGACGTCGCGATTCATGACACGCGTTACCGGAGAGCCTGCATGGCCTTGCGAGACAAGTTGCGCCGGTCGGACGGTCCATCAAGGGCGGCCGACTTCGTGCTGGAGCAGGCGGTGAGTTCTTAGGGCCCGTTGCCGGAACCCGTGAAGGCCGCAAAATGCAAGCAAAGAGGTGCCGTCGTTCCGCAAGCTCAGATTGCTGCGCCCGTTAGCCCGGGTTATTCACGAGCCCGCCGCTCTGGCGTGTCCCGAGCTCGATCGGTGTTTGGCGGAGTGACTTGGGCGAGCGCCGGCGCCGGTGTTTTTCACCGCGTCAGGAGCAATGGGCTTTTCGAGGTTGAAGGGACGAAAGCTCGGGTTTCGGCGGCATGGCCGCGCTGGCTATGTCGGCGCTGGCCGAAGACCGGTGGCGATGGCTTTGAACACGCCGGCGTCGGGGCATGCTGACGCGAAGGCGACACGGATACGCGAGGCGCTCTCGATGACGCGGGCAGCGACCTTGAGCAGCCGCAGGCGCAGAGTCGCGAACTCGGCAGCGGCCAGCGCAGTGGCCTTGGGGATGGCCTGCTGGATGCGCCACATCAGCCAGTAGGCTGCGGTATGCAGGATGAGGCGCATCTGGTTGGCATTGGCCGAGCGGCTCGAGGTGCGATCGCTGGCCAACTGGGTCTTGTGGCGCTTGATCAGGTTCTCGGCTTGGCCGCGCGCGCAGTAGAGCGTCGTTTAATCGCGGCTCGGTTGTCAAGGCCTGCGCCCAATAGGTTTCGCTCGGGGCGACTTGAGGATCGTCCGGTGTATCTTGCTGTAAGCATCTTGCCTTGTTCTGTGACGCCGGATGAAGACGTGTGCCGGGTGCAGGGTCGTTTACGCGGTCGAGACGGGCTCGCCGCAGGATGGCTATTCGCGGGTTGGGATTTTCCAATGTGTCGTTCGCATTTCACTCGTTACTGAGCGGTTGCAGGCTCTACTACGGAATAATCCTGTCCACGCCCTGGCAGGGACGTTTACGGCGCACTCAAAGGAAGGATGCTATTCTATAATCATCAATGACAGTTGGTGGGTAATTCTTATATTTCTTATGATGCTCGCGTGATCGACCGGTCGAACAGCTCTCCGGTTTTCAGCATCGCGTGCATAGTAACCGCCAGCTTGCGGGCGACAGCGATGGCGGCGCGCTTGAAGCCGATCTTCTCGCGGAGCCGGAGTCCCCAACGACGCAACTCGCTTTCGGCATGAGAACGTGTCAGGATCACCGTTGCCGCCTCGTAGAGCAGGCCGCGCAGGTAGGCGTCGCCACGCCGGGAGATATGCCCGTCATAGTCGACCTCCCCGGATTGATAGCGCTTTGTGGTGAGCCCCAACCAAGCTCCGACCGATCTCGATCGCTGGAAATTGCCCGGATCCTCGACCGCGGCAACAAACGAACAGGCAGTCACCGCGCCAATCCCCGGTATTGAGGTAAGGATCTGACACTGCTGACTCAGTCGGGCAGTGTCTACAAGACGCTTGCTCAGCACGGCAGCCTGGGCACGCAGCTTCCGCCATACCGCGAGCAGTGGCAGGATGATCTGTTCGAAGCCGGAATTGGAGGCTACCAAATCACGAACATGCCCTTCGAACACATGCCCACTGCTTTTGGGAACGATCAGGCAAAAGGTCTTCATCAGGCCACGGATTTGGTTCGATAACTGGAGTTGTATCTTCAGGAGCTGGGTGCGTGCGGTCACCAGCGTGCGCACGAGCATGCTGTCGTAGCCTTTCACCCGGACCTCCTTGTAAAAGGTGGCTTCGGCAAGATGGGCGAGACCGTCGGCATCGTTCGCGTCGGTCTTGTTGCGCGCCATATCCAGCCCCTTCTTCGCCTGGCGTGCGTCGATACAGATTGCTGGAATGCCGGCCGCTGTAAGCTCGTGATAGTACCAGGTCGACAGCGGGCCGGTCTCGAACACGACTTTCGCAGCGCGTTTGCGGATCACGTCCACCAACAGTTTAGGATCTGACGGGCATTTGCCGCGCCAGGTTCGCCGGCCGTCCTCGCGGACCGAGACGAAAGTATCTTTCAGCGAAACGTCCAAACCTATATATTGCGCCACGGCTGTTCTCCATTTGATGCTTGGGCCCGGTACCAATCGTGAGCCCGTTCTTCATCCTATCGGGGAGCAGCCAACCACCATATAGCCTGCAGTTTCCAAGCTACCGATGGCACTTCAGGCGAATCTCGTTCCCGCGATTACGCCATGCGTCGTAAATATGCTCGGCCGAGCCTTCTGTCAGCGAGGTGACGACATAGCGGATGTCCATGCCCAGCGTGCTGGCTTCGATCCGGGCGACGACGCGGCGTTGGCCCTTCCAGCGTTTGGCGCCGTAGCGGGTCTCGTATAACGGCGCAGGACCGGGCATTGGCGCTGAGCCCGCTTGACCGCGCAGGCATCGGCGACGGCGACAATGATCGGATCGGCCCGCAGCGCGGCGTTGGTCGGCAAGCCGAATACGTAACCGACCCCGGCCGCCTCGCAGAACGCCATGATCTCGGGCCGACCGTAGTGCCCGTCTCCGCGGATGGTGATGTGGGTATCGGGCCAGTGCTGGCGGATATGACGCACCAGGCGCCGGATGTGGCCGGCACCTTCGGCACCAGACGGCGTCTTGCCGGTGCGCAGCAGCATCGTGACCGGACGGCCGGTCGCAGTGTCGTAGACGTGGATCGGCAGAAAGCAGCGTTGGCCGTGATGGCCATTCCAAAACGAGAGCTGCTGATAGCCGTGCACGACATCGCAGGTATCATCGATGTCCAGCGTCACCGCCGCCGGTGGGACCGGATAGCGGGCACAGTAGACGCCGATCATCGCGGCCATCATCCGGGCCAGTTCGCGCGTGGTCGGTGCATTCTCCCAGATCCTATGAGGAACAGCGTGCGGTGCTCTGCCAGAGTGTTCTCGCTAAAAAACCGTTCTGGAGATCAGCATGACCATTGCAGTCCACCGTCCCGAAACGCAGCCCGCCGTTCGTGTCGACCTTAGCGCGATTTTCATCTCGCTGGAACTCAGCCAATCGAAATGGCTGATTACCTCGCTGTCACCGGGAGGTGGCGAAAAGCTTTCGAAGTTCTCGCTTCCCGCTAGCGACGTTGCCGGCATGCTTACCCGTTTTGCCGAGTTGCAACGCAAGGCTGAGGCTCGCACCGGACGGGCTTTTCCGCTCGTGGTCATTCAGGAAGCCGGGCTAGACGGCTTCTGGGTTCATCGTGTGCTCGAAGCCGAGGGGATCGAAAGCCACGTCGTAGACCCTGCCTCAATTGCGGTTTCGCGGCGCAAGCGTCGCGTCAAGACCGACAGAATTGATGGCGAGATGCTGGTGCGCGCACTGTTGGCGTACAAACGCGGCGACCCCCGGGTGTGTGCGATGGTGCGGGCACCGACGCCGGAAGAGGAGGATCGCCGTCGCGTTTCCCGCGAACGCAAGTCCCTGACGATCGAGCGCACTCGCCACGTCAATCGAATCAAGGGGTTGCTCCTCGGACAGGGTGTCCACGGCTATCGGCCGCTCCGCCAGGACCGACGCAAACGGATGGACGAGCTTCAGACTGGTGATGGACGGCCGCTTCCTGCCCAACTTAAGGCGCAGAACGGTCGCGAACTCGACCGTCTCGAATTGGTGATACTGCAGATCAAGGCATGCGAGGAGGCGCGGGATGCATTGCTTGCTGCGCCACATCCCGCTGCCACGACCGATGCAAACAATTTGGTGTCCGCGGTAGAGCCGTCATCACCGGCACCATCGGTGCCCGTGATGTTGCTACAGTTGAAAGGTATCGGGCCAGAAATTGCATCCGTACTGTGGCACGAGGGGCTGTCTCGTCAGTTTGACAATCGCCGACAGGTCGCGGCCTACGCAGGGCTTGCACCTTCACACTGGCAAAGTGGGAAGGTCGATCACGACCAGGGCGTGTCCAAGGCGGGCAACCCAAGATTGCGCACGACTCTCATCCAACTGGCCTGGCTGTGGGTGCGCCATCAGCCCTCCTCGGCACTCACAGGTTGGTTCAAGGCCCGTGTGGCCCAGAACGGCGGTCGTCTGAAGAAAACGACAATCGTTGCGCTCGCCCGCAAGCTGCTGGTGGCGCTCTGGAAATACGTCAATGCTGGTGTGGTTATCGAAGGGACCGTCGTAAAAGCAGCCTGACGCCGCACCAGATCTGAAGGATCTTCCGGAACCCGATCAGTCCCGGTAGATGCAGGGCAGACGAACCGAATGAGCCGATGGCATCAACTGCCGATTTCCCAGAATGGCTTCGTCGACCCTGAGCTCTTGCCCGCCGCAAGCGGGACCATGGTGCAGCGCCTTACATCGCTGACCGCATATAAGTTGGATAGGGCTCGGCAACGACCCGCGTCACGCAACTGAGCTCAGGCCCTGAATCGCATACAGCACAGAAAGGTACCCCAATTTGTCGCCTTTATCATCGCCACTCTTGCCAATCCTCATATAAGCGGCTCATCGTCGGTTGGCTCGCAAGCCCCGCGCCCGATCCCGGCAACTTGCCCAGTGCCAGGCGGAACCCCGGATCGTCGCGCAGGGCATCGAGATCGTCAGCATCCTCGTAGCCACACGTGATCGCGAATACCCGGGCGCGCAGGATGTCATCAAGGCGATGGGTCACCCGCGTCGGGTCACGCGGAGCAGCGATGCAAGCCGCAAGCCTCCGGCAAATTCCCATCGCTCGCTCGGCTTGCGCCAGCAGCAGAACGCCGCCGTCCGAGGTCAGCCGGCCACCGTCGAACGCGGCTGTGATCTTCTTCCCCCCAACCGCTGGAAACGAAAATCCCGGTGCGCTATCATCGCTCCCGGCGGGTGTGGTCCGTGGCATAAATTGCCTCGCTACAGGACTGGTCTAGACACCCATTTTCCTACTGCAAAGCAATCGCTTACGCCACTCCCGCCAACCCTATCACCCGCCTCCGTGAATAAAACAGGCTTCTGTAACGGTCCCGTTGTCAATTCCGATTTGCTTGATCCTGTCGCCGGCTTCATGCTTCTGTCCGCAGTCGCCGCGGAGGGCGCTGCATGATGGATGTCCTATAACGAACCGGCCGACCAATCTAGGAACGCGCAGTCACCCGAAGGGCTGCTCCCGTTCTAACGGCCTGACCTGGCTCGTGCGTCCCGGCGACGGGACC
>PJTO01000731.1_pt1 | contig 8932 bp, 10 predicted proteins | sample 1512101 | NCBI WGS metagenome assembly PJTO01 (sample SAMN08177690, study PRJNA422409) | Soil metagenome, whole genome shotgun sequencing project.
ATGCGGCAAAAGAAGCCCAAGGATTATTAGAAATGCGTATTTCCAAATTGAAAGACCAAGTAGCCAATGCAAGAGTAATCGATGCCTCGCAACTGGATAGCTCTAAAGTTTCCATTCTTTCTTTTGTAAAGTTAAAGAATTTGGCTAACGGTATGGAAATGAGTTACACACTCGTTCCGGAAACCGAAGCCGATTTGGCAAAAGGAAAAATTTCGGTCAACACTCCTATTGCCAAAGGATTATTGGGGAAAAAACTTGGCGAAATCGCTGACATTACCCTACCCAACGGCTCTCAAATGCAATTTGAAATTTTAGACATCAGATTAGATTAAGGTATGGCCAGTATTTTCACGAAAATCATCAACAATGAAATTCCCTCTTTCAAAATTGCGGAAAACGAGGATTTCATTGCAATTCTTGATGCCTTTCCGCTTGTGAAAGGCCACGTACTTGTGATCCCAAAAAAAGAAGTAGACAAAATTTTTGATTTGGATGCGGAAACTTATTCCGGACTGATGAATTTCGCCTATGAAATGGCAATTGCAATTGAAAAAGCCATTCCGTGTTTACGTGTAGGGTTAGCTGTAGTGGGACTGGAAGTTCCGCATGTACATGTACATTTGGTTCCTCTGAATACAATGAGTGACATCAATTTTACTCGTCCAAAACTGAAATTGAGTGATGATGAGATGATTGAAATTGCAGAAAAAATTAAATCTTATTTATAAATTAGAAAGTAAAACATGAATAAATATTTAAAATTAATCATTGCTGTATTGTTGATTGGAAGCGCTGTTTTCATGTTTGCCGAACGCGAATATGGCTGGGGCTTTGTTTTGATTCTCCTATCTATTTTTCCCGTTTTATTGTTTTTTAGAAATGAATACATCTTATTGGCTTTTTGGCAAATGAGAAAACAGAATATAGAAAAAGCAAAAGCTTGGTTAGAGAAAATCACCAATCCGCAAGGACAGCTGGTAAAAAAACAATGGGGGTATTACCACTATATGCTGGGAATTACAGAAGCACAAACCAATGTGAATTCATCTGAAAAACATATGCGGAAAGCATTAGAATATGGATTAAGTTTTAAACATGACCGGGCAATGGCCAAAATGAGCCTTGCAGGTGCCGCCATGGCAAAAGGTAGAAAACAAGAAGCAGAAATGCTTTTGAAAGAAGCCAAACAACTAGACAAACAGGGAATGTTTACCGATCAAATCAAAATGATGCAGGAACAAATGAAAAAAATAAACGTGGGTAAAAACCTACAGAATCCACATATGAGAAGGAGGGGGAAGTTCTTTTAAGGCTTAACTTTAACAGCATAAGTGCCGGTTCAAAAATTTTGAACCGGCATTTTTATTTCAATTTACCTTATTAGAAAAATACCTATGAGAGGGTATTTTTTTGTAGTCAACTACCACCTACATTTGTTATATTAAAATCTCTATTAAACTTAAGTATCATTGAAAACTCTAAAAATTAATTATTATGAAAAGACTATTAAGACCTTACTTGAAAATTCTTAGCATTTTGGCGGTATTTTCACTTTTATCTTGTTTCGGCGAAGATGAAGGAGATGTCGACACTTGCAATTTTGACTATGAGCTAAATTATTATAGCGACATGGTTGACGCATACATTGCAAACCCTACCGTTAGCACCTGTAATAACCTTCGAGATTCGGCACTTGATTTATTAGCTGCGGTAGAGGGGTGTTCAGAATATGATTATTACTATGACGCAACGCAGGCCTGGCTCGATTTAGATTGTAGCTTACTTGATGGTGGAAATGGCGGAGGAAATGGCGGAGGAAATGGCGGCGGTAACGGCGGAGGAAATGGTGGCGGTAACGGTGGAGGCTCTGGTGGAGGTTCCGGAATAGGAAAGGCCACTTTCTGGACGCAATATGATTTCTCTTGCGGAAACATCTCCGTATACGTTTCAGGCTACTCAGGAACTATTACACATTATTATTCAAGTGGAAGCCCAGGTTGTGACGCAAGCGGATGCGCTAACTTTACCCTTACACCGGGTACATACGAATGGAGTGCCTCTTGTAGCGAATACAACTGGGGTGTTACATTAACCGTCACTGAAGACGGTTGCTCAACAATGCAATTAACTTTATAATTAATAAGTATTTTTTGTTTCATAAGTTATTGAATTTGGTTAACACATGAAAAAACCCCCTGCTCTTGATGAGCAGGGGGTTTGGTATTTAAATCAAGAATTAGATTTACAAATCAAAGTCTATCTTAACTCCCAGTTTTTGGGCTATTAAATTGGTGATTCGTTTTTTAATCTGAGACAATTGAACATGCTCCAAAACATCTGCTGCAAAAGCATACAATAACAACGCTTTTGCTTCTTTTTTTGGAATTCCCCTTTGCTGCATATAAAACAATGCCGTATCATCCAGTTGCCCGACCGTACAACCATGTGAACATTTTACATCGTCGGCGAAAATTTCAAGTTGTGGCTTGGTATCAATCTCTGCCTTGTCGGTAAGGAGAACATTATTATTTTGCTGAAAAGCATTTAATTTCTGCGCTTCCGGATGAACAAAAACTTTCCCGTTGAAAACCCCATGAGAATTCCCGTCATAAATTCCTTTGTATAGCTCATGGCTTTCACAATTAGGAAATTTATGTTCCACTTTTGTGTGATGGTCAACATGTTGGTTACCGCCGATTACTGTAACTCCATTCAACGAAGAATTAGAGTTTTCACCATTTTGAACAAAGTTCAGATTGTTTCGGGTTAATTTCCCACCAAATGAAAATGTTTGGAAAGAAGCACGGCTGTCTCGTTCTTGCTCTACATAAGTATTGTCAATCAAAGAGGCTTCTTCTGTATCGTTTTGTATTTTGTAATAATCCAGTTCTGAATTTTTCCCAACATGGATTTCTGTAACAGAATTCGTCAGGTTGGCTTTCCCATTGAGTGTTTGATGACGTTCAATGATGTGCGCCTGTGAATTATTTCCCAAAACAATCAGGTTCCGTGGATGATACATTACTTCAGCTTCTTTAGCTGTAGAAAAAAACATCAGCTGAATCGGTTTAGAGAGAATCACCTTATCCGGCACATAAATATAAGCACCGTCTTTGAAAAACGCAGTGTTCAGGGACACCAAACTTTCATCTTTCGGAGCTATCTTGCTGTAAAAATTTTCAATTACAGGCTGATGCATCATTTTGTTCATTGCACTGGAAAGTACACAAATATCGGCTTCTTCATGCGTAGTATCAGACAAATAACTACTGTAAACACCATTTACAAACACAATGTTGTATGAATCCATATCATGAATGAAATATTTTTTCACGTCTTGGTATCCAACTGAAATTTCTTCAGATTCCGGGAATAATTTATAATCTGCTTTCAGAAGCGGAGCCAAATTAGTGTACTTCCATTCTTCATGTTTTTTGTTGGGAAAACCTGATTTCCCAAATATTTCTATGGCTTCATGACGCAGGTCGTCAATCCATTTGTTTTTTGGATTTTTTTCATTGAAAACCAAATGTCTTGAAACCAAATTTTCTTTTAAATCAATCATTTTATTTTGTATCAGGTATCAAGTATTAAGTATTAAGACTTTAAATCTTGTGTCTTGATACTTTCATCTTGATACTAAATTTTTAAACCGCTGCTTCTTCAATTACCCAATCATAACCTCTTGCTTCCAGTTCATGTGCAAGCTCTTTTCCACCTGACTTGATGATTTTCCCATCGTTTAAAACGTGTACAAAATCAGGAATGATATAATCCAGTAAACGCTGATAGTGGGTAATAACCAAAACGCCATTGTTTTGATTTTTAAATGCATTTACACCATCTGCTACAATACGTAATGCATCAATATCCAGTCCGGAATCGGTTTCATCCAAAATTGCAAGCTTTGGATTGAGCATCAGCATCTGGAAAATTTCGTTTCGCTTCTTTTCTCCTCCCGAAAAACCTTCATTTAGTGAACGTGAAAGAAAATCTTTACGGATCCCCAATTTTTCGGCATTGGCACGGATTTGCTTCAACATTTCCGAAGCACCCATCTCTTCCAATCCCTGGGCTTTACGGGTTTCATTAATCGCTGTTTTGATGAAATTTGTCACCGTAACACCCGGAATTTCAACCGGATACTGGAATGAAAGGAAAATCCCCTTGTGGGCACGTTCATCAGGCCCCATTTCCAAAAGGTCTTCGTTCTCAAAACTGATTTCACCCTGGGTTACTTCATAATCTTCTTTTCCAGCAATCACCGATGACAAAGTCGATTTACCGGAACCATTCGGCCCCATGATCGCATGTACTTCACCCGGTTTTATTTCCAGGTTTACTCCTTTTAATATTTCAGTGCCGTCTTCGATTTCGGCATGTAAGTTTTTTATTTCTAGCATTTCTATTTATTTTAATGTTTCTAACATTAAGAATTAAGTTAATATCTATTAATAAGGATGTTTAAGGCATCATAAATGATTTAAGTTAATCTTGTAATTTTTTAAAAAATTCATTTACAATCGGAACCATTGAACTTGTAATATTATCTGTATAAAAATTAATCAAGAGACCTTGAGGCTTTTCCAATAATTTCATGTAAGTCATTAATTGTGCTTCATGAACAGGTAAAATTTTCTCAACAGTTTTTAACTCCACTATTATACAATCATTAATTAATAAGTCAATTTTTAATTCGGATTTTATTTCTATTTCTTCATATTTAATTCTAATTGGAATTTGATTATTTACTTGATAACCTTGTTTTTCCAATTCATAAATCATACATTTTTCATAAACACTTTCAAGTAAACCAGGACCCAATACTTTATGAATCTTTATAGCAATTCCTACAACCTCGTAGGATAACTGGGTTACTTCTTTTTTGGTCATTTTTAAATCTCTTAATGAATTCTATTCACTTAACAAGTCTTAAAAATACAACATCAAAAAACTAAATTCTTAATGTTTTATAACTATCCTACTGAACCTTCCAATGAAATTTCCAACAATTTTTTCGCTTCCACTGCGAATTCCATTGGTAATTTGTCCAAAACTTCACGGCTGAATCCGTTTACTATCAAAGCAATCGCTTTTTCTGTATCGATTCCGCGCTGGTTACAATAAAACAATTGATCCTCCCCGATTTTGGAAGTCGTAGCTTCATGCTCCAGTTGGGCGGTTTTATTTTTTACTTCAATGTAAGGGAAAGTATGCGCACCACATTCATTCCCCATCAGAAGTGAATCACATTGTGAAAAATTTCTTGCACCATCTGCATTTGCGTTCACTTTTACCAATCCACGATAGCTGTTCTGTGATTTTCCGGCTGAAATCCCTTTGGAAATAATCGTGGATTTTGTGTTTTTCCCTATGTGGATCATTTTGGTACCTGTATCGGCCTGTTGGAAATGATTGGTCACGGCAATCGAATAAAATTCACCTACCGAATTATCTCCTTTCAAAATACAGCTAGGATATTTCCAGGTTACAGCAGAACCGGTTTCAACCTGCGTCCAGGATATTTTTGCATTTTTTTCCGCCAAACCTCTTTTGGTTACGAAATTAAAAACACCCCCTTTCCCATGTTCGTCTCCCGGATACCAGTTCTGAACGGTTGAATACTTAATTTCGGCATCGTCCATGGCAATCAGTTCCACTACAGCGGCATGAAGCTGGTTCTCATCACGCGTAGGAGCCGTACATCCTTCCAGATACGAGACATAAGAACCTTCATCGGCAATCAATAAAGTTCTTTCGAACTGTCCCGTACCGGCCTGGTTGATACGGAAATAAGTGGAAAGTTCCATCGGGCAGCGCACGCCTTTGGGAATATAACAAAATGAACCGTCTGAAAATACAGCGGAATTCAGTGCCGCATAGAAATTATCCGTTTTTGGCACTACTTTTCCGATGTATTTTTTGACCAATTCGGGATGTTCTTTAATCGCTTCTGAAATCGAGCAGAAAATAATCCCCAAATCATTCAAAGTATCTTTGAAAGTTGTAGCCACAGAAACACTGTCCATCACGATATCTACTGCCACACCGGTCAAACGTTTCTGTTCGTCCATGGAAATGCCCAATTTGGCAAAGGTTTTTAATAATTCCGGGTCTACTTCATCAAGGCTTCCGAGTTCAGGTTTCTTTTTTGGCGCTGCATAATAGGTGATATCATCAAAACTCGGTTTTTGATAATGAACATTCGCCCAATCGGGTTCCGTCATTTTCTGCCACTCACGAAATGCTTCCAGTCGCCAATTCATCATCCATTCCGGTTCGTTTTTGCGTTTGGAAATCTCGCGCACAATGTCTTCATTCAGGCCAATGGGAAAATCTTCATATTCCACATCGGTTGTAAAGCCGAATTCATATTCTTTGCGGCTTGACAGATCCTGTCTTAAATCATCTTCTGTATATTTATTGCTCATTTTAATAGTATGTATAGCTAAATGAAAAATGTATTGGGCTTTTAAATTCTGATTTAACGCCCAAAAATTCAAAGTTTTTCACGTTGGAGTTTTTATCTAATTCCAACCGATATAGTTCAACTGATCCGCTTATAACGCTATAAGTCTGGTCATTTAATTTTTTAATTTCCCATTTTCTTTCAGGAACCAAAGTCGTTTTCCCTGTTTCGACATTTTCAGAAGTGGAAAACTCTTCCATTGTCATAGGAAATTCGTCTTTGAAATTACTATAGCAGGTTTTGTCTATATCGTCCTGATTATAGGACGTGATCCTGCATTTTCCTTCAATTCTGTCTTTGAAAACAAGTTTTCCGTTTAAATAAGCTTGTTTGTACAAGGTTTTATCTTTCAACTGGTAAACATCAATCATTCCTTTGGTGTTTTCCACAATCATTTTGCCATTAGCATAATGGAATTTATTGGAACGGGTTCCGTCTTTGTCTTTAAAAATTTCTTCGGAAATCAATCCCTCTTTGTAAACATAATTTACTTCTAAAGCTTTTCCTGATAGCATTTCAGAAATTTTCATTTGGGTTAATTTTCCTTCTTTATCATAATACAACACCATCACGTCCGGTGTTTTTGTTCCTTCCGATTCTGCTGAAATCCTGATAGATTTTATCTTGCTTGAATTAATCGGCACAGAATTGATCAATGGCTTAATCCCAAAGTTTCCAAAGAAAAAATGATTGGTATAAACTTTGTTAAATTTTATCGAATTTTCATCTGGAGTGAACACCAAAAGCTTATCTACCTGAGATTGTACCGGTGAAAAAATTCCAAGTAGCAAAAATAATCCTGTATATTTCAGCCAATTCAATTTATATTAATTTTGAAATTAAACGGCAAAACTTTCTCCACACCCACAGGTACGCTGCGCATTGGGATTATTGAACACGAATCCTTTTCCGTTTAATCCGCCAAAAAATTCAAGGGTTGTCCCCACCAAGTATAAGAATGATCTTTTGTCCACCACGATGCGTACATCTTTGTCTTCAAAAAATTTATCACCCTCCTTTTGCTCTTTGTCAAAACTCAATTTATACGACAGACCGGAACAGCCTCCGCTTTCTACTCCCACTCTCACAAAACTCTCTCCCAGATTGGTTCCTTCTTCGTTCATCAAAGAAATAATCTTTGTTTTTGCTGTGTCTGAAACTTGTATCATTTTGCTTAGATTAATTCTAAATGCAAAGATACGAGAGATAAGATGAATTACCTCATTTTTTAATAAATTATAACAATTAGGTGATTGGTGCGAAAATATAATGAAATTAAAAATCAAAAAAGAGCCTGTACGTTAAAGTACAAGCCCTTGCCAAAAAAATTTATTTGATGAATTTAACGTTTAATAATCTTGAATGTTTCAATTTGCCCTTTTTCTAAAATTGCTTTTACAACATAGATTCCGGAAGGCAAAGAGGAAATTTCAACTTCCACTTTATTATTATTATTTAGTGATTGATTTTTCACATTCTGCCCTGCCAGATTATAAATCGAAATTGATTGTATATTCTTTTCTGAATCAATAGTCAGGCTGCCTTCAACCGGATTTGGATAATAATTGAAATTAAAAGATGAAGCGTAATCAGAAATTCCAAGTTCTCCACAATTACCTTCTACCGTCATAATTCCTTCTGCACTTGTCCCGTCTTCGTCTTCAAATAAACTCCATGTTGAACCGGCATCGAATGACTGATAAGTCGCTTCTGAGGACTCATTTTCTCCATATTGGGAAGAAACCCAGAATACAGGCTGGCCGAGTTCTGAAAAATCAGAAGTCACACCAATCCAATATTTCTTGTCATTGGAATCTGCAGTCAAAGTATAGGAAGATGGCAATGTTAGTTCCACCCTATAGACCACAAGGCCGGTTGTTCCAAATTCCCCATTTTCCATGATTGAGGTCGGAACTACAACCGGATAAGCAGCAAGCTGTTCGGCGGGTCCATTATTATCGGTATATAAATAAACATCAAAAGTTGTGGGCTCCCCAGCAAAAGTCACTACATCCAATGTTACTTTCTGGATTTCAAACTGGGTATTGGCAGCAACATTAATATCGTTTGCCGCTCTTAATGTGTTTTCTCCACCATCATCTATAAAGCCTACTCCGCTGTAAATTTCCCCTGTAAATTCCTGGTTACAAGAACCCCCACTCTCAGTGTCACAAGAGCCATTTACGCTAAAAATACCATCATACTCCAAATGATTAGCGGGATTCTCGTAAACATCCCATGTCTCACCCGCATCAAATGAGGCATATGCAGGCCCGGTTGTATTGATATTCTGGTCATAAAAATAAGAAATCCAGAAAGTGGAACCGCCCTCCTGTGAAACACCATCCAACGCAATCCAATACTTTGTCCCAGATTCTCCTCCTTCCAAAGCTATTGGCGTTGGCAAGTCCAAAGAAACTTTGAATGCAGGGAATTCCGTGTTACCGTAATTGCCGTCATTTG
>PJTO01000732.1_pt1 | contig 8922 bp, 6 predicted proteins | sample 1512101 | NCBI WGS metagenome assembly PJTO01 (sample SAMN08177690, study PRJNA422409) | Soil metagenome, whole genome shotgun sequencing project.
ATAGCACTCAATTCAAAAAAAGTCCTTTTGGAAAGCTCGGCGATTAATTGTGCCAGAGTGGTTTTACCGGTTCCGGGAGGCCCCCAGAAAATCATGGAAGCAATATGTCCTGATTTCAGCATGATACTGATAGGAGAATTCTTTCCGACCAAATGTTTTTGGTTGATGAATTCTTCCAAATTTTTTGGACGCATTCGTTCCGCGAGTGGCTGCATAAGATTTCAGGGTTTCAACAAATTTATTAATTCTCTGCGAATAGGGGCGAAACTGTTTCATTCTAATTCAAAGACGTTCATCCATTATTGCTTGAAAAGCTTCCTTACAATGTTCCCGATTTCTATAAAGTCACCATGATTACTAACCGAACGTCGTTCCGTATATTCTTCAGGGCTGCCCTGATATGGATAAATGAGCAAGAAGTTTTTATCACGGAACTTGGAATTTAAAATCCCCGGCACCCTGTTCATCTGAGGGAAGTACGAAATCATACCCCGTTTGGCCATCAAAATGATTAGGCCTTCATTTTCTTTCAAAGATCCTGTAATGGACTCGATTTCTTTCCAGAAATTAATTTCATGGAATTTAGCCTCTATATTAAATCTTTTGATAATTCTTTTCAAAATCCTCATGGTTGCCGGGGTTCCGTGAAAATCCATTTGCGCACCGGTGTTGCGGGCAATATTCCAAATTCGGAGCAGAGAATGAAAAAAGCCCGGTTCCAAATGGGCGTTGGCCGGAATAATGACGATTTGTTTTTTTATGGTTGAAATGGGTTGTGTATTATAATAAACCAGAATATTGGTCTTCTCACTTTGCAGATAGCCATTATAAAGATTATAAACAAAGGAAGAAGAGAAACCTTTGCCATCTTCCAGGCCTATAATCAAATCGGTAATTTTCTTTTCTTTGATGACATTATTAACCCCGTTGATAACATCATTATCATAACGGGTCAGCGGCGTGATTACAACGTCGGAAGCTGCTGCCTGGGTAACGGCTGTATGTAAGATTTTTTCCGCATTTTTTACAGAAGATTCATTTTTCTCTTCATTGATGACATTGAGCGCAAAGATATCGTCTTTGTTGTTTTTGGATTTGATAATAACTGAAAGATTCACAATAGATTCCACTGTTTCAGGATGGTTTATTGCAAGAAGCAGATTTTCTTTTTCTGCACTATCACCGGCAATGGTGTCTTCATTCTCTGCGTCTGCAAGTTTTTGTGCATTGGCAAGTGAAATAAAAGATGAAATGGTACAGGAAATCAAAATAAGAAGGATACTTCCGTTTAACACATGCTCATTTAACAACCGGACAGGTTCACCGGCTGCTGTCTCAGAAATGATGATGTTGTAACCTACCATAACGGCTGCAAGCGTAGCTGCGGCCGAAGCCGAACTCAAACCAAAAATAAGTTTTCCCTGCTCTTTGTTTAGCCTGAAAGTCTTTTCTGTCATAACGGCAGCTATATATTTACCGGCAATAGACGCAACGAGCATAACAGCTGCCACACCCAGTGTTTCGAAACTACTGATAAATACTTTAAAGTCCACCAACATTCCAACACTGATCAGGAAAAACGGGATGAAAATAGCGTTTCCGACAAATTCAACACGGTTCATTAAAGAAGAGGTATGAGGAATCAGGCGGTTGAGTGCCAAACCGGCTAAGAAAGCTCCGATAATAGCTTCCACTCCGGCAACTTCGGCAAGAAGTGCAGCAAGGTAAATCATGACCAAAACGAAGATATACTGCGAGATCTGGTCATCTACTTTCTTAAAAAACCATCTCCCTATGATGGGGAAAATGACTAAAACCACCAATCCGAAAGCCAAAATAGACAGGGATAATTTTATCCAGAATTCCTGGCCTGCTTCTCCTTGTGCCATGCCTACACAGGCTGCCAGAACAAGGAGGGCGAGTATATCTGTAATCATTGTTCCGCCAACAGTTATATTGACAGCCAAATTTTTGGCAACGCCTAATTTACTTACCAATGGGTAGGCAATTAAGGTATGGGATGAAAACAAACTGGCAAAAAGTACGGACGTAATAACCGAGAAGCCTAATAGATAATGTCCGCCCAAATACCCTAAAACAAAAGGTACTGCAAAAGTATAAATACCGAATGTGAGGCTTTTCCATTTATTTTTCTTGAAATCACCCATGTCAATTTCCAATCCGGCTAAAAACATAATGTAAAGTAACCCCGTTGTGCCGGTTACCACAATGCTGCTATCTCTGGACAAAACGTTAAAACCGTTTGGCCCTATAATAGCTCCTGCAATAATGAGCCCCAGTAAATGCGGGACTTTTATTTTATTGAGTAAAAGAGGAGCAAACAAGATGATAATCAATACCAGTAGAAATTTCAATACAGGATCGGCAATAGGGAGCGAAAGGTCGTGAATGCTAAGCAATAACATTGAGGGAAAGTTTAGGTTATTTATTTGTTGGGAGTTGAACGTGTCAGCTCAACCGAAAATTTAGCCATGCAACTGTTGTCAATTGTAATGGTATGTATTCCTTTTATTTTGTCCTTTTGAAATTTGTTTAATTCAACATTCATGATTACCGGTTTTGATACGGTAGAATCTGTATGGAAAGATAAATTAATTGCTTTGTCCGAATAGATAGAATTGTATTCCCGCACGAGATTATCTTTGTTATTAAGGACTTTTGTGATGAGCCTTAAAGAGTCACTATAAAATTCCCATGTGTAAGTCCTTTGGTCTCCGATGACATAGTCGTTGCAATTTGATTCGGTACAAATCAGCTTAGTGTTCCATTTTCCCGCTATGCTGTCCGGCCAGGGCTTTACCGTTAATAAAGCCATGGAATCCTGAACAGCCAAAATACTGTCTCTCATTTTAATAAGTGAGATGTATTCGGTTTCTTTTGCTGCTAAAGAATCTTCACGTACTTGTAAGGCGTGCTCTCTTTTTATCAAATTCTCTTCATGCTGCTTATCACGACAGCTATAAATTGCAAAAATTGAAAATAATAGAATGACAATAGAATTTCTCATGTATGCAAATATATAATTAAGTGAAATATATTATATGGAATGAATGTTAATATACAAAATTTTCTTTGGCTCAAAAGTAAGGAATAGGGAAATAAAAAAGCTGCCTTTTCAGACAGCCTTTATTAAATTCTCTTTTTGAAATGAGATTAGTTTACGTCCCACCAAAGTTTACTGTCAATTTCATCACCATGATTTAAATGATCAACAGCTTCTTGAACACTACTTGTATTGGTAGAATATTCAGATTGAGGATATCTCACACGATTAGGAATGTCTGTAGCTATTACGCTACCTGAAACTAAAGGTGTAAACACATAAGGGGTTCCATCTAATTCGACAGAAGATTCGCCTGGTAACAATAGAATATCTGTATTTGGATATCCGGTTCTTCTATAATCATTCCAAGCTTCTGCCCCTTGCATATATAATGAAATATATTTTTGACTAAGAACATTTTCCTGATTTGCAGCTGGAAGAGAAGAAACATATGCATCAATATCAGATCCATCAACGCCCCACTTTTCCATTGAAGCCCTTACTCCATTTTCATAATGAGTTTGATCCCAATTGTTTAATTCTGATAAAATAAATTCAACTTCAGAATATTCCATCAAAGGTTCACCATAAGACGGGTTTAACACAAAAGATGAAACAAAAGAGGTATTTTCAAGATTACCATTTGCATTAGTTCGGTCACCAGGGAGTCCGTAAGGCATACCAACGTATTGAGTTAAATCGTCAGTTTCTGAATAACTTCCATTAGTAACCTGTTCTCTTGTAAGTCCGATAGGTGCTACCATCTTTTGAAGACGTGGATCTAAACCAAAGTTCCCAGTTTCTCCTTTTAATAAATATACAAATTGAGCATTAACTGCAAAATCAGTTCTATTATCAACAAAGAATGAACTCCAATATGGAGAAGCTTCTACGGAACCTGAGAAAAATGATTGAATGGCACTATCATCATTTGATGTAAATACCCCACTTGCAATTGCATCAGAAATATGAGAAGTAGCTTCAGGATAAACAGTTTTAATTCTATTAGCAATTCTCAATCTTAATGAGTTAGCAAATTTTTTCCATTTTGAAGCATCCCCACCATAAATATTATCCCCGCTTATAAATACATCTTCGTCTAATACCAATTGTTGTGAAGCTTCTTTTAATTCATTCAATATATCTGTATAAATTTCTTGTTGAGAAGCATACTTAGGTTGAAAGTATTCCAAAATCTGTAAAGCTTGGAAATTTGGATTTTCTCTATCTCCATAAGACCAATAGGGTACATCTCCAAAATGAGACGTTAGTTGATCAAATGTATATGCAAGCATAATTCTACTTACAGCAATTTGGTTGTCAATGTTTCCATATCCAGCCATTTGGGCGGATGTCTCTGGACTTTCACAAAAATCAATAAGGGATTTAAAGTTTTGAGCCGATCTGTACATATAACTCCAACCATTTTCAGCCTGAGTTTCTCTGTATTGATATTTATCTTCTTCTACGTAAATATATTGTGCAGAGTACTGCATCCAAGGAAGGGTAAGCCTGCCTGACCACCATTCATCTCGGGTGTTATACATTAAATATCTCGTTGCGCTATTAAAAATAGTATTTGTAGGAACTATTTCAGGTTCATTAGGATTGATGTTCACTTCGTCCAAATCATCATTACATGAAATGAAAGTAGTAATTAATCCAAGACTCATAAATCCGATTAAGAATTTTATTTTTATATAATTCATGATATTCTCTTTTAAAAATTTAGAATTGTAACCTCAAATTCATACCAATTGTTCTTGATGGGGGTAAATTACCTCCTTCTAAACCTTGAATGTTTCCACTTCCGGTTGCAGCCATTTCTGGGTCAAAGTCTTTATTGTCCAATCCCCAAGTTGCTAAATTTCTACCAAAAACAGATAGTTGTACTCCAGCAAATGGACCAGTAAATCTTTCAGGGAAAGTATAACTAAGGGTAATTTCGCGAAGCTTAATATAATCAGCATCAAATACATTTTGCATATCTGGTCCAGTATAATATCTTTTATAATAATTATAGGCATCTACAACTTGTGTATTAGGAGCCGTATTGGCCACTGTGTAAGTCCCATCTGCATTAAATGTAACATCGCCTGTTACACCTTCTGAAATAACTCCATTTTCTCGAACACCATTGGCGGCAGTTTCTTCTAAAATACCTGTATAATGTCCCCACATATTTGAAGTAGAAAAATATTTTCCTCCTTGCTGAACATCAATTAATGCACTTAAACTAACATTTTTATAAGTAAAAGTATTTCTGAATCCCATATTGTAGTCTGGTAATACAGAGCCTAAGTTCTGAGGTTGGGAAGTTGCAACATACAGACCATTGGCCCCTACTACTTTATTACCATCGTCATCATAGACAAAATCAGTTCCTCTGATTTGCCCCCATTCTTCGCCTAAAACAGCAGCTACTGACGCTTTGAAGGGTGCATTTGCTAATGTTATGACTTCAGAATCACCGAATAATTCAGTAACTATGTTATCATTTTTAGAAAAATTCCAAGTTAAGGCCCATTCAAAATCTTCCGATCTTATTGGTACTATTGTTACTAAGGCTTCAATACCTTTATTTTCCATACTTCCAGAATTCAGACTCATTCCAAGAAATCCAGTTGAAGCTGAAGTAGGTAAAGTAGGTAAAATTAAATCTTCAGTAAGTTTATTATAATAAGTTACGTCAAACATTAATCTCTTTTTAAACATGCTTGCTTCTAAACCAATTTCCCAAGTTGTCACTAACTCTGGTTTTAAATTTGGATTTTTCTGAGTAGTTGAATTAGTAAAAACAGGGGTTCCATTAAATCCTGACATTACCTGCCCCCCATTAGTTACGGTTGGCTTAAGATATGTATTTACCAATAAATAAGGATCAGTATCATTTCTTACTTGTGCCCAACCTCCTCTTAGTTTACCAAAGTTTAGAATATTGTTATCGGAAATTAGTTCAGAGAAAACAAAGCTTCCAGAAACAGACGGATAAAAATAAGAATTATGGTCAGAAGGCAATGTAGATGACCAATCATTTCTTCCGGTAGCCTCAACAAATACTAAGTTTTTAAATCCTAATGAAACAGACCCAAAGACACTATTTATACGTTTTTTGTATTTATAATCAGTTATAGAAGGGTCTTCGCTACTGTTTCCAAGTGTATACATATTAGGAACCACTAAACCTCCGTTTGAAAGTCCTTGAAATAGACTCCACTCAGCGTCCCTTCTATTTAGGCCGGCAAATGTATTAAGGCTAAAATCTCCAAAATTTTTATCATAATGTAAACGTCCTTCATAATTCATTTCGGTATAATTTCTTTTGGTTAAACCATAAGCTGATTGAGATGCAGATCCAACTGCAACTCTTTCCTGTATATCAAAAGAATAGGTGTCACCGTATACACTACCTACTGCGTATAGACCTTTGGTAAATTCGTATTGCAACTTTATGTTTCCATAATAACGGTTACGCGTGTCGTCAGAGTAATTTTCATTAACTGTCCAATAAGGATTATCAGAAAAATTAGGCCGACCATCGCTCCATGAAATTCTATTCCAGCTTCTTTGGCTTCCGTCACTTAATTTATACTGTTTTAGTTTATCCATATCCAATTGTCTTTGACCCCATTGGAAAAACTTTTGGACAACGCTATTATCTCCATAACCCACTTCTGGTCTATTAAATCCTCGAGTTAGTACATAATTGAAATCCCCTGATGCAGTTAACTTGTCATTGAATTTATTTTGAATTGAGATGGCTGCAGTTGTTCTGTCTAATCCTGAGTTAGGAACAATTCCAGATTGTTGAACATTGGATAAAGATAATCTTGCCATAGTATTTTCATATGATTTTCCAAATGAAATACTATTAGTATAAGTAATTCCTTGCCTGAAAAAATCTTCTACGTCTGCTTTCGGTGCAACCCAAGGTTGAGGTACCATGTAATCTGATGCAAATTCAGGGTCAAACGAATACCAATGTAGAACTTTTCTGTTTGGGTCGAATTTTGGCCCCCAACTTTCATCAATTCCGAAACTGACAACTTCGTATTCTGTTCCATTAATAATTTCATGATCAAAATCTCCATCACCCCCTCCATACAGTCTCTGCAGTTTTGGGAATGTAGATAATTCATCTACAGAAATCCCTGTATTGAAAACAATTTCATCTCTTCCTTTTTTAGCACTTTTTGTTGTAATCATAATTACCCCATTTGCACCCCTTGAGCCATATAAAGCTGCTGCAGGACCCCCTTTTAAAACATTGATAGATTCAATGTCATCAGGATTCATATCATACGCCATATCTCCATAATCTCGTCCTCCTGCACCTCTTTGAGCTGTAGTTGTATTATAATTCTGATTACTCATGGGAACGCCATCTACAACTATTAAAGGCCTGTTTTCTTGGGTTAATGAAGTCACACCTCTTAAGGTTATTCGGGTAGAACCTCCCAAGTTAGATGAAGGAGTTGTAATTTGGACTCCTGCTACATTTCCTGATAATGCATTTAAAGGATTTGATACACGGGCAGCAGTTAACATATCACCATCAACTTGCTGTGCAGAATATCCAATAGCTTTTTCATCTCTGGTAATCCCCAAAGCAGTTACAACAGCTCCTTCCAGTTCAATTGCACCAGATTCACGCAACGTTACATTGTAAGCATTTGCCTCTCCTACTGTAGCGGTCGCTACCTCTAACCCAAGTGATTCAAACCTCAAAACTTCGTTTGTGTTTGCTTCAATTGAATAGTTTCCGTCCATGTCCGTGAAAACCTCCTGTCCGGATGAAGTGGTGACACTTACATCGGCAAGCGGAAATCCGTTCGAATCAGTTACAGTACCTGTAACCGTTTTCTCTTGTGCGAAAAGAATACCCCCGAAGAGAATTCCGAATAACACAAGTAAACCTCTTAACTTTGTACTCATTTTGTTAAAGAATTTAATGTTTTAATAAACAAATTTAATATAAATTTAACGATACGACCAAAAAACTTGTATGTTAAATACGGTAATGAACAAAAAAATAAAGAAATGCAAAGCCAATTTTTCAGAGATAAATTAGAGGCAGGTTGCGATGAAGCGGGCAGGGGCTGTCTTGCAGGCCCGGTTGTAGCAGCTGCAGTGATTTTAAAGCAAGAAGTTGAAAACGAATTAATTAATGATTCCAAAATTCTATCGGAAAAAACAAGGCTAAGTTTAAAAACTTGGATTGAAGAGAATTCAATTGCTTGGGCGGTCGCTTATGTAGAACCGATAAAAATTGACGAAATCAATATTTTGAATGCAAGCATTTTGGCCATGCATATTGCGTTGGAACAATTAAAAATCGCTCCGGAACACATCCTTGTAGATGGAAATAGATTTAAACCTTACAAGGAAATTCCTCATCAATGTATTGTAAAAGGGGATTCGAAATACAGAAATATAGCGGCAGCTTCCATTCTGGCGAAAACTTACAGAGATGACTATATGGGAAATTTGCATATAGAGTTTCCGCATTACAACTGGAAGAAGAACAAAGGTTATCCGACAGCGGAACACAGGGAAGGAATTAAAAAATTCGGAATTACCGTCCATCACAGGAAATCATTCCGGCTACTGCCATCTCAGTTGGAATTGGATCTTTGAGATTTAGAGAGTGGGAGAGTGGGAGAGTGGGTTTGAGTAGGAGGGTTTATTTTTTCAGCATTATTCATCATCGAAACAAGCATACCTATTATTTGGTTGTAAATTTCATTTAGTATTTCAGACAGATTATTTGTTATGTATCCACAATTCAATCTATGTTTGTGCTCCTCTTGCTTCGGCATCTGTTAGTTTGGCTATAAACATTTTTACAAACTCTCCCA
>PJTO01000740.1_pt1 | contig 8858 bp, 4 predicted proteins | sample 1512101 | NCBI WGS metagenome assembly PJTO01 (sample SAMN08177690, study PRJNA422409) | Soil metagenome, whole genome shotgun sequencing project.
CATCCTGCCGACAGCGATCAGCACCTGGAATCTGATCATCATGCGAACGTTCTTCCAGGGCTTCCCTCAGGATCTGGAGGAGGCGGGCATCATGGACGGGGGCAACCCGCTGCAGATTTTGCTGCGAATCGTCATTCCGCTGTCCAAGCCGATTATCGCCACCATGACGCTGTATTACGCGGTCGGTCACTGGAATTCCTATATGCAGCCGCTGCTTTATTTGAATCAGAAGGTCAAGTATCCGCTGCAGATTTTGCTTCAGCAAATTCTAATCTCGGGGGAAACTTCATTCGCGGATGCGAGCTCGGTAATCAACGCGGGTGATGTCCTGATCGGCCAGTCCGTCAAGTATGCGACGATCATCGTCGCCATCGTGCCGATCATCCTGGTTTATCCGTTCATTCAGAAATACTTTGTGAAAGGCGCTATGATGGGTTCAATCAAAGGCTAGCATCAGCCTGTCCGCGCCGACATGAAGTTTTCTATAAACAATCATTAAGGGAGGAAAAGAAATTGACACACACACCACGCAAGTCCAAGCTGGTCATGCTGCTGGCTGCCGCGTTGACGCTGATCCTGCTGCTGTCGGCATGCTCGAGCGGCGGCAACAACAGCGGAAGCAGCGGCGGTTCAGCCAATCAGGGGAGTACGCCCGCCCCGGCGGATGATGCCGGACAGGCGCAGGAGGAGGCGCCGGAAGCCGGCGGCCTGCTGGCAGAGAAGGAAACCGTCCTGCAAATCCTGATGGAGGAGCATGCGTCGTTCCCGGTCAAGGCGTATGAGCAAAGCCCGTTCATTCAGCACATCAAGGATGTCACCAATATCAAAATGGACATTATCCCGGTTCCCGATTCCGGGGACGCTTACAAGCAGAAGCTGAATATCATTCTGAATTCGAGCGATCTGCCGGACATCATCTGGAATACGAAGGATGACGCGAATATTAATTCGCTGGCAACGAAGGGCATGTTCCTGTCTTATGATGATTATCTCGATCAGTTGCCGAACATCAAGGCAGCGCTGGAGCAGTTCCCCGACCTGCGCAAGACGATCAGCGCGGAAGACGGCAAGCTGTACATTATGCCGCGGCTGATGTATGACAACATGACGGAGCTGTTCCTGTTCCGCAAGGATATTCTCGATGCCGAGAACATGGAAGCGCCGAAGAATTATGATGAGCTGTACGAGACGTTGAAGACGCTGAAGGCGAAGCATCCGGACAAGATTGCCTGGGTCAATCGCTGGGGCTCCGAGCATATCGTGAACCGCCTGGCGTACAGCTGGGGCACCGGCTTCGAGCCGTCCACCCAGGGTTTCTACCTGAACACGGACCAGAACCGTTATGTGTACGGTCCGGCAGACGCCAATTTCAAGGAAATGATCGTGTGGCTGAAGAAGCTGTATGACGAGGATTTGCTGGACAAGGAGTATGCGCTGCGCACATCGCAGCAGTGGGAAGAAGCGTTCTTCAATGAACAAGCCTTGTTCACGGTTGATTTTATCGCGCGTGTCGAGCAAGTCAACAATAAGTATATTCAAAATAACAGCTCTGCCCGCATCGCGGCGATTGCTCCGGTGCAAGGGCCGACCGGTCTGAGCGGCATTCATGGCCGTTCGTCCGTGCTGCCCAACAGCGGCATCGCGGTAACGGCGGGCGCGAAGGACCCGCTTGCCGCCTTCAAGTTCGTGGATTGGATTTATGGCGAAGCCGGCCGCCACATCTCCCGTTACGGCATCGAGAACGAGACGTTCGTGCGCAATGGCGACGGTACGGTGTCACTGACGCCGGAGATGCAGTCGCAGGACAACCCGGGCGGCAAGGAGCTCGTGAAGGATTACGGCTGGGTGTACTATTTGAACAAATATGAATTCCCTGTCGATCACGTGAAGTCCGACAACCAGACCGACGAGAACCTGTACTTCTATTCCCGCAAGGTGATGGAAGACGCGAGCGGCATTATCGAGCCGAATCCGGCATTGTCTTACACGGATGACCAGAAGGACATTATCCGCAACAAGGGAACGTCGATTTCAGACTACTTCAAGGAGAACATCGACAAGTTCATTATGGGTGCGCGTCCGATCAATGAATGGGAGTCCTTCATCGAAGAGCTGAACAAGCGGGGCGTAGCGGAAGTCGAAGAAGTGTACAACGCGGCATATCAGACTTATTTGAGTAAATAAAGCGAGCACTGCGCCTAATTTCGCTTGGCCGGATTAGGCGCAGTTCCATTATGAGCGCGCATTTCGGGAGGGAGCAGACAGATGAGCGAGCAGCAATCGATCCAGTTGACGCTGGATGCGGTCGGCAGAACGTTTGAGGGCATTGGCGGGATTACCAGCAACGGGATGTCCAAGCTGATGATGGACTATCCGGCGCATATCCGGGATGAGATTATGCGGTTCCTGTTCGAGCCTAAATTCGGAGCGAGCCTGCAGCATCTGAAGGTGGAAATCGGGTCCGATGTGAATACGTCCAGCGGAACGGAGCCGAGCCATATGCGGGGCGGCGGCGATTTCGACATCACGCGCGGGTATGGCCTGGAGATTATGCGGGAGGCGAAGCGGATCAATCCGTCTTTGCTGCTGGATGCACTGCGTTGGGGCACGCCGGCCTGGATTAACAATGATGAGGATAAATTGCAGTATTATCTCGGATTTCTGCGCGGCGCGCGGGAGACGTTCGGCATCGAATTCGATTACCTGGGCCCGGATATTAATGAAGGGCATTTCGACCGCGATTGGGTCGTCAATACACTGCGCCCCGGCATGGATGCCAACGGATTCCAGGATGTGCGCATTGCAGCCGACGACAGCGATCAAGGCTGGGGCATTGCCGATTTAATTGTGGATGATCGGGCATTGGCGGAAATCGTCCATGCCCTGTGCGTGCATTATCGGCAGGACAGCACCGACAATGCCCAAAGCAGCGGCAAGCCGCTATGGCTGAGCGAGGATTTGGCGTCGTTCCGGCACAGCTACAAGGACGGCGCGCTGGACATCGGTCTGCGCATGATCCGCATGTACGCGCAGGGCAAGATGGTCAAGAATGAAATTCACCCGATGATCGAGGCGATGTATGAGAATACGCCGTTCAACCACAAGGGCATTCTCGTCGCCTCCTGGCCGTGGTCCGGCCATTACCGCATCGAACCGGGCTTATGGGTAGTTGCGCATTTCACGCAATTTCTGCAGCCGGGCTGGTCGTATATCGACAGCGCCTGCGGATTCGATGCGGACAGCGGCTATGTCGGACTGGCCGATCCGTCGGGCCGCGATTATACGATGGTGTTCGTCAACAAGCGGACGGCGGAGCAGCAGTACCGGTTCCGCACGGCGATCGCGCCCGAGGCGGAAGCGCATGTGTGGGTGACGACGGAGTTCGATCACTTCCGCCATGTGCAGACCGTGAAGCCGGTGGATGGATGGATCGAAATTGCTGTTCCGCCGCTGGCGATTTGCACGGTCAGCACGACCCGCGGTCAGCGCAAGGGTCAGCCGAGCGCGGTGATGACCGAGGAGACGAAGTTCGAGCTGCCGTACGAAGACGACTTCTCCGACTATGGAGTCGGCCGGATGCCTCGATATACGTCCGATCAGGGCGGCGCGTTCGAGGTCGCGAGCCTGGACGGGGAGACGCTGCTGGAGCAGAAGATCACCGCCGGGATGAAGCCGCTGGACTGGACGTATCGCAAGACGCCGGAGCCATATACGCTGCTGGGCAGTCTGGAGTGGGCGAATTACGAGGTGAGCGTCGAAGTACGCCTGCCCGACGGCGAAGGATGCATGCGGCTCGCCGGGCGCGTGAACTATACCGCCAAGTCCGACGAGCTGCCGGAAGGGTATTTGCTGCAGGTGTCGGGCAGCGGTCATTGGCAGCTGCTGGCCGCCAAGCGGGTGCTGGCGGAAGGAGCGGCTGCAGGACTCGATGCCCGGGCCTGGCATACGCTGACGCTGCGCTTTGCCGCCGACCGCATCGAGGCGCTGCTGGACGGCGCCGTGCTGGCGGATGTCCGCAATCGTCTCGTGTCCAGCGGACATGTCGCGATCGGCAGCGGCTACCACCGGGCACTATTCCGCAACCTGAAGGTGCGTCCGGCGTCCGATCTGCCGGGCAGCTGCGTCCGCTATGACGATCGCGATCCGCTGCTGAGCTTCGGCGGTCGCTGGCATAATGCGGACGGGGACTATAATTGCTTCGGGCGGACAATGAAGCATAGCGTGTATCGGGATGATCGCATGAGCATGCGCTTCCGCGGCACGTCCGTCAGCATCATCGGCAAATTGGTGCCGGACGGCGGCTTGGCCGATGTGTACATCGACGGCGAGCTGGCGGAGACGATCGATACATGGTCGGCGGAAGCCGGCTTCCGCAAATCGATCTGCTCGCGGCATGGATTGACTGAGGGCGATCACTTGCTCGAGCTGGTGGTCAGAGGAGAGGGCGCGCGCGATCAGGCGCATCGCTCGGTGTACATCGATGCAGTCGAAGTGGTTGGGTGACGCTTTAATGAGCAACAGCGCAAGTGCTAGGGGCGGACCCTGGTGCTTGCGCTGTTGTTTATTGCGGCTCTGCGGCTCTCGGTTGGCGGGGGTGATGGCTGACCGAACGCACCACATCTGCTCGAATAGCGTCGCTGCGTGACATTAAACCGCCCGAGCGCACCACTTCTGCTCAAATAGTGTCGCCCCGCGACATTAACTCGCCCGAGCGCACCACTTCTGCTCAAATAGTGTCACTCCGCGACATTAACTCGCCCGAGCGTACCTCTGCTGCTCAAATAGTGTCGCCGCGCGACATTAAAGTTACCTCACCAACCTGCCACATCCGAGTAGCCCCACCATGAGAGGAAAAATGACCGCTCAAACGCCGCAAATCCAGCACCAGCCCACCACGAGAGGAAAAATGACCGCTCAAACGCCACAAATCCAGCACAAACCCACCACGAGAGGAAAAATGACCGTTCAAACGCCACAAATCCAGCACCAACCCACCACGAGAGGAATAATGACCGTTCAATCGCTGCAAGTTAAGTAATCCCCCCCAGCATCGGAGCGATATGCTCGCGGAACAGATCGAGCGGCGACGGGCCTCGCTTCCTCGGCTGGCGGGTGAGGACGATGACCGCGTCGAGTGCCGGCGCGATTACGATGAATTGCCCGCCGAAGCCCCGCGCGTAGTAGTAGCGCAGCCCGGCGATTTCGTCGCACCACCAGTGCCAGCCGTACGAGCCGCGCTCGGGCGGACTAACCGAGATGGCCGGAGACGTGGCGCGATTCACCAGCGCTTCGGATATGAGCTGCCGGCCTTGCGTGCGCCCCTCATGCAGGAAGAGCAGGCCGAACTTCAGCATATCGGCCGCTGCCAGCTCCATCCCGAAGCCGCCGGTATGGATGCCCTGCGGATCGCGCTTCCAGGCGTAGCGCTCGATGCCGAGCGGGTGCAGCAGATGCCGCTCGGCATATGCGGCGATCGTCTCATCGACAGCCTGGGCCAGCACAGCCGCCAGCAGCTGGGAGACGCCGGAGTTATAAACCATCTTCGTGCCCGGAGTATCCGCCAGCGGCTGCTCGAGCGTATACGCCGTCCAATTCGCGGACCGCGTCATGGCGGGGAAGGAGTTCGCGCCGCCGAACTCCGTCCAGCGGAACCCGGCGGTGAGCGTCAGCAGATGTTCAAGCGTCATCGCTTGCTTGCGCTCATCCGGATCGTCCCGCAGCTGCGGGAAGAAGCGGGCGGCGGGCGTGTCCGGGCCAGGGAGCTTTCCTTGATCCATGGCAATGCAGATCAGGGCGGACAGCACGCTCTTGGTGCAGGAATTGATCGGAGCCAGCCGGGAAGAAGCGCCGGCGATCTGCTCATAGCGGTAAATAAGCGCATCCCGGCGATGAATCAGACAGCTGCTGAGCTCCTGCAGCTCGCATTGTCGGGATAAGGCGTCGAGATCCATGGTATTCATTCCTTTCGTATAGCGTTATTATACGCAAAACAAATAAAACCACAAACGAGCCTCCCGACAGGCCGCGCCGCAATTGTACGGTATCCCGCCGGCCGCAATACTTCGCAGTAATTTATAAAAACGGTAGCTTTATTGCAAATACAAGAAACGCCGCTCCCTCTATAATCAGAACTGCCGGCGATCCTCCCGCACTCGAACGAGCGTGGAGCGCTGGACTTATGATGCGATGATTAAGGGGGAAGCGGAAAGTATGAAGAAGCTGGTCTTGGTTATGATGGCGGCTGTTATGGTGACAGCGCTGGCCGCATGCGGTTCAAGCGGAAGCAAGGATGGCAATTATGTCGGGATTGCGATGCCGACCAAATCTTCCGAGCGATGGGTAGCGGATGGCGGCAATATGGTGAAGGAGTTTGAGGCGCTCGGCTACAAGACCGATTTGCAATATGCCGAGGACGTGATCGAGAACCAGGTTTCGCAAATCGAGAATATGATCACCAAGGGCGTCGATGTGCTCGTCATTGCGTCGATCGACGGGGAATCGCTGACGAATGTGCTGGATAAGGCCGCCAAGGCGAAAATTCCGGTTATCGCCTACGACCGCCTCATCCGCAACTCCGAGCATGTCAGCTATTATGCGACATTCGACAACTTCAAAGTCGGCGTGCTTCAGGCTTCCTACATCGAGGAGAAATTGGGGCTGAAGGACGGCAAGGGTCCATTCCATATCGAATTGTTCGCGGGCTCGCCGGATGACAACAACGCCTACTTCTTCTTCGACGGCGCCATGTCTGTCCTGCAGCCTTATATCGACAGCGGCAAGCTGGTTGTGAAGAGCGGGCAGGCCAAGTTCGACCAAGTCGCTACGCTGCGCTGGGACGGCGCCGAGGCGCAGAAGCGGATGGATAATCTGCTCAGCGCCAATTACTCCAGCGACCGGGTAGACGCTGTGCTGTCTCCGTACGACGGCATCAGCATCGGCATCTTGTCGTCGCTCAAGGGCGTCGGCTACGGCACAGGCAGCAAGCCGCTGCCGATTATCAGCGGCCAGGACGCCGAACTCGCTTCCGTCAAATCGATTATCGCCGGAGAGCAGACGCAGACGGTGTTCAAGGATACGCGCGAGCTCGCGAAGAAAGCGGTAGCGATGGCCGATGCGCTGCTCAAGGGCGAGGAAGCGGAGGTAAATGACACCAAGACGTACAATAACGGCGTCAAGGTCGTCCCTTCCTACCTGCTCGTGCCTGTCTCTGTGGATATTGCAAACTACGAATCCGTGCTTGTCGGAAGCGGCTATTACACAGCGGATCAATTGAAGTAAGCGGCTCCGCCGGTTTTACAAACAGGATCAGGCGGCGGCTGGGGACAGCTGCCCCTGATTCGTCTGTGTCGGGCGGGCAGGACCGCTGAAATTGCGGACGAGGAGCTGAGCGGATGTCAGAATGGCTATTGGAGATGAGAGGCATTACGAAGACGTTCCCTGGCGTGAAGGCGCTGGAGAATGTCAGTTTGAAAGTGCGCAAGGGCGAGATTCACGCGCTGGTCGGCGAGAACGGCGCCGGCAAATCGACCTTGATGAAGGTGCTCAGCGGCGTATATCCGTATGGGGAGTATAGCGGGGATATTTTGTTCAATGGCCAGCCGTGCGAATTTAGAACGATCAAGCAGAGCGAGCGCTCCGGCATTGTGATTATTCATCAGGAACTGGCGCTGATTCCGTATATGTCGATTGCGGAGAACATCTTCCTCGGCAACGAGCGGATGCGCGCCGGCGTCATCGACTGGCATGATACCGCGGTGGAAGCACGCAGGCTGATGGCGCGGGTCGGGCTGGAGGAAGCTTCGGACACGCTCGTTATGCATATCGGGGTAGGCAAGCAGCAGCTGGTGGAGATCGCCAAGGCGCTGGCCAAGAAGGTGGAGCTGCTCATTCTGGATGAGCCGACGGCGGCGCTCAATGAGGATGACAGCGAGAACTTGCTGAACCTGCTGGTGGAGCTGAAGAAGCAGGGCATCTCGGCGATACTGATCTCCCACAAACTAAATGAAGTGATGCAGATCGCCGATTCGATCACGGTGCTCAGAGACGGGCAGACGATCGAGACGCTGGATGTCGAGCGGGATCAGGTGTCGGAAGACCGGATCATCAAGGGGATGGTCGGACGCGACCTGACGAATCGCTACCCGGCGCGGACGCCCCGCATCGGCGACGTGCTGTTCGAGGTGCGCGGCTGGAATGTGTTCCACCCGCAGCAATCGGAGCGCCAGATGATTCGCGATGTGAACCTTCATGTGCGCAAGGGGGAAATTGTCGGCATCGCCGGTCTGATGGGCGCCGGGCGAACGGAATTTGCGATGAGCGTCTTCGGCAGATCGTACGGGCAGAAGATCAGCGGCCAATTGATCAAGGAAGGGCGGGAAATTCAGCTGCCGACGATCAGCGCGGCGATTGATCACGGCATTGCCTATGTGACCGAGGACCGGAAAACATACGGTTTGATCCTGATCGACGATATCAAGCGCAATATTACGCTGGCCAGTTTGGGCAAGGTCGCCAGGCGGTCGGTCATCGACGAGCACAGGGAGGCGCAGGAGGCCGAGGACTTCCGGGACAAGTTGAAAATAAAGACGCCCGGCATCTACCAGAAGACGGGCAACCTCAGCGGCGGCAATCAGCAGAAGGTTGTCCTGAGCAAATGGATATTCGCCGAGCCCGACCTGCTTATTCTGGACGAACCTACGCGCGGCATCGATGTCGGAGCCAAGTATGAAATTTATGCGATCATTCAGCAATTGGCGCAGGAAGGCAAGGGGATTGTGCTGATTTCCTCGGAGCTGCCCGAAATTCTCGGCCTATGCGACAGAATTTACGCGATGAGCGAAGGCAAGATCACGGGCGAG
>PJTO01000748.1_pt1 | contig 8792 bp, 7 predicted proteins | sample 1512101 | NCBI WGS metagenome assembly PJTO01 (sample SAMN08177690, study PRJNA422409) | Soil metagenome, whole genome shotgun sequencing project.
ACTAACTAACTAACTAACTAACTAACTAACTAACTAACTAACTAACTAACTAACTAACTAACTAACTAACTAACTAACTAACTAACTAACTAACTAACTAACTAACTAACTAACTAACTAACTGCTTAATAATCTTTAATCCAAATAAATAGATCTACCTGGCCGGCTTCACCATCACCGGCCAAAATAGAAACAGAAAGCAGAAAACCCAAAACCAACTGGCAAACAGCTTGCTTAAGAAACATTAACAATAAAAAAACAGCCCAAAGGCTGTTTTAATTTTTCTGCAATCTTACTATAAATGTCTAAATTTCCGTAAATGTTTAGAATCAGCCATTAACTGCCAGCACATCTGACAGATCACCTTATTTTTTCAAAATAAATTTCTGGGCTTTAAATGAATTTCCATCTGTTTTTTTAATTAAAAAAACGCCATCTGAAAGATTTTCCAGGTGAATTGTATTTAAAGAATCTGCATTAAGATTTATTGATTTTACAATTTTTCCAGCAGCGTCTATTATGCTGTAGTTCCCATCGTATCTGGTAAGAATGTTTAAAATTCCTTTGCTTGGAACAGGGTACATTTTAAAGTCGGCTGCTTTGAAATCGTACAGCCCCAAAGTACTTACAGTAATACAATCAGAAACAATCGTGCACCCTGCAACGGTAATTTCAACTTTATAGTCTCCAACGGAGGATGGCGTAAAGGATTGGCTGGTTTCGTTTGCCAACAGTGTGTTGGGACACTTATACCACTGGTAAATGGCTCCGGAATGGTCCGAGGTCAAGATTCCAGAATTTAATGCTACTGTTTTCTGAATTGCAGAAGAATTATTAATGGTCAATGCTAAAGTTTTAATGTCGCATCCCAAAGAATAACTGTAATTCCCCGAAGCGGTATAAGTGGTGCCATTCACCGGCCAGGTATAGCTGTCGCAGGCGGTCTCTGTCTGCGTTGAACTTGTAGAATTAGTGATAGTCAATGCTAAAGTTTTAGTGTCGCATCCCGAAGAATAACTGTAATTCCCCGAAGCGGTATAAGTGGTGCCATTCACCGGCCAGGTATAGCTGCCGCAAGCCGTTTCAGCCTGGGTAGAACTCGTAGAATTGGTAATGGTTAACGCTAAAGTTTTGGTATCACATCCCAAAGAATACGTGTAATTTCCCGAAGCGGTATAAGTTGTGCCATTCACCGGCCAGGTATAGCTGTCGCAAGCCGTTTCAGCCTGGGTAGAACTCGTAGAATTGGTAATCGTTAACGCTAAAGTTTTGGTATCACATCCTATCGTATGGGTATAATTTCCAGTAGCTGTATAAGTTGTGCCATTTACCGGCCAGGTATAGCTGTCGCATCTGGAAACAGTTTCAGTTGCTGATGAGGTTGAAGGATTGATTGTTAAGTTTAGAGTCTTAGTATCACATCCTACAACTGCTGTGTATGTTCCAGAGGTGGTATAAGTTGTTCCATTGGCACTCCATGTGTAAGAATCACAAGCCGTTATGGTTTCAGGTGTTGAAGTTGCAGACGGAGTTATTGTTAAATTTAGAGTTTTGGTATCACATCCAACAACAGCAGTGTATGTTCCAGAACTAGTATAAGTTGTTCCGTTAACACTCCAGGTATAAGAATCACATTCGGTTACGGTAACTGGGGTCGACGTTGTTGAAGGAGTTCCCGTCACAGTTTTAACAAGAACCCTGTCACTTGCGCAATAAGCTGTCTCACAAGCAACACAATACGTCGTATTATTTGCCATAGGAGTTGCAGAAACCGAATTTCCGGTTGCAAAACTGGTTCCCCCGTTCATTGCGGTATACCAGGTCGCAGTTGTACCAAGCGGGCAAGCAGCGTTTAATGTAACGGCCGTGCTTCCTAAACAAGGGATATTCTCTGTGTCCGCCGTTACTGTTGCAATTGCCGGCTTAATTGATGTTGTTGTAATATTAGAATTTACAGTTGTAAAATTAGAACCGCTAACGGCAGCCTGATTGGTAACCGAACAGGTGTTTTGCGGTAACGTGCCTGCTGCATTGATTGTCGCACTAAAAGTAATCACAGTGCTTTTTCCTGCAGCCAGAGCAAATGGTCCGGCAGTAAGGGTTTCATTAACAGCATTTGCCGCAACAGTTTTAGCAGTTACTGCATTATCAGGTACAGAATTATTGACAGCTGCCGCAGGGTCGGCCTCTTCTTGCGGCGTTTCTTTCTGGATGGCCATTTTTGATGCGCTTGCATTGTCAGGAATATTGACAGTTCCCGAAATTATGGTTCCAGTACCGCCTTCATCCAGTCCTGCTCCTGTTGGAGTATTAGGATTATTGCTATTCCAGAAATTTGTCAATGCCGCACTTCTGTTTCCAGTTCCTGAAACGTATGCGGTATTACCCTGTAAAATTACCTTACAACTAGGTCCCTGAGAGAGTACATCAAAATTCCCTGCTGCTAATCCGCTTGCAGAGTTAACTATGTTACCAGTAACCTTTGCAGCACTGATCATCGTACTGGAGGCATTATCTGCATAGGCCACTACTCCAATATGAGTGTAGGCATTATTTGCAACGCTAATATTATTATTGGTGATGGAAGCATCAATTCTTCCTGCACTTAATACGGCATTATCATTTGCTTCAGAGAAAATGCCGTAATTGGCGGCATTAGTGATTATATTATTGGCTATCTCAGTAATATGTTTGGCATTACCATAAGCAGCAACACTGATTCCATTGCTGGAAGAAGTTGAGCCGCCGCCATCAATGGTATTATTATTTATACGTCCTTTTATCGTTCCCGAACCCTGATTTCCGACACTGCATGCATAAAGAGCATTGTAGCTTGACTTTAAAGTGTTATTTATAATATTGTAGTTCACAGCTGCATTGCCTGTTACTTGTAAAGACAAACCATTACTTCCAGGACTTGAAGCTGCGGCATTTATAGTATTAGCATCTGTAGATGCATTAGTTCCTCCTATTTGGACGGTATTTATAGAAGATCCGCTAAAATTCAATGCTAAACCGGTCGTTTTTGAATTAGAAAAATCATTCTTTTTAAAAACCAATGTATTGTTTGTAGTCCCTTTAGCCTGAAAAATAAAATTACTGTCTCCGTTTGATTTATTAAAAGAGTTTTTAAATTGAGAGCCGGTTACTGTCAAATTAAGCGTAGGATTTTGAGAAAGCTGGCCGTTAAATCCAAAAAAACCTCTTCCCCAGGAATCATTAACATTTGTGTTTGTGATTGAACTTGTTCCGCTTAAATTTAATGCAAATATTCCTCCCACATTTGCATTTCCTCCATTTGCACTTCCGCATCCTGTAATTGTACTATTGGATAATACGAAATTATTAACATCATTTAAATTTATTCCAACAGAGTTTGTAGTGCCGGTGATCAAAATATTATCTAAATTAACGCCTCCAGAGACAGTTTTAAAATGCAGTGCGCCGTAAGAATTGGTGTTGTCATCTTCGGCATCACTCATTACTGTCGAAGAGTTATTTGCATTGGTAAAATTCATGTTCTTAAGTGTAACATTGGCGCACGAAATAAACTCAGCACCTCTTAAAGATATATTTTGAATTGTCCCGCCAGATCCGGCCGTAGATCCTGTTCCTGTCACCTGAAAACTTCCCTGCGCGCCGCTTACTGAAATTCCCTTAGAGACGCCGCTGGCAGAAATACTGGTAAAAATACAGTCTAAAGCGCCGCCGCCAGTAATATTAACAGCTTGTAAATTTGTTGTATTAATAGTTGTATTTCTTATTTTCAAAGCTCCAACGTTCGAACCAGATAGAGTTCCTGTCAATGCAACAGCTTGGATATCGTTATTTGCTTTTAAATTGACACCGGCAATAGTCGGATTTGTTCCTCCGGTAGCGGGCAAAACATTACTATAGGCCGGCACAGCAAGACTTAATATCGAAGTCAGACTTGCAGCTGCCCCCTGACCAATTACTTTTTGATTATCATTTAAGGTTAAAAGTCCAGTAACTGTTCCCATATAAATAAAAACAGGAAAGGCATTACTTCCTGTAATACTGTTTAAAGTTTTATAAGGTGATGCTAGAGTTCCGTTTCCTGCAGTAGCCGCTGCACTATTAACAAATATTATAGGAGTGCTTACAGTAATATTTACTGTTGCAGTTGAGGTCTTGCCGCTGGCAGTGGTCAAAGTATAAGTAAAACTATCTGAACCAGAATATCCTGCATTTGGATTATAAATAAAAGAACCGTTCGCATTCAGAACTGCGGTTCCATTTGCTGCTCCTGTTAATAAAGAAGCCGATAAAGCAGTTCCATCCGGACTGACATCGTTTGTTAAAACACCACCTGCCGCATCCACACTAATTCCAACGTTTCCAATGCAGGAATACGAATTGTTGTTTGCTATTGGCGTTGCTTTAAAAGAGTTTGGAACTAAGGTTAGATTAGAATCTAAAATATCCTGAAAATTCATTCCTAAAGCATCATCTGTACCTGTATTTGTTATAGTTATAGTAAAATCAAGCTGAGAACCAGGCTGCGCGTTCCCACCTCCATTAACCGCTACAGCGTTTGCTACAGTAACTGTCGCAGCTACAGTAGATGTATTTGTTTTGTCTTCTTTAATTTCAGCTTTTTTATCTTTATTTTCTTTTTTCTCATCAATAAAAGTTTTTTCAGCTTTTACAAAACGTTCAACTATAGGAGCAACAAAATTATTCTTAATAATAGTATTGTATTTCATTCCAAAACTTAGAAATCCAACTAGTATTATTACAGCTAAGAGTTTGTTATTTTTCATTTTTTTTTGCTTTTAATTAGCTTAATTAAGAAAATACTGCTTCATATTTCATTCCCGCTTCATCAAAACCTAGCGGTGTAAGAAATAATTCTAAATTGCCTTCTTCAGGGTGTATAACAGTAAAGATGCCCTGCTGGTAATATTCGTTTTTTTGCTGGGTACGAAAAACGAGAGAGAATGGAGTTCTTTGCAATGGAGAATAACTATTAAATTCAGTTACCGAAATCAACTCCGCGTCAAGCTGGATTTCTTCGGAAAATTTGATCGTGAATACTGCATTAAGCAGAGAATTAAAGTTATCTGTAGAGAGTAAAGTTATATCCATATAATTTTGTTAATCGTTAATATCGGTTATTGTAATTCCATTCCATTAAATGGTAAATGCCATTTGTTTCACTTATTTTCCTAAATCCTAATCTTTTATATAAATTCATTGCAGGGTTAAAAGCTTCAACATGTATTGAGACATTTAAATTATTGCTGCGCGCTTTTTTAAGGATTTCATTTAAAATGGAGCTGCCAATATTTTTGTTTCTCCATTCAGGCAATATTGTAATATCTATAATTCTGACCGGTTCATTTTCAGAAAAATCAATATATAATCTTCCAATCGGAACTTTCTCTTTTTCAATTATATAAAATTTTGCATCTGAAAAATTCTTCTGATAATATTCATGCTGTACTGAAAATTGCTGGTCAATGAAAAGTCTTTTTTGTTCATCATTCCAATTAGTGCCCTTATCCAGTTCTTCTTCACGGGTACTGCCGTATATTTCACGGAGAAGCGTTTTATCTCTTTCCTGAATATCTCTAAAGCTAATATCTTTTATTTCTAAATTCAAATCCTCTCAAATTAACCTCTTGACGGATAAATCCCTTGAAGAGCGATACAAAAATTCATTGTCAAATAAGGCATCATATTATTGTGCGGCAATCCTGAGCCAGCTGTAGATACGGAGTTTAAACTCATATTGGCATTGGTTCCTGTCTGATTGTAAATTCTCACAGGATTTCCGCGTCCTAAACTATTATTAGTTGGAGATGTGGATTGTGAGTTTAAAGTCGCAGCCATTAAGGTATGGCTGTGGGATGGAATTTCAGATTCAAGCAGACTGACACTTTCGCTTCCGCTTGTTTCTCCCAGATCATGCAAAGATAATCCGGGTCCCTGCCCTGGATGCATAGGAACGCGACCCTGTAAATCCGGCAGGGCAAAAGTGCTTTTCCCATCTCCTCCATAGGTGGTTCCCAGCAAAGAAAAAAGCGCCGTATTTTGAGATATAGGCAATATTTGTCCATTGCACATAGCCCATCCTAGAGGTGCAAAATTGAATGGAAAAAGACGTATCTCGGCAACAAATTGATCCATAGATATAATGTTTTTATTTTTATTAGAAAAGGAATCGCAAATTTTTAAAATTCTAGGTCTGAGAAGGAAACACTCCAAACAATGAAATAATAAAACTGACGCACAGATAAGGCTGAAAATTAGTGTGGGGCTGGCTGCCCCCGGCACTTGCAATCGATGAGAGATTTAAAGCTGCTGTCGGCGCGGCACTAGAAAACATTTTGCTTCCCGGGGGATTTGTGCTAAATATCGCGTTGGACGGACTTGCAGTATCTGCCAAATCTGAAGTTGCCATTAAATTGTGAGTGTGGGCAGGAATTTGATTGGCCGTTAGCGTACTATCTTCTGCCCCACCTGTTTCGGCCAATGTGTAGGTTGTACCGCTGGAGGATGTACCAGAGTGAATGGGAACTCTTCCGCGCAAATCCGGTAAAGCAAAAGTGCTTTGGCCATCACCTCCATAAGTAGTGCCTATCAATTGAAATAATGTTTCATTCTCAGAAATGGGAAGAATCTGCCCTTCACAGAACATCCATCCTGCAGGAGCAAAGTTTCCTCCAAACATTCTGATTTCCCCAACGTAAGGTTGCGCCATATCTTTACTTTTTTAAGTTAATATTAATTTTGAGAAGGAAAAGCGCCTATTAGAGCAATGCAAAAATTCAAGGTAAGGAATGGCTGCATGTTTAAATGGGGCTGGTTTCCGCCGACACTGGTAAGAGATCCCGAGTTCATCGAAGTAAAATTTTGACTTTGGCCGCTATAAACTAAATTAGGAGCGGTATTAGCCACAAAATTTGAAGAGCTGGGTATATTGGTACTTGCCGTATCTGTTTTCGCCTGCAGTACATGGGTATGCTCAGGCAGCTCTGATATGCTTAAAGTATGGGCTTCTTCTCCGCCTTTTTCTCCTATTGTATGCCCATTTCCAAAATGAATGGGAGTCCTTCCTCTTAAATTCGGCAAAGCAAATGTTGTTTGTCCATTGCCGCCATACATAGTTCCCAATAGAGAAAACAAAGCTTGATTTTGATTTATAGGCAAAAACTGCCCATTACATAAAGCCCAGCCTTTCGGAGCAAAGTTAAAAGACACGATACGTATTTCTCCTAAATAAGGTGTTGCCATAATTTTGACTATTTATTAAGTTATTCAAGCAATTATATTAGGCCACAAAAGAATCAGCGGCAAAATTATGCTTTGAAATTATTTCTTTTTGGTATACAATAGAAGTGCCTTCTTTTATGATAATTTTTGTTACGGTGTGTTCTGCCGCTAAGTTAGTTTGAAGAGAAATACTGCCTTTTCTGGTATCATATCCATACGGATTTAATTTTTGCGTTGGCGCAGGAAATAAATAATGGGATAAATTAACCTTATTGCGATATATATTTAAATCACGCATTGCTACAGTAATAGCCTCCAAATCAAATCCAGATAAAGATCTTACAGATTTCCAGCTGCCATCTGAATCTTTTCCAAAGCATAGCAAAACATCATCCACTTTTCCAGCAGCCTCAGTTTGGAGATGCATGGGAAACATTTTTAAAAGTCCGTCAGAAGAACTGAAACAATAATTTCCTGAGCAGGCGTATCCTATTTTTTCCCAATTTAAAATAGATTTTTTATAGCAGTCCGCAAGAGACTGATCTAAAAGGAAAGCGTCAAAAAAAGTTATTTTTGAGAATGTGGCTAGAATATTATCTTCATCGTTTTCCAAGATAGAAAAATTTCCTAAAGTGCTCTGAGCAGCCATAGAGCCGCAGAAAAGAGTTGCTGCACCAACAAATCCGACATTTTTTATAAAATTTCTTCGCGCTAAATTGATCATAATTTCCTGCTTTTTTGTTAAAGTCCCAGTAAAAATAATAAAAGGAAATATTAAATGATAATTTTTTGTTAAATAACACAATAAAAATCACATTAGCACGTTAATTTATTCTTTTTTAAAGAAAACACTTATAAGGATAGATATACAGAGTAAGACTTACTCGTATCTTAGTCTATGTTTTAAATTCTGCATTTAATTTTCAGTTGTAGTTTTAACGCAATAATTCAAATCAACTCACCGAGCTGCCCCTTTAGCTGACCATAAATTTTATAAGCTATAAACATCCGGCGCTTATTTGTAAAGCTATAAGCAGCTAAGTACTAGTCCTCTTTCTCCTTTCATTATTTAAAGAACACTTTTTAAATACACTGCACTGCCTTACCAGTTTCCCCATCGCCGGCCAAAACAAAAAAGCAACAAAAGAAAACTAACTAACTAACTAACTAACTAACTAACTAACTAACTAACTAACTAACTAACTAACTAACTAACTAACTAACTAACTAACTAGGAAAAAGCTCCAAAAAACTAAATCTAAAACCAACCTAAAAAACCAAATCTAAAAACCAGCCCTAAAAAATAACATCATATAAAAACTTTAATAAACAGACATCCAGTCCTGTGAGTGGCAGACCCCCTTGAAGAAACTGCGCACAAATACCTCCAAAATCCGGCACCCCTTGACAGGACAGGGATTTTTGCCTAAATTTGCCTTACGAATCCCGAAGAAATTAAACGATATTTTGACAATACGCCTCCTCCTTTACAGGTCGATTGGAAACCTTGGGCAAAGATTACCGATTCCCAGCTTTTTTTAAAAAACTGCTAT
>PJTO01000751.1_pt1 | contig 8770 bp, 4 predicted proteins | sample 1512101 | NCBI WGS metagenome assembly PJTO01 (sample SAMN08177690, study PRJNA422409) | Soil metagenome, whole genome shotgun sequencing project.
ACATGGTCTGCATTCCCCAGTACGTTCAGCGGCATATCAATCCAGCCAAGCTTGAGCAGGATCGTGTTGATCGCGCCCTCCGAGCTGAACATGCTGAATGCGAGCGAATAAATGATGACCCAGCTAATGTAATGCGGCAATGTGGAGGTCGTCTGAAAGATGCGCTTAAATCGATTGCTCTTCACTTCCGAGATCATTACAGCGAGCAGGACCGGAATTGGCGCGCACAGCAGAGCCAGGAAGCTTAACGCCAACGTGTTTGTCAGAACACGGATCATGTTGCGGTCGGTCAGCATCTCCTCGAAATGCAGGAACCCGACAAATTCCGTCTTACTGAGCGGAATGCCCGGACGGTAATCAAAGAAAGCGTACAGCCAGCCGAACAAAGGTACATAATGGATGGCAAATGCAACGACGATAAAAGGAATCGCCATCGCCAGCAAAATCATACTTTCTTTTCGCATACGACGGCGCTTCTTCTTAGGTATCGATTGTTCCGATTGATAGGCTATGTCCACTTGATCTCTCTCCCTTATCAGTCATGATGCTCTCTAAGTTTGAATCTGTGATCCTAATCGTAGTTTATAAGCCGGCAGACGGCTTTCGAATGAAGGATCTACTGAATGAATTGAATATTATATAGCGCGGCAACACGTTTACTTGAACAATTTACAGATGATTTGAACGAACTCCGACCGCTGAAAAAAAAGAACAAGAGCCCTGAAAAAGCAGGTTCTCTTGTTCTTTTGATGTATATCCGGCGCTTAGTTATTCAGCTTCGCTGGTAATGCGCCAACCGCTTCGCGTCTATCCGCAATATCTTTCGTGTAGAACGCTGTAAATTCCTCCACGCCTACGGCCTTGAACTCTTCAAGTGCCTCCTGTTTAATTTTAGCGAATTCCTCATCCGTCTTCGCCAGAATCAGTCTCGCTGCATAGCGAGCCGCAAGCTCCTTGACCTGGGCTTCTATCCTCAACATATTATCAGGAATCGCCGGAAGCCCTACTTTACCTTCTCTAATTAGCTGCTCCGTGCTGAGTCCCGCATTCGCAGTATTGCTGTCTTGCAGTTTCCCGTCTGCAATCAACTTCCCAAGAACATCCCCTGGATGCAAACCGCCATAGTGTTCGCTGAAATCTCTCTCCAGTTCAGATATGCCTCTTGCCAGAGCTTCAGGAGTCTGGAACAGATCGAGCGGCGCATTCGACACAGGATCCAATACCGCTCCGCCTATGCCGATCAAATTCAGATCTATTGCAATCCCTGTATTTTCCCAGTCAGCGCCTCCGGCATTTTTAAGATCGAACGTTTCATCCTTAATTTGCGGTTTGCCATCTACCATTTCCCAATGCACGCCTTCAATTCCACTGTACATCGTTCTAGCGCCTTCATAGGAATACAGATAGTTCAAGAACTCCATCGCCTTCTCCGGATGCTCTGAATTTTTGGAAATCGCATAACTCTTTCCTGTCCAGCCTAACGGATTCACACCGCCGCTCCAAGCGCGCTTCCCTGCCGGCAATACGACATATCCCTTGCCATCCTTCGCGAACTTCGAGTTGAAATCACCCATCGCCCAAGTCGCCGGACCGATGACAATCTGGCCCGCTGTTGCTTTGGCCAAATAATCATTATGCTTCATCGTAAGCGCATCCGGATCCAGCAACCCTCTGCGATTTGCCTTGTTATAGAAATCTACCGCTACCCAATAAGTCGAATCTTCCTCGGTCAAGATGTTTCGGTACTGGGTTTCGTTAAGCGTGCGCGCCATTAAATCACTGTTGTTGGTTGCCTGCATCGTGCTCCAGGCGAACGGGAAAATATAAGGCCATAGCCCCCAATCCTGCCACATGGAAACGCCGTAAATCTTTTTTCCGTCTTCGGTTTCGGGATGCTTCTCTACGATTTGAGCCAACACATCAAGCAACTCGTCAGGGGTATTGAATACCGGCGCTCCAATTTCCTTATAATAGTCCCAACGAATCGTCGGTCCGATCGTCAGTGCCGGATAAATCGGGCTAGGTTCCGATTGGATTTGCGGTGACAGGAAGTAAAGCTTATTTCTTCCCTCGCTCCAGTTTTCCCTGCTATAGTCTACGACAGTTGGAATATTGGCGATAATATCCTTGCCATATTGTTCAATCATGTCATCCATCGGGATAATCAGATCACCCTCTATCAGCTGTTTGCCAAATTTGGCCGGCTCAGCGCGGACGATATCAGGCAAGTCTCCACCAGCGAGCAATACATTGAATTTGGTATCGTCTGCCTCCACATATTCAATCTTCACTCCGACCTTCTTGGCAATTTCCTGCGCAATCAGGCTGTCCGGGTACGTGTTCCACTTCGTACCGGGTTCAATGACAAGCAGACGCAGTGTTACAAGCTCTTCCTTGTTGCTTCCATCACTAGCCTCGGTTCCCTGCTTAGCCGGAGTATTGCCAGAACTGTTATTCGCTTGATTGTTATTCGAATTACTCGTACATGCGGCTAGCAGCATCGACAAGATGACAACCACCGCAAGCGCCGGAATGGCGAAGCCCCTCTTCTTCATTGTGTTTCCTCCTAATCATGGTATATGTGCATCGTTCACCATTCGATCATACCGGCTCTGATCAGGCTGTAAAACGCAGAAAATTATGATTCTATTGAATAATCTACAGATGACGTTCATTGCAGACTGGACAATTTTAGGATGAGTTGAACACGATTAACTATCAAGCTGCTTAGGCAGCAAAATTCTCACTTCCGCTCCTCCCTCGATTGGGATGATCTTCAAGCCGTATCGCTGCCCGAAGTAGAGCTGGATCCGCTTATTCACATTATACAGACCTACACCGCTGCCCTTGTTAGCGTGTGACGGATCTTGGCCTTCAGCAAGAATCCGGCTCCATTCCTGCAACTGCGCAGGATCGAATCCCGGGCCGTTATCCGTAACCGCAATCCATAGATCCTCCCCTTCTTCATAGACGTGGATACGAATATGAATGACCCCGCCTCCTCGATTGCCGGATGCAATCGAGTTCTCTACAAGCGGTTGAAGAATAAACCTGGGGATTAAGCAATTCATATCGATCTCTTGCGCATCGAAGGCAAAGTAAATCCGGTTATTGAATCGCCAATTGATAATCTTCATATAATTTTCAAGATAACTGAGCTCATCCTCCAGCGTGCACATCGTGTCCTTGCTCGTGAATATCGGCCGTAAAATGTTGCCCAAGGCCACTATACTGTTCACGATGTTATCCGCTTTAATAATAGAAGCCATCCAGCGAATCATATTCAGCGTATTATATAAGAAATGGGGGTTAATTTGATATTGTAAGGCTTCGATTTCCAGCTCTCTCTTCTTCTCCTGCATCTCATTATTCTTCTCGATCAATTCGACGATACTCATTGACATTTCGTTAAATCTGCGAATCATGATGCCCAGCTCATTGCTCGGAATATCAGGCACCGTAACCCCGAGTTCCCCGCGGCTCATGTCTTTCATTTTGTTGGATAACAGGTGCAAAGGTCTGATCATCTTCTTCAACCAGAAGTAGGAAACAATGAAGATCACGATTAAGCTAAGCACGAATACGGCGATCATTAATCGCTGAACGGAGAAAATTTGGTCAGAAAATTGGATCAGCGGTATTTCCTTCATTAGGTACCATCCGGTTGCCTGCAGCTTGTAATAGACGATCTGCACAGGTGTACCGTCTCTTATGAAATCATAGCTGCCGTACACAGCTGCCTCCTCTGATGGCAAGTAAGGGCTCTCTCCTCCTACACGCTCGGAATTGCTGCTGGAAATAATCATTCCGGTTTCATTGACAATGTACATTTCCCCGTCCGTCCTATCCAGAGAGGCTGAATAAATCGACGCCAAATAACGCTCGTCAATATTGAAAATTACCGTTACGTTGGTATGCGACTCATAGATGGGCCGAATTCCCCGAAACATGCTGATTAACGTTTCCCGGGATGACGAGCTCAGATAAGGGTTGTAGAAGCTTTGTCTTATCCCTCCTTCTACAACCAGCTTGGGAAAGGCCTCCAGCGATCGCTGGTAAATATTCGAGGTGTAAAAGTTTTGCGTCCAGTCTTCCTTCGTATGCACCAGCGTAGTACTGGCGCTTCCGCCGATCGCACCTTGATCCTTCGCGGTTAAGTAAATCGAATGAATGTAGCTGTAATTCCCGATGAGTTCGGCGATTGCGGCATGCAGCTTATTTTTGTATTCCAGAAATTCCAGCACATTCTTCTCCGGCACTGTCTGAATAAACTGCTGCAGATCGTCATCCAGCACGAACAGCTTGGACAAACGATCGACTTCGCTAATGATTGCGTTTATATTGTGATCGAGCTGCTGGAATTGCTGCTGCAGCAAGCTCTCATTCTGCTCCTTGATCAAATTGAGCATAAAATTATAAATCACATAGGTGGATCCGGAAAGTACAAGCAAACTGATCAACATGAAGATGACGATCAGTTGCGTCCTTAAGCTCTGGAACAGCCCTGGGATCCTCATAAGCCACCTTGTGAGCCGGACAGCCATTGCTTCCGATATTCATTCGGATTGAGCCCGGTCACTTTCTTGAATACTTTGCTGAAATACGTATATTCCGGAGAGAAACCGACCTGAACGGCGATGTCATACGATTTCAATTGGGTTCCGATTAGCAGTTCCTTCGCCCTCTCCACCCGATAACGGTTAATGTAATCGATAAATGTGATTTGCAGCTCTTTTTTGAATAAATTGCTTAAATAGCTGAAGCTTAAGTTCACATGATCCGCCACTTGTTGAAGACTTATATTTTGCGAATAGTTTTGTTTGATGTACTCGATCGCTTTGTGAATCTCACTGCTCATATGCATCCGGTTATTCGTCTGCTCGACCAGCTGTGTCAAATAGGAGACGACGACCTCTAACATTTCGGGTAAAGTATCGTGCTGCTCCAATTTCTCGGTAATGTTAAAGAGCAGCGTTTTCTCGTTCTGGTTATTATCGTACGTATTTGTATTAATCCACTGAATAAATTGGAACAACATCACCCGTATGATCTTCTTCTCCCGATTCAATCCGTTCTCCAGAAGATCGATATATTCCTCATACTCCTTCTGCTTGAGCGGGGTCAGCAGCGCCCGAAACGACGGGAATTGCCGAATTTCATTCAATTTGGCTTTGACCTTCGTCAAATTGATCGCTTCCCCGATCATATGAAGCTGCCCCGGTCCCAACAGGAACTTTCGCTCCAACACCCGAAGAGATTGCGTATACAGCTTCGGGAGATGGTTGTAACCGTTCTCGATACTGCTGATTCCATAGGAAACAGAACCGTTGAAATAAGTTTGAATCGTCTTTTGTATGGTCATCAATATCATATGTGTCTCGGACAGGATCGTAAGCTCTGACACCTGATCGTGGAAACTGAACACGATGAGAAAGTGAATTTCGTCTATATGGAATACTTCGCCCCGCTTGTGGTTCGTCGTAATTTCGCCAATCACATTCATTAAGGTCATCTTGATTAAATGGCCGTGAGGATCCTTGAATTTATCCTTCAACTGGTTATAAGCATCGAGTTCCATCGTGCATACGACCAACCGGCACGGTGTCAGCCGCATTTGACTTCGGATGACGAACTGCTCAAACTCGTCCGAAGTATATATGTTATATAATAGAAAGTCCTTCATGTATTTCTCTTTGATTAATTCGTAGCTCGAAGGCGGGACGGGCCCTGTTTCCTGTGCCGCGCTTTTCTCATGCTCGTCCAGCTCATTACGCACCTTGCCGAGCACTTCATCGATTTCTTCTTCTGTCATGGTTAATTTCAAAATATAGTTCGAAACGCCAAGCGACATCGCCTTGCGCACCAAATCAAATTCCTCCAGGCAAGAGAGTACAACGATTCTGGTCGTCTGGTTCTGTTGACGAATATGACTAATGAGCTCCATCCCGTCCATTCTCGGCATCCGAATATCCGTAATGAGAATGTCAGGCTTTTCTTTCCTGCAATATTCCCAGGCCGTCTGTCCGTCAGAGAAGTCCGCGACAACCTTCATCTTATATTTGCTCCAATCCACTGAGTTCTTCAACCCGATCCGGACGAGCATCTCGTCCTCAACTATGACAACCCGATACACGAATGCATCTCCCCTCTGTGCCTATAACGACGGAAACCGTCATCCACGTTGCTGGATGGCGGTATCGCATGATCGTTTTCGAGACATGTTTCCCCAAAAATATACTAACTGAATTGTAACAGATGGCAGCAGTCATTTGTTTGAACAATCTACCGATTTCGTTGAAAGATATCCATACGTCAAACTTTCTTCATGACATGAATGGTGTCCTTTCGGCATAAGTTTTGTAATGGCGGTTCTAGAAGCGCTACACCTATATTCTGCGAAGGAGAGGGCCAATTATGTGCGGAATAACAGGATGGATCGATTGGAACGAAGATTTAACCTTGAATCCCGCGACGATTGAGGATATGACTGAACCGCTAAAGCCGCGTGGCCCGGATGCGTCGGGCACCTGGATTACGAATCATTGCGCGTTCGGACACCGCAGATTAAGCGTGATCGATCCCGAGAACGGCGCTCAGCCAATGATCCGCAAGGCGGACGAATACAATTATGTGATCGTGTACAACGGCGAGCTGTATAATACGGCCGAGCTGCGCAGCGAACTGCTCTCGCGCGGACATCGCTTCCATACGGCCTGCGATACAGAGGTGCTGCTGCAAGCGTATATCGAATGGGGCGCCTCATGCCTCGACCGGTTGAACGGCATATTCGCCTTTGCCATCTGGAACGAACGCGACGAGCAGCTGTTCCTGGCCCGCGATCGGGTCGGCGTAAAACCGCTGTTCTATAGCGAGCCGAGACCCGGCACGTTCCTGTTCGGATCGGAGCCGAAGGCCATTCTGGCCCATCCGTGCGTGCAGCCCGTTGTCGGCAGGGAAGGGCTCGCCGAGATTTTCGCCGTCGGGCCCGCTCGCACGCCCGGACACGGCGTCTATGAGCAGCTGCGGGAGCTCCGCCCCGGCTGTGCGCTCCGCTATGATCGCGGCGGCTCGCGGCTGACGACTTACTGGTCGCTCGCCAGCCATGAGCATCCCGACGATCCCGACGCAACGGAGACGCTGATCCGGGAGCTGCTGCGCGATACCGCCGAACGCCAGCTCGTGTCGGATGTGCCGCTGTGCACGCTGCTCTCCGGCGGCCTCGATTCAAGCGCGCTGACCGCGCTGGCAGCCGCCAATTACAAGCGGCAGGGCCTCGAGCTTCATACGTATTCTGTCGATTACGCAGACAATGACAAGCATTTCAAGGCGAATGACTTCCAGCCGAATGAAGACGCGCTGTGGGTGCAGCGAATGAGCGGGCATCTGCAGACGATTCATCATTCCATCATGCTTGATACGCCGGATCTGGTCGGCGCGCTGCCGGACGTCGTGCTTGCGCGCGACCTGCCGGGCATGGCCGATGTGGACGCGTCGCTGTACTTGTTCTGCCGCGAGATCAAGCAGGACGCCACAGTCGCCATCTCCGGCGAAGCGGCGGACGAGATCTTCGGCGGCTACCCGTGGTTCCACCGCACGGAGGCGCTACAGGCGCATACTTTCCCGTGGGCGCTCGGCACGTCCGAACGAGCCGGCCTGCTCTCCCCCGAGCTGAGGGACTGGCTGCGGCCGGAGGAATATGTCGCCGGACGTTATGAGGAAGCATTGGCAGAGGTGCCGAGGCTGCCCGGCGAGAATCCCGCCGGGGCGCGCATGCGCGAGATGTCCTACCTGAACCTCACCCGGTTCATGCCGACACTGCTGGATCGCAAGGACCGCATGAGTATGGCCGCAGGCCTGGAGGTTCGCGTTCCTTACTGCGATCACCGGCTGATCGAGTATGTCTGGAATGTCCCGTGGGAAATCAAGACAACCGGCGGCCAGGAGAAGGGCCTGCTGCGCCAGGCGTTGAAGGGCGTGCTGCCGGAGGATGTGCGGACACGTCAAAAAAGCCCTTACCCGAAAACCCACAACCCGAACTATGCCGGCGCCGTGAAGGCTCAGATATTGGCTATTCTCGATGATCCGGATTCACCGATCATTCCCTTCATTGATACCGGGAAGATCAGATCGCTCGCCCGGCTGGAAACCGACCGGTTCAACATCCCCTGGTTCGGCCAGCTCATGAACGGCCCGCAGTTGTTCGCCTACCTGATCCAGGTCGACTACTGGCTGCGGGCCTATGGCATCAAAGTCCGAACTGGCTAATCAATAGTTCCAGCGCTCTGCCGCGATGGCTGATCGATTGCTTCTCTTCAACCGTGAGCTCTGCCATCATGCGCCCCAGCGGCGGAACGAAGAACACCGGATCGTACCCGAAGCCGCCCGTTCCGCGCGGCTGATCGATAATATAGCCGGGGCAGCGGCCTTCCGCGCGCCACACCTGCCCGGTTGCCGGATCGACAAGCGCCAGCGCGCAGTTGAAGCTCGCGCTGCTCAGCACCCGGACATCGTCGGGCAGCCGGCCTGACAGCCCTAGCTCGCCGATGTCCAGCCCGGCTCCCTGCTCGGACAGCACACGCAGCAGCTTCCCGATATTGTCCGCATCCGTTGCCTGCTCGCCCGCATAACGGGCAGAATACACGCCGGGTGCGCCGTCCAGCGCATCGACGCACAGGCCGGAATCATCCGCCAGCGCAGGCTGACCGAGCGTCTCTACGACGGCCCGGGCCTTGATTTCCGCATTCGCCATGAAGGTTTCGCCATCCTCGAC